>Ga0134092_1001775_pt1 | contig 17997 bp, 15 predicted proteins | sample 3_6taG_FD_94454 | JGI IMG/M metagenome (GOLD analysis project Ga0134092, IMG submission 94454) | Switchgrass degrading microbial communities from high solid loading bioreactors in New Hampshire, USA - 3_6_20_6_A3 metaG | ecosystem: Engineered > Bioreactor > Semi-continuous > Anaerobic >... | reverse complement strand
TGATCTTCATTCGTTCTCTTGCTATCTGTGAGTTGCTTTCATTGAACAGAATGCAGTATGACTGGTGTTCACTCCTGCCTACCCTCCCCCTGAGCTGGTGCAGCTGTGACAAGCCGAATCTTTCAGCATTTTCAACAACCATCAGTGATGCATTTGCAACATTGACGCCCACTTCAATAACGGTAGTCGATACCAGTATGTCGATCTGGCCCGAAACGAACTGCTTCATGACATCATCCTTTTCCTGCGGCTTCATTTTACCGTGCACAAGCCCGACCCGAAGATCGCTGAATGTTTTGCATGCAAGGCGGGCCGCAGTTTCTGAGGCTGAAGCAGCCTCCACCGATTCCGACTCCTCCACCAGCGGGCAAACAATATATACCTGTCTTCCCTCTTTTACCTGTTTTCTTATAAAGTTGTTGATTCTTTCACGCATGCCCGAATCCACAACATACGTAAGCACCTTTTTCCTGCCGGGAGGGAGCTCATCGATGACAGAAATGTCAAGGTCTCCGTAAAGTATCAGTGCCAGTGTCCTGGGGATCGGAGTGGCAGTCATGACCAGCATATCCGGGCTGACTCCCTTACTGGACAGGACAGCCCTTTGTCTTACGCCGAATCTGTGCTGCTCGTCCGTCACAACCAGTCCGAGTTTTCTGAACTTCACTTTTTCTTCCAGCAAAGCATGGGTACCAATAACGATATCTATTTCACCAGTGTATATCCCTTCAAGTATCTCTCTGGATGCTTTTGCTCCGATGCTGCCTGTCAGCAGTGCTGTCTTGATGCCAAGCGGTGCCAGGAGCCGGTTTACGGAATCAAAGTGCTGTGCTGCCAATATTTCGGTAGGTACCATAAATGCACCCTGGTATCCGCTTTTAACTGCCTTTACCAGTGCCAGCACGGCAACTATCGTTTTGCCGGATCCCACATCACCCTGCACGAGACGATTCATCACTTTGCTGCTTTCCATATCCCGTTCGATCTCATAAAATACCCTCATCTGTGCATTCGTCAGCTTAAAGGGCAGTTCCCGGATAAACCTGCGTACCTCATCACGGGCACCAAAGCAAATTGCGGATGAATCCGTTTCCTGATATGTTTTTACACTCATCAGAGCAAGCTGCAGCAGGAGCAGTTCTTCAAAAACAAGCCTTTCCCGTGCTTTTAAAAATGAATCTTCATTTTCGGGAAAATGTATGTTGTTTACGGAGTACTTCAAATCCGCCAGACCATATCTTTCTCTGATATATTCCGGAAGTATATCCTCCAGGCCATCACCCGCATACTCCAAAGCGTTCCTTATAACAGTACGTATCACATTCTGAGTCAGTTTGCCAGTAGCAGGATAGACAGGCATGATTCTGCACAGATTAAGGGGTCCGTTCTTATCCGCTTTTTCAAACACAGGATTCAGCACTTCAAAAGTGCGCTTCTTTGTAATTTTTCCATAAAACAGATACCTGTCCCCGGGCCTGAACTGATCCTTCAGATATGGCTGGTTGAACCATACTGCATTTATCAGGCCTGTGTCGTCCCTTATGCTTACACGGCATATTGAAAGGCCTCTCCTGGGTTTGGATACGACCGGCTTTGATATGATCATACCTTCAAATGAGCATTGGTCGCCATCCTGCAGCTCTATCAGCTTTTTCAGCCTGCTGCGGTCTTCATAATCCCTCGGGAAATGGTATATCACATCCCCGACAGTGTAGATGCCTAGTCTGTGAAAGAGAGCGGCTCTGGACTCACCTACACCTTTCAGATATTGCAGCGGTTTTCTAAGCAACTCCGGCTTCTGATCCATAAATGTTCTCCCCTGTACCTGTCCGCTAATTCCGCGCCATGCTTGTCCGGCCGGCAAGCCGGATCAAAAGGATGTACTTTCATTTTAATATATGGGACTCCCTTTTGCCATACTTTTATTGACTCAACGCTCAAAATGAGCGATCACAATCTGACATATTAGTAAAAAGGGCTTGCTATAATTTGAGTTATTGTGTTAAAATAGTTATGCTTTGTGCGATAATAGCTCCGGCTCAAAGGAGGTGTGATATATATGGCAAAATGTGAGATCTGTGCAAAAAGTACCGTATTCGGTCATAATGTTAGTCACTCGGTGAGAAGGACGAACAGATCCTGGAAACCCAATGTAAAAAAGGTCAGAGTATTAGAAGACGGCACACCGAAAACGATCAACGTTTGTTCCAGATGCCTTCGTTCCAATAAGGTTACAAGAGCAGTCTGAGAGGTGTCAGAAATTTTGCAGGATATCAGTTATTATATCGAAGCGACATAAAAGTCAGGTTATGCTTTTATGTCGCTTTGATTTTTAGACCATGTCAGTTCATTCTAAGTACTTTTTTAATCAAATTACCAAAGAATTTCGGCATCTTAACTACCATGATCCTCATAAACATACTCCTCCCTGATAGGTCTGATAGTTTCATATTACGCAGCACATATAAATTGGTGCACGTCCCTGAGCATCTGATTTTTCATTGATCAAATCTTCGTGAGCCGTAATCGCTTCGGAATGTCTGAACGAATTTTTCTGCTGCGTGAGGAGCTTGGATAATCTTTTTGTCATAGAGCCTTCTGGCTGTCATAACACAGTTGCGTCCCGACTCTTTTGCCATATATAATGCATCATCCGCTGTCCTGATAAGATCGTTCTCATTGAAAGCGCATTCATCATATGAAGATATGCCAAAGCTTGCAGTGACGGAAACACTGATCAGGTTATCATTTATTACATGCCCGGATATGAGCTTTCTGAGATCCTCAACTTTTTCATATGCCTCATCCAGGCTAGTCCTCGGCAGAAGCAGTATAAACTCTTCTCCGCCATAGCGTGCTATCAGATCGCTTTTCCTCAGATTTGAGCAAACGACCTCAGCTACGGACGTCAGGACTTTATCCCCAAACAGGTGACCGTACATGTCATTGAACTTCTTGAAATGATCTATGTCAAATATGACAAGCGAAAGAGGATAATTATTTTTCTTCGCTTCGTTGAATTCAACCTCAAGCCTTTCCTGAAAATACTGTCTGTTGTATATTCCCGTAAGTCCGTCTTTCCTCGCCAGTTCCTTCATTTTGAAGTACAGCTCGGCGTTTTCCATCACGATTCCGACTTGCTGAGCTATTATGCTGAGAAACTTCACATTTTCCTCATCGAATGCGTTGTTCACAGTATGCTCCACCAGTATCAGGCCATACTTTCTGGAGTTGGTCGTCAGTGGTATGCACATTAAGGAGTTGATGTTCCTGCCGCAGGTAAAAACATATTGAAAATAATCAACATTATTTTCAAGAATGTATTCACCCTTATCCAGCGCATCTCTCAAGATACTGCAGTTTATATTGTCTGTCAGTGTGGCCAGCTCGTTTTTATTCGTGATATTTGTGGTATGCACTTTGAGGCGGTTGGATTCACTGTCGAACAGGATGATCGAAGAGCAGCTGCATCCAACCACTCCCAGGATTATGTCATTCAGCCGTTTCAAAAGCTCCTTCGTATCAAGTATTGAGCCGATGGCCTGGCTTATTTTATTCAGCGTAAAAAACTCGGCTATGCTTTTTTTCAGCGATTCATTGGCCTTTTCCAGCTCATCCGAGTTGGATATGAGAGCCTTGATTTCCTTCTGAATGATATCACGCTCGTTTTCAAGGGTAAGACACCGTTCATCCAGTTGTTCGATGGCATAATTGCTCAGCAGCTCATTTTCTATTCTGTAGATATACAATCTGCTGAAAAAGTATACGGCAGCAAATGACATTATGAACAAAACGGCGGCCGCATATATATCTTCCTTCACATCAGACAGCTTCAGGCCTTCACCTGCTATCTCAGGCATCGACATCAGATACATCAGTGCCATATGTATGACCCATGAAGTGAACAGCAAGCCACAGCCATATTTCGGACCCTTTATGTATGTTGCCATGACAAGAGGAAGAAAGAGTCCAAGATAGAACCAGATCCCGATATCTGAAAAAATGACGATTGCAGAAACCATCGCTGCAAATGATACTTTTTCAATAAAATAAATGACCTTGTATTCCAGAAGATACTTTTTGAATAATCTATATCTGATAAACTGCAGACCAAAGACCAGGATGCATACTGCCACACTCCAGATTATGCTCCTTATGCTCATTCCGGCAAACAGTCTGACATCCGCAACGAAGATCTTACGGGCAAAATAGGCAACAGCAGAGATAATGAGAAATATCGATGTAGATCTCAAATAAAATAATTCATACACCTCATATTTATTGCTGTCTTTCCTGCCGTTATCCAGTGACAATGCCTCCCGATCACTATTTGTCCCAGTATATGTCTATAACATCGCTATGTCTGATAATATCGGTAAAAGCCGCGGGTCTGCCGTTCAGCCTGAGTATTATATTACCATGGGGCCGTGACAGGTCAAAATCGATATGGTTAAAAACATCGACAAATATATGCTGGCTTTTACTGTCAGTAATGCTTACTGCTTTTCCGTTCACAATGACATCTATCGTATTGCCTGCCTCACTGTGCACACCGGATAAACAGATGTCCTTTTCTTCCCTTTCATCTTCCCTGTCCGTCATACTTTCCTCAGTCAAAGGCATATACGGCCAGTTTGCCTCTCCGTTGCCTGCGACATCCGTCTGATCATTGTTCCCGTGTTCTGCACATGTTATCTGGTCCATATCTTTGAGAACGTATGACAGATCATATGTTGTCTGGCCGTTTATCCTTATTTCACACTTTTGTGCCGAAAAACCTGCAGCATTCAGAAGATCCCCAAGAGTTTTTACCGCAGATATCTCCACAGCATCCCCGTCTTTTACAATGGTATCCCTCTGGACTCCGGCGCCGTTTATCATTATTTTCGTACTTATGTCCACCGGATTGCCGTTCAGGTATACAGTACCGCTGACATAATCACTTACAAGCTCACCGGCTTTCACTTCTGCATCTTTGCCGTTACGGGCAGGAATAACTGTAATGCTGTCTCCAAATGACACTGGAGCATCGAGGCCGGCCTGCTTCCCGTTTAGAAAGATCTCGGCTGCCACGCCGTGTTCGCCCCGCACCCTGCGGATCTCACCGTTTACAGTGAATGTGATGCTCCTGCCGGTCCTTCCTATAAGATCGGATGCATTGTAACCGTAAAGAATGAGCGCATCTGCAACTGTCAGCTTTTTAGAATTAAAAAGCTTCAGTTTTTTGTCATTTACACTAACAGACACAAAATCCTTTCCCGCATACATCTGAGCTGTCACGGCAATACCGTACGGAGTAATCGATTCCGGTCCGTAAAGCTTCTTGTCACTGTATTTGATATCCCTGATAACATCACGGCCTCTGACAACCACTCTGTCCTCCGGCAGTCCGAGCTGTTCCGCCATCATCTCAGGCAGCATGGGTATACGGCTCCCTCCTCCTATAAGGAATACAGCATTGGGAGCCTTTTTATTGAATTCGAGAATCTTCATACAGATAGTCGAAGCAAGCTGCCGGACAGTATCCTCAATTTCCTTCAGCACCTCATCAGCAGTGACTGTATGCTTCTTTTTCAGTATGTCGGTAAATGTAAAGCTGCCTCTGCCGGTCGAAAGGAACATTTTTATCTTCTCACCGGTATTGAAATCCACCAGATAATGCTGTGATATCCTCTCTGTTATCTCATCGCCCGCTATGGAGGCCATCGCATATGCAAAAACACTGCCGTCCTTTGTCAGTGCAATGTCCGATGTTCCCGCTCCGATATCCACAAGAGCCAGGTTCAGCAGTCTCAGATCCTGGGGGATAGCAACATTTATTGCTGCGATGGGCTCAAGGGTAAGGCTCGAAACCTCAAGTCCTATCCTGTTTACCACCGAGTACAGGCTGTCCACTACAGTAAGGGGCAAAAACGTTGCCAGAATATCCGCGCCTGCCGTCTTACCTTTATGACCAACCAGCTTTGAAATCACATAACCGTTCAGATAATAGTTGATGACACTGTAACCGACACAATAAAACTGGGTCTTGTCATCAGGTTCACAGTTATCATCAAGGATCATTTGAGCACGCTGGATGCCTTCTATTTCAAGACTGCTCACAAAATCGTCATCTATTTCCGTGCCCGGTTCTATATTTTTTTCCACCTTTACCTGACAGGTTTTCAGTACCCTGCCTGCAGCAGCGATTGCGACTTTTTTAAGACGGAAGCCTATTCTTGCCTCCAGTTTCTCCTTAACCTCCAGCACTGTTAACGCTGCCTGCTCTATATCATGGACCTGTCCGTCCATCATTGCCCTGCTTTTATGCTCACAAACCTCAGTAGCCAGCACCCTGAAGTGTTTTCCGTCCTGAATGCCCACTACGCCTACTACGGTCCGTGTCCCGATATCCATGGCAAATATGACATTATCCGGTGTCAGCTCCTGCATCGGTGAAGGTATGCTGCTGTCTTCGAGCTTAATCACACGCCCTTTCCCTGCCGCCGGGCTGCGTTTGCTTCCTTTTGCCGTCTTTCCGGTTTTTTGGCTATATGAATTAATTATGTTTCTGCTTTCCGCACCTGTATCATGTGTTTTTCCTGCCATGGAACGAAACCACCTCTTGTACGTAAAATGATGTGCAAATATCCAAATCACCTATGCAACTTAGTAACTTATATTATTTCGACAGGTAACTGCAAAATCCTCCTGCATACTGTCATTTTCTTTTCAGTATCGTCTGCACTCTTCATTGCATGTATATCCGCCATACGGCTTGGCGGTCGGCATGTCCGGCATCATGCCGGTCTGATGGTCCCAATCCGACATAGTACTGGAGTCCTGGGCTCATTTTTACACTTTTCATCTACTTTTCGCCATAGTATACTGTAATTAATATATCTCATCTTTTGTAAACCAAATGATACAAATTCTATTATCGAGACAGAAGGTGATTGGAATGTTGTCAATAGCTATACTGGATGATAATATTAAGGTTTTGGAGCAGTATGAAAACCTTCTGCCGACATGGTTTGACAAAAATGGTATAAAAGGCCGTGTCGTTGCAGCTACGTCCGATTATACCGAGTTCATCAGTGTTGTCAGGGATCGGTCTGTGAATGTTTGCATCATCGATATCAATCTTCAGTCCGAAGTAAACGGTCTATATGTGGCTAAAAGGATAAGGCGCGAAAACCTGGATGCTGAAATCATTTTCTGCACAGGCCTGCTGGAGTATATGCATGACGCCTTTGATGTGAACGCATACCATTTCATTTTAAAACCGATAGGACGCAATCTGGAAAGGTGTCTTGTAAAGCTTAACCGTGAAATCGAAGCCAGACAGAAAAAGAGAGGTGTACTTGAGATAAGGACCAAATCGAGGATCTATTATATTCCTCATGATACCATTTCACATATCATAAAATCAGGTGCCAAAACCTCCATTTATTGGTCCGGGAACGTTCTGGAGGTAAATGAAAGTCTTGATTCCATCATATCCAGACTGGATCCGGAGAGATTCGTAAAATGCAGCAGATCACAGATTCTCAATAAGGATTTTATCGAATACATAGACAGAAAAAAGAGGACTGTTATGCTTGCTAACGGTTACGAAGGAAGAATCGGCAGGTCCGGCATCAGTTCCATTGCATCTGGAAAGGAGCTTTAGTTGATGAATAATTACTCTGTACTGATTAATGTAATTTCCGCTCTCTTAGGGTCACTGTACATAGTTTTCTATTTCAAATCAATATGTGATTTTCGCCTGACACTGAAAAGAAGCTTAGCTTTCATTGCCGCATTCGCGCTGTTGAACGGTATTATTTCGTCTCTGACCAATACAGTTGCTGCAAAACCTATTTTACTGATTGTACTGAGCATGGGACTGATTAAGGGTATACTGAAAGCACCGATTGTCCAGGCTTTCCTTTCCTTTGCACTTTATGCCATAGGATTAGCCATAGGAAACGCACTGTTCCCGGTACTTATACCTAACCAGACTGTGGCAACTACATTTGCCAATCCTCTGCTTTTACTGGCAGGCAACCTCTTCTGCAATCTGATGGTATTCATAATATTCCTGCTGGTCAAACCAACCAAGAAATACATTAAAAAGATAGGCCACAGTGACAAATTTCTTTTATTGCTGACTGCTGCAACAATCGTAGTACTATGTACGACGTTCGCAATGCATTTATATTCAAGCAATTTCGGCAAGCATTTTTATTTGATCACGGCTTTGATCAGTATTTCTTATTGCATATTCATAATACTGATGTGGTTCAATGCTCTGCGAAGAGTTATCCGCGATGAGGACCTGAAACAGCAGAAATTCTATAATGAGTCCCTTCGCTCTACACTTTTTGAACTTAGAAGATTCAGACATGACTGGATAAATAACCTGACAGTCATTGCCTCCATGATAAAAATGAATAAAACAGATGAACTCAGGCAATACGTAGGTGAACTGATCGATCAATGCAGCAACCGCATCAACACCCAGATATATGATATAAAAAACGCCGGACTGTTTGGTATATTGTCATCCAAAATAAATCTTGCCGCCGAAAAAGGCATAACGGTCAGTATGAATATCATGGGTGAAGTGGAAGACATCCCCGGTATTAAAATATCCGAGCTGTGTGAAGTCATAGGTATTTTTATGGATAATGCCATAGAAGAAACAGCTTCAGGAGATAAATCAATAAGTGTAAATATCAAAAACGGAGACAGCTTTATCGAAATTTCCATTTCAAACAGCTGTACGACTGTTCCTGATATGCAAAAAATCTATCTTGACGGATATTCATCAAAAGGACCTGACAGAGGCATGGGACTTGCTATAGCCAAAAAAATCCTGAGTAATTACAAAAACGTCTTGCATATAACTACATATGAAGACAATATATTTACACAGACAATAGAGATAGCAAACAAAAAGGGGTAATGACCCCTTTCTGTTTTTGAGGATCCTCAGTCTTCCCTTATGAGGGATTTCGGGCATTCCTTCTGATAGAAGGTCCATAACCAGCATCCATATGTTGAAACAGTAGATGCTACAAATACACCTGCCATGGCTGCCAGACAGAGAATTACCCTGAAATAATTCTTTTTCATGCCGATACCTCCTCTCTTGCATATTTGTTATTTGAAATTCTGTATACCAGAGGCGTCATAAACAATGCCTGGAGAAAGCAGGAATAAAGCACTATCCGATACCAGGGTGCAGGAAGGATAAGAGAAGCAGCAAACAACATCGTCAGCAATATGAACCCGCCCACTCTCAGCTGCTTTCTTTGCTTTTTTGACTTTATCGGCTTTTGCGGCAGGTCAGCTGGAGCATATTTGTAAGCACACACGTATGAAAACGGAGCTATCGGAGCCAGAAGGTAAAAGCGGCCGATATTCAGCAATAAAGATGCAGCTGCAATTCCGAATACTATTAGACAATGGGCTATCATACATCCGATATGGGTCTTGGCATGTATGCCTCCCATCAGTGTCCTCTGAACACCATATAAAGCAATTGCCGCCGCAACATAGGGAACAATGCCAAGTAACAGTGAAACCAGCAGAATAAAGCCGATCTTGACTATTTCAGATACGGTCATGTAAACGCCGTATTCAATAACTTCACGCCTTTGGGGATCAATATCAGGTAATGTCGAATATATCATGTCAGCCATATACTTACTGATTTTATCGAACATTATCATCACCTAATTCAATTATATAGTGAAAAAGGTAATATCCTGACATATCCTGCTGAAATGCATTTTTTATTCACCGAAAATACAGATCATGCCGCTTAGCCAAGAAAAGCGTCAATTTGCCGGATCAATACACAAGCCAACAGAACATCAGGGCAATATATTGGGAAATTAATGTTAATGTTGACAAATATCAGATAAGATGATATTTTATGTTCGTTGAGTTTTTTATTGAAGAGGTTTTGCTATGTTATCCGAATTAACTGAATGTACAGTACTTATGCTAAAAGTTATACATAAGATGTACAGTACACAAAGGATAACTTATGAAGAGTTTGTAAATCACACTGCGAAAAAGCTTCAGTTTCTGTCAGATAATATACATGTTTTCACCGATGAAACTGAAAAAAGAGATGTTTACGAAATAATATGCAAATGCAACTCAGTCATGTCGGGCGGAAGCAGCTCCTGTCTGCAGTGATATTACGACTTCATGGTTTCTGATTGGCTGTGCTGATCCGCCGGTATGAAATCAACCTGACCAAGGGCGCTGCTGTAAGTACTGCTGCTACTTCATATACTTTTTTATTACTTTCATCACTGCAGCTGTACCGCTGTCATCTTCATTATTCATCATCGCAGCAGTATATTGATCTTTATCGCGCCACAGGTTATATATAGCCTCATATAAAGATTCACCGCTGAGTTTTTCTTCTGCAAGCACCTTGCTGAAGCCCTGCTTTTCAAAAGATGCTGCATTCAGGATCTGGTCTCCCCTGCTGGCAGCTTTGGAAAGCGGTATCAGTAAGTTGGGCTTCTTCAGGGCCAGCAGTTCAAACAGTACTGTAGCACCTGCCCTTGAGACCACCAGATCGGCTGCTGCATATAAATGAGGCTGCTCCTCATTTACATACTCAAACTGCATGTAACCAGGTTTACTTTTCAGTTCCTCCCTGACATTGCCCTTACCGCAGATATGACATACGTTGAAATCTCTCAGAAGCTTATCGAGTATTTCTCTGACTGCACTGTTTATCTTTTCGGAACCCAAACTTCCGCCTATAACCATAATTACAGGCTTCAGATCCTTAAAGCCGCAGATCTTCCTTCCTGTACGGCGATCTCCCTGGAGCAGACCCTCCCTGATGGGTATTCCCGTCCTTATGCTTTTCTTCCCTTTAAGATGGCTCTCTGTCTCCGGAAAAGTGTAGCACACGGCTTTTGCAAACGGGATCGACAGCTTGTTTGTGAGCCCCGGAGTCATATCCGATTCATGTATTATGACAGGTATCCTTCTCAGCCACGCTGCCCAGACCACCGGACACGATACAAAACCGCCCTTGCTGAAAACAACCGATGGCTTCAGCCTTCCCAGTACTGAGTAAGCCTGCATAAAGCCTCCGGCTACCCGGAAGACATCTGTAACGTTTTTCAGATCAAAATACCTGCGAAGCTTTCCCGCACTTATTTCATTATATGGTATCCCTTCTTTGAGGATCAGTTCCTTTTCCATGCCGGTTCGTGAACCTATGTAATGGATAGTGAAGCCCTCTCTCTTTAATGCAGGAAGTAAAGCTATATTGGGAGTTACATGCCCTGATGTTCCTCCGCCTGTAAGCACGATTTTTTTCATATCAGCCACTTGCTCCATTTTTATTTACTAATGTTATATCATATCCAGAAGGCTTCTGGAATGCTCTTAGTCCAAACTGAGGAAGTACCGCAAAAAGATGATCGAAAATATCCGACTGTATTTTTTCATATTCTTTCCCGTCTGAAGTATTTGCAAACGCACATATTTCAAGCGGAAGTCCCTCTGATGTCGGCGACAGCTGACGGACCACCAGCTTCATGTCCCTGCGTATGCCCGGATGGTTGGCAAGATAGTTTTCAACATAAAAACGGAAGGTTCCTATGTTGGTCATCCTTCTGCCGTTGACTGGTATTGATACATCAATATTCCGTTCTCTGTTGTATTCATCTATTTCCTTCTGTTTATCGGATATATAATCCTTAAGATATTCGATTTTTGAAAAATAATCGAGCATTTCCCCGGTGCAGAAGCAGATGCTTGAAATGTCAATGCTGATGCTCCGCGCGATCCTGCGCACGCCTGACGCCGTCATGGTTCTCCAGTTCCTGAAGGAATCATTGACCATGGCCTGTGCCGGTATCGTAGTTATGGAATTGTCAAAATTGCGGACTTTTACGGTGGTAAGCGTAAGCTCTGTCACAATGCCGTCTGCATCGTATTTCGGCATCTGTATCCAGTCCCCTATGCGCACCATATCGTTGGATGTCAGCTGTATTCCCGCCACAAAACCCAGTATCGAACTCTGGAACACCAGCAATAATACTGCTGATAGCGCTCCCAAACTTCCAATCAATATAAGGGGATTTTGTCCGGTGAGGCATGACACAATAACTATCAGGCCTATTACGATCGAAATAATCCTTAGTACCTGAAGAATACCTTTGATAGGCCTCATTCTGGAGATATCAAAGGTACTGTAAATTTCATCGGCTGCATTGAGAAGTGAGTCGATTACAAAAAGGATAACAACAGTCAAATATGCCGATATAATCCTTCTAATCCACACCTCATAATCAGGAAAACAATCGGCAAAAAAACTTATGATCAGCGGAGTGACACAATGTGCCAGACGGTGGAAAACCTTGTGCTTATACAGCTTGTCATCCCATGTATATTTGTTGTGCTTAACTATCCTTTTAACCAGGCGGAGGAGTACTTTCTTTGTGATCAGGTTGGCCAGCAGGCAAAGAACTGCAGCTGCAGCAATGATTATGACAGATGTCATCGTTGCTGAAGCTTCAACACTAAGACCCATGGCGCTGAAGCATTCTGCGATTACACTCTGCAAATCATTACCCCCCCCTAAAGAACCCTGACTCCGCATTAAGACGCATTTCAGGAATTTTTCATTATCACGTTTTCGATGGCATTGGCCACATCCTCACATGCGTCACAGCATTTTTCAAGATAATGATATGTCGTATCCCAGGCAACCAGCTCCTTGTAATCCTGGGATTCCACATAGAGCTTTCTTGTGGCCTCCATAAAGAGGGCATCTCCCTCTTCTTCGAATCTGTTGACTTCCACGACAAGATCATGCAGCTTTGTCGACCTGCGGAAGTTATAAAACTCATCGAGCGCTGTTTTAAGTGAATTACAGCACTTTACTATGACATCTGTCATTTTGAGCGCATAATCAGTGACATGTTTTATATTGTACATATACATACGCATTAAAACGTCTTCTATCGTGTCTGTCACCGTATCTATGGCATCTCCCATAGCCATGATGTCCTCACGCTCTATCGGAGTTATAAACTCCTTCGACAGCTTCTGGATCATCTTATGTCTTGCTTCATCACCGCCGTGTTCTATTTCATGCATTTCTTTCATTTTTTGAGGCAACAGTTCTGCATTAAAGTTATTCATAATGTTTTTCAGCAAATCTGCTGCCTTACATGAATAACTAGCAAGTTCAACAAAAGTTTCGAAGTAATTTCCATCCTTTTTCCGTGCCATACTTAGAACCTTCCTCATCCATTATATTTTATTGATACTAAAATATTCTCATAAACAACGATGCCATCAGATAACCTATCAGGCCGCAGCCGGGAAATGTCATGATCCAGGCCAGCAGCATCTCCTTTACCACTCCCCAGTTGACGGACGTAATCCTTTTTGCGGCACCAACGCCCATTATGGCGGTTGTTTTCGTATGGGTTGTGCTCACAGGGATTCCAAGTACATTGGCCGTAAACAGACTCAATGCCCCCACGAGATCCGCTGAAAATCCCTGATAGGTTTCAAGCTTTACCATATCCATACCGACGGATTTTATGATCCTCATACCGCCGATGGATGTACCGAGTCCCATTACCAGCGAACACAATACGATGAGCCAGAACGGGATGCTGAAATCCGTCACATTAGCCTTCCCCTGAGCCAGGAAAATCCCAAGCATAAATACGCCCATGAACTTCTGTCCGTCCTGTGCACCATGCATGAATGCCATGCCGGCAGCACCGGATATCTGCGCATATTTGAACATATAATAAGTCTTTCTTCTGTTAAAGCGCCTGAATATGAGCTCTACGAGCCTGACCACAGCAAATCCTGAAATGAAGCCCATCACGACTGAGAGCAGCAAGCCGTAAATGACCTTGACCCATTCATCGAAGTTTATACCGCTAATTCCGCCCTGCAGTGCTATTGCCGCTCCGGATAAGCCTGCTATCAATGCATGACTCTCACTGGTCGGGATACCGAACCACCACGCTGCCGTTGCCCAAAGCACTATGGCAAAAAGAGCGGCGCACAAAGCAACAAGCGCTTCGTGGGAGTCTCCTCCGAAATCCACCATTTTATATATGGTTTCAGCAACTTTCGCATTGACCATCGTCATGACAAGCACACCGAGGAAATTGAAAACAGCGGCCATAATAATCGCAGGTCTTGGACTCATTGATCGTGTAGAGATACATGTGGCAATCGCATTTGGTGCATCAGTCCAGCCATTGACCAAAACAACGCCCAATGTAAGCAGAACGGTTATCATCAATGCAGGATTTCTAACAAGCTCACTTAAAAAATCCGTTAACGTAATTGTCATCATCCATCAACTTTCTTTTTAAGTCTTAATATGAATAATATGCACTTAATCGAACGTTTTTAGCATACCATGTTTTTTTCATGCAGACAATACCAGACGTCATTATTTGTCCGCACGACATGATAATTGATAAAAAATGATGAATAAATATTTCCCCTGGATTATTTAATTTGGCAGTTTTCACGGAGGATTTTATAGAGGCAATTGTCAACCTGTTTTTCATTTATAGGTTGACAATTGCGTGTGCGTCAATTATTCTTATATTACAAAAATAAGCAAGTAAAAGATAAAAATATGGAAAGAAGGGATATATTCATGAAGCTGACTGTTAAGGAAATCATAACAACCGCATTATTCACCGCACTGATGGTGGTGGGGGCATTTGTGCGTATCCCCTTCCCTCTTCTGCCCTTGACTCTGCAGACTTTCATATGCGCACTGGCCGGACTTATCCTCGGTCACAGGCTCGGCGCGCTGTCCATGATCATATATACATTTCTCGGGCTTGCCGGATTGCCTGTGTTTGCCAACGGCGGCGGAATAGCCTATGTGCTTGACAAAAGCTTCGGCTTTATAGTCGGTTTCATCGCCGGTACCTTTGTCATAGGAAAAATAGCGGAGAAGCTGAAAACGGCTTCTGTGCTCAATAACATAAAGGCATTGCTGCCGGGCCTGCTTGTGATCTATTCAACAGGGATACTGTATATGTTCCTGATAATGCGCATATATCTGGGCAACCGGCAGGCCGGACTGATTTTTATACTTACCGCCAATATCCCGTATATCATCAAAGACATAATACTCTATTTCATTGTTGCAGTTGCAGGTGCCACACTGGTGCCGGCAGTTAAAAAGGCAATGTCTGTCAGAGTCTCATAACAGCCGCGTTTTTATTTGAACACAAGTATATCATTCACCGTTTCAGGCTCAGTACCCAGCTTGCGGCAAAGTTCGATCTGCCTGTTAAGAATATTTGCCGCATCGCTGCCGGTTTGTACCTCCACATAGGATTTTTTGATTATCCTCACCGGAGTTGCGGTAAACTCGGTCAATTCAGTACCCTTGTACTTCATATCCACAATGAATGACTCCATATTTTCAGATTCGTTCTGATCGAAAAGAATATTTCCCATGCTGTATATAATAGGCTTCCCATTGTATATTTCGATTCCCTGGAACTGATGCGGATGATGGCCCAGTATGATATCTGCACCGTCATCAATCAGATTATGCGCAAATTCCACCTGTTCTGCAGTGACTTTAAAGCTGTCCTCTATGCCCCAATGCAGGGATACCGCCAGCAGGTCCACCTTGTCCCGTGCCTTTTCTATATCCTCTTTTATCATTTCATACTTTATTGGTGCGACACCCGATTTTTCAGGACCTGCTGCAAATGATAAATAAGGATCTCCTGCAAAAACTATTTCTGCCATATCCGTATATGCCAGAAGTCCTATCTTAAGTCCGTTCTTTTCAATAACTGCCAGTTCCCGTGCCTGATCTATGTTCCTGCCGGCTCCGGCATATATGATGCCGTTCTGATCGAGCAGTTCCATGGTATCGAACAGGCCTGTTTCATAGTAGTCCATGATATGATTGTTGGAAAGGCTCATCAGGTTAAACCCGGCGCTTGTAAGGGCGGTAACTGATTCAGGAGCCGCCTTTAATACTATTTTGCCGTTTTTGCTGAGACCTTTCTGGCTTGATGTAAGAGGGCATTCCAGATTGCCGAAAACCACATCGCCATTTCCAAGTATATGTTTGACTTTTTCAAATGCTGTTTTATAGCCGCCATTTTTTTTGACCCAGTACTCTACACCTCTGCCCAGCATTATATCGCCGACTGCAATGAACCGCAGCTCTGGCTCCTCCTCTGCTGCAGGCTCATCAGCTTCAGCAGGTATCTGAGCAGTATCATCGACGGTGTTCTGAGCCTGTGTACCTCGCTCTGTATTTTGGGTTCCTTCTCCATTGGTTTCTATACTGTCACCCGGCTCCAAATCACCGTCAGACTCAACACTTGTATCTGCAGATGCCTGTCTGTCCCTGTCGCCGACAGATAAAAAAGCCATACTGATTCCTATTGCAACAAGCAGTATAAGAGCAATTATCGTCATAATTCTGATAGTTTTCATAAGGTTCTCCCTGATTCACAAGATAAAAGATAATATCTATAATAGCACTAAAAGCAATTTATGTCATCTCTCGATGCAAATCAGTGAGAAAATTTATCAACAGGAGTAATATCTGGATTACGGCAGATAATCGTAAATATATCTGCTTCTGTAAGCACCAGCTCAACTTGATATTAAAAATTACAAAATATACAACTTATATTAGAACATACAGTACATAACATAATATCAGAACATCTTACGGAGGCTTATATGAAATCACATATGCACAAATATAAAATTGAGTGCGGAATGGAAAACGGTCATAACCACAGGCTGATTGGATGTGCCAGCGGTATGCTTGGTATAGGTAGTTTCCATTTTCACTACTATTACGGAGTTTCATCGTATCGCAGCCACACTCACTATTTCTGCGGCTTCACAGGCATGCCGGTAAAAACGGAAAACGGTCATATACACAAGATGGAAGGCATTCTTGAAGCCAACGACATGCACGAACACACATATAAAGGCTATACTTTTGAAGAAATATCATACATTTCAGCTTCACAGGCCATAGGTTTTGTCCGCTGATCATCGTGGTGTGCGCATGGAATATGCCCCGTTCCGGACAGATCACGAGGATCGTGATTGCATATAAAAAGGCCCGCATGACGGAGTGCCGTCTGCAGGCCCAATATTCAGCAGTTTGCCCGTTAATACTCCATTCCGGTCCTGAGAGCCTTCATTTCTTCCGGTATAAGATAGTGCTTCTTCTCCGGCAGAACTTTTCTGAGTCCCAGCTCAAAATTCTCGGCTGAAACAGCCCCGGTTTCACTAATCAGCTTACCCAGCATTATGATGTTGGCAAAAGTAAGATTGCCCATATCCGAAGCGATTTGTGTGGCCGGTATCCTAAATACCTTTATATCATTTCTGTTTGGCTCCCTGTTGACCAGTGAGCTGTCCATCAGCAGGATCCCGCCGGGCTCAAGATAGCTCTCGAATTTGTCAAGGGAAGGTCTGTTCATAGCCATGACCACTGTTGCGCTGTTGAGTATCGGAGAGCCTATAGGTTCATCAGATATTATAACATGGCAGTTGGAGGTTCCCCCCCTCATTTCCGGGCCATATGACGGGAGAAACGATACATACTTGTTCTCCAGCAGCCCTGCATAAGCCAGCAATTTCCCTGCAGCCTGTATACCCTGCCCGCCGAAGCCTGAAATAATTATATCTATCTGAGCCATAACTACACCTCCAAATCCTTTCCCCTAAAGTTGCCCAACGGATACTGAGGTATCATCTTTTCCTCTACCCATTTGAGCGCCTTGACAGGATCGAGTCCCCAGTTGGTGGGACATGTGGAAAGCACCTCTACGATGGAGAAGCCCAAACCTGCAAGCTGGACCTGGAAAGCTTTCTTTATTGCGTTTTTTGCGTTCCTGATGTTTTTGATGTCATGTACCGATACACGTTCAACATATACGGCTCCCTTGAGCGTTGCCAGCATCTCGCAGACATTGACCGGATAACCTTCTGTTTCCG
>Ga0134092_1001770_pt1 | contig 18027 bp, 15 predicted proteins | sample 3_6taG_FD_94454 | JGI IMG/M metagenome (GOLD analysis project Ga0134092, IMG submission 94454) | Switchgrass degrading microbial communities from high solid loading bioreactors in New Hampshire, USA - 3_6_20_6_A3 metaG | ecosystem: Engineered > Bioreactor > Semi-continuous > Anaerobic >... | reverse complement strand
AGTTACTTTAATCCCTTTTAAATTTAATAGTTGTGTGATAAAATTAGATTGCACTTGTGAATAAACCTCCTTTTTATGTTTGTTTGAGCAATTAACATTTTAGCAGGTTTATTTCACGGGTGCATTTTATTTTTAGGGAAAAATAAATGTTTAAGTACATTTTTTTATACACCCCAACATTTATTATAGATCCCATAAAACTAACATAAAACTAACATAAAACTAACATATAACTAACATACAACTAACATATATCTACAGGGGTATGTGTTTTGCTTTTTAGCGGACTTATAGAACAGTTAGAGTTTGAAGGATTTACTACCGAAGAAGCCACATATGCTGTAGATCAAATTGGATTTTAAATTAACAGATAAAAAAACATCTTTAGGAAGATGTCTTTTTATTTTTCAGCTTTTTTAATTCTTCAATATCTAAATGTAATTTAAATAAGGTGTATAGATAAGAAAAAAATCGGGGGATACCCCGAATATAAATTTCAATTAGTATTTAAAGCATTTGGTGAAAATGATTACTAGTAGTAAAAAGAAGAACAATAGAGAATCATCACTTTCTCTTTCTCTTCCACCAATCAACAAGTCGCTCAAAATTAACACCACCTTTTTGTTGATTTAGGAGGTATCCTAGCTCCTACTATAGAATATGTGAATTAGTAAATAAGTGTTAATCCAAAAAAAGGGAATAATTTATGCATATTAAAGAATAGGATTAAGAATTGACAAATATGATGTAAATGTTGCATTAAATTTATGTATTAAGAGAAAATAGAGATATAAACACAATATTGCTTAAGGAGGATAATTGATGAGCAATAATTCAGAATCTATAAAAGCACTCAATGAATTATTACAGGGGGAGTATATGGCAGTTGAAAGCTTTAATAATTTCATATCAAGATTAGAAGATGAAAGAATCAAAAAGGTTTTTCAGGAAATTCAAGAACAACATAGGGAAAACATAGAGAGGCTAGCAAGTTACATACAGGATATGGGGGGACAGCCGGAGGAAAACCTTGGCATGAAGGGTAAAATGGGTGAAATGAAACTTAACATGCAATTGGGATCCAGTTCAGATGCCAATGAAATAGTAAAAAAAGCTATAGAAGGAGAAACAAAAGGAATTAATATGGCAGAAAAAATTTTACGAGGAGATTTGGACGATAGATCTAGGGGTATAGCTGGTGAAATCCTTGATAAGGATAGAGCATCGGTTGAAAAGCTAAAAAGCTTACTATAGTTGGAATTGTTATTTAGAATGCACTTGATAAATCTGTATTCTTTTCTGTTTTTTTGCAGGATATCATATGTTATTTGAAAAAACAAGATTGTTTCTTATCTATGGAGGATTCATTAACTTTTGCAATAAAAGCTGCTGAAGCTCTCAAAGTATAAAAAGTTTAAATTAGACCAGGATTAAATTCCTGGTCTTATGTTATATGAAGATTTACGTAAAATCAATATAGTTAATATACTATTAAGTAGTTATGGAAAAATGTTTTATAAAATATGATATACTAAAGTATATGGTATAGGCGAATTTATAAGTTTAGGAGGCTAAAGATTTGTTTACTTTGAATACTATTGCTTTAATTATTGCTATAATCATGTTTATTGTAGGCATAGTAGGAACTATTCTTCCTGCATTACCAGGGGCTATCTTAGTGTTTGCTGGGTCCTTAGTCTATGGTTTTATGACGGATTTTCAAACTCTTGGAATATATTTCTACGTGGTTCAAGGATTATTGCTGTTATTAACATTTATAACTGATTTTCTAGTATCTGCAGCAAGTACTAAACGGTTTGGAGGAAGCAATAAGGCAGCATGGGGAGCAGCAATAGGTACATTACTTGGCATAATTGTACTAGGTCCAATTGGTATCCTATTGGGACCCTTTGTTGGAGCAACTATAGCTGAGCTATTAAATGGTATTAATATAAAAAAAGCAGTGTGGTCAGGCATCGGATCTGTTATAGGTGCCATTGGTGGTACATTTTTCAAATTGATAGTGGAGATTATAATGGTCATATACTTTTTTGTTAGCATATAAGTTTATTGAAAGTAAAAAGGGCTTTCGAAAAAAGCCCTTTTTATAATTCATATTTCTTTTTAAGATAGATTATATTCCTAACTAGATAGGTATTCATGTAAACAAAGGCAGTTACTCCAGTGTCATTAAGAGCATATATTATAATGGAACTTATAAACATAATTAAAAGTTGAAATTCAATTGTAGGCTCTCTCTTTTTTACTTTTTCAATAAACTTCATATTGCTAATAGCAAATTTTTTTATGAAATACAATTGACCTAAGAATATAATACACCAAGGTGGCGATATTGTCATAAGCAATAGCTGTCTTACTTTTTTTAGAACCATATCAAATAATTCGTATATGCCTAGAGTTTTTATTCTCATGAACAGGGTTCCTATGTGGCCACTAGGACCATTGTTTAACTCTATTGTTAATCCTATTAAAAAGGCTAAAAGTCCTAAAACGATCAATCCTACAATGCTTGTCATATCTATTTTTTTATCAAATAAAGTAGTGTACATAAGCATTACAAAAATAGCTATTGAAGTTAAAAATCCTCCAAAGTTAGCGGCATATTTATCTGATAATGCTAATATGATCACTGAGAAGTATGAAACGAGTATTATTACAGCACATAATTTTTGTTTTATCTTATTTTTTAACCAGAAAAAGGTGATAATAGCAGTGGATAATAATATTGCAGCTGTTTCATTATTTAATCCATAGAATCTGCCACCTGTTATTATATTGTTAAAACCAAAGAATGAATGATAGATTAATTCTGGTTTTAAATATACTGCAGCAATTAATAAAATATTGGTTAGTATTGAAAAAATCTCATAGAAATCAAAATTCCGTTTATCTAAATAAGTAATTAACATATTTGCCAATAGTAAAATTACAAAACAATATATGATTGTACTTCCACTAAGGTAAAAAATACCTAACAATAATGATAGAAATATATATAGTATTATTCTATCCATAAATAAATTGTATTTATAAAATCTAGAAAGTTCTTCTTTATTTCTATACATATCGTAGAAAATATAGAGTTGAGTAAATATTACTATTCCATGAAAAATGTATTTAATTATGACCAAGTTTAAAGTCTTATTTAAATTATCTTTGTTCTTTTCAATTAAATCATTTTTGCTTCTTAATTCTCCTGTGGAATAGATTTCATGGCCAGTGCTAGTATTTATATCTAGATTATAAATGTCAGCAACTTCAGGAAGTATATCCATATTGGTTATAAGGCCTTCCCTCTTAGTTGAATTGCTAGTTAATATTCCAGGCAATCGGTTTGGATTATGATATAGAATAGGGACTAAAGTTTTATTTCTTATATCCTTAACATCACCACTTACTCTTCTTGGAAATATAATGATGTTATTTTCATTAAATCTATTTACATACTGTTCTAGAACTTCAAGCTTGTCTTTGCTTTCATCAATTAAGAAAGATAAAACCAATAGGTTTGCTTTTGCGAAAATCTCTTCTGTTTTTTCGATTAGCCAATTAGTTTGATAAATGACGTCTGTGTAGCCATAGTGAATTATACCATTTTTATTAGCAGCAATAAGAGATGAAGAATCATTGCCAATATATCCAATATGAATTCCGTTATCATTTAATGTATCTGATAGAAATTCAATTTCTTTTGAGAAATTCAAGTAGTTTTCATCAAGGGAAGTGATTATATTCTCATATCCTTCCACAATCAAGCTTTGGTTGTCGTATTTTTTTACTCCCTTAAAAAGTCCATCCTTTAGTTTAACTCTTCTGCCAGTGGCTATGGTCATGAAATAGCTTTCATCATTATTTTTGAATACGCTAGATGTTCTTGTATTCATCAGACCTAAGGAGATATCAAAGTTAAAATTTAGTTTTTCTATGGTAGAAAAATCTAGCATATCAGTTACAATAATGATGGTTTTGTCTTCATTATCAGCTAAAGCTGTTATATTAAAAAGGAAAAAGATTATAGCAAAAAAAATCAGTGTTTTGAGGGTTTTCATATTTTCTACTTTCATAGAGACACCTTTCATTTTAAAATTGAGGATTAAACAGTTTCATAAAATTAGTCTTATTAACTATAGGGTATTAGATACTAATTATATTATACATAAAACGTAAAATAAGTCATTATATTATGGTTTGTATTATGTATTAATGAATTTCACTTACAATTTACATTTTGATTTTTGATATAAATGATATAATAATTATGAATGATTGTTAAAGATTACTAATAGTAGATGAAAAGAGAAAGGCAAGGGTATATTAATTTAAAATCATTAATATGATTAAATAGATAATAATATTTTAGGAGGAATTGGGAGATGAAAGTAAAAAAAGCTGTTATACCTGCTGCAGGTTTTGGTACGAGATTTTTGCCCTATACTAAAGCTCAACCAAAGGAAATGCTACCAATTGTAGATAAGCCCACTTTACAGTTCATAATAGAGGAAGCAATAGATTCGGGGATAGAGGAGATATTGATTATAACAGGTAGAAATAAAACTTCCATTGAAAATCATTTTGATAGGTCTATAGAATTGGAATTGGAGCTTGAGAGAACAGGAAAGACAGAGCTTTTAAAGGAAATAAGGAAGATATCTGATATGGCCAATATACACTACATAAGACAGAAAGAACCTCTTGGATTGGGACATGCTATTTACTGTGCTAAATCTTTCATTGGAGATGAACCCTTTGCAGTTCTTCTTGGAGATGACATAGTTTATTCAAAGAAACCTTGCTTGAAACAGTTAATTGAGGTATATGATGTATATAAAACTACAGTAATAGGGGTACAGGAAGTACCAAAAGAAGATGTAAATAAATATGGTATTATAAATGGAAAATATTTAGATAACAACGTATATATGATAAAGGATTTAATAGAAAAGCCATCTGTTGAGGCTGCTCCTTCTAATATAGCTATATTGGGAAGATATATCATTACTCCTGCCATTTTTGATATTCTAGAAAAAATAAAACCAGGAAAACATGGTGAGATCCAGCTAACAGATGCTTTGAGAGAACTTGTTAAGTCTGAAGCTATGTATGCTTATGACTTTGAAGGGAGAAGATATGATCTGGGGGATAAACAGGGATTTCTGGAAGCAACCGTTGAATATGCCCTACGAAGGAATGATTTGAGAGATAACTTTTTAAAATATCTAACTGAAATAGTGGAAAGAGAAACAAGGGAAGAATTATTGGGTGAAATAGCTAGTGGTAAGGAATAATAATAAGTAAATTATTAATGATTTTAATGAAATTTTAATCTTAGTTGAATTGTTTTCAAATCTTCTGTTATTAGAATGATATTGAAAACAATAACAGGAGGTTTTGATTATGATAACTATTGAACAGGTAGAAGAATTGAGAAAAAGGGTACATGTATCCTATGAAGATGCAAAAGCGGCTTTAGAAGAAGCAAATGGAGATATATTGGAAGCTATAATAATTCTTGAGAGAGAAAATAAAATAGCACCACCAGAAGGAGGTGGATTTTATAGCACAAAGAACCATCAAGACCATGTGAATAGCAATGATATCAATGAAGAAAGTAATAAAGATAAGTACTATAATAATTCACGAGTTTCTTTTAGTGATCTGTTAAAGAAGTTTTTCAATTTATGTAAGAAGATATTAGAAAAAGGCAATAAGAATAATTTTGAAGTGTTGAAAAATGGAAATGTAGAGATGACTATACCGGTTACCATATTAGCTATTTTAGTATTATTCTTTTTCTGGATTACTGTGCCTATTATAGTATTAGGGTTATTCCTAGGATATAGATATGCATTCAGTGGTCCAGATTTAGGAAAGGAAAACATTAATTCTGTTATGGATTCAGTGGCTAATGTAGCAGAAAATATAAAAAAAGAAGTAAAAGGTGAGAATTCAGATGGAAAGGATTTTGATAATAGAGGATGAGGGGAAAATTGCTCGCTTTGTTGAATTAGAATTGATTCATGAAGGATACCAGGTAGAGAAGGCTTTTGATGGAAGGGAGGGATTGGAGAAATTCCAATCTCATCCCTTTGATCTAATTATATTGGATATAATGTTGCCTGGTTTAAATGGAATGGAGGTTTTAAGGAGGATAAGACAGGTTTCGGATATACCTGTAATACTGCTTACTGCTAGGGATGCTGTTGTGGATAAGGTTACAGGTCTAGATGGTGGTGCTGATGACTACATTACCAAGCCTTTTGCAATCGAGGAGTTGCTAGCTAGGATTAGGGCTTCTTTTAGAAAAAAAGCTGGTTATAGTAACCATAATGCTCAACAGGAACTAGTGGTAGGAGAATTGCGACTTGATCCGAAAAGAAGAGAAGTTCGAGTAAGAGACAACTTAGTTAATTTAACAAAGAGAGAATTTGATCTTCTAAATTATCTGATGGAAAATAAGAATATCGTGCTCAGCCGTGAAATAATACTGGAACGCATTTGGGGATATGATTTTATTGGAGAAAACAATGCAGTAGATGTATATATTAGATATTTGCGTTCAAAAATTGAAGAGCCTTTTGGATTGAAGTTTATTCATACAGTTCGTGGAGTGGGGTATGTAATAAAAGATGAACAATAAAAATACTAACAATTTAGCCAATAGAATAAGATCGTCTCTTGTCATTAAACTTAATGTAAAAATGCTAGGGAGATTGTTTACAAGTTTTATGAGCATAAATTTGCTTATAATTCTAATGAGTTTTTTCATCATCATGTGGAATGCTGAAGATGGAGCTCAAGATATATTAAACCAAATGAAGGCAGGAAATGATTCTGTTAAATCCATCTACGTTTTAGATAAAGATTATGAAGTATCTATAGGAGAAGAACAGAATGGATATAAGCTCCCCCATAATATACAAAAGCTACTTCCTTTTGAAATTAAAAATGCAAGAAGAAATATGGTGCTTCAATCTAAGGGCAATATTAGTGTTTTAGATAAAATCAGCCATATAAAATACGTTATAGGGTTTCCTTTTGAAGATTTAAACTATCAGATTGCCTATAATCTAGGCAAAGATATAAGATTTTTTGTTTACATGTTTTTGATCATACTATCTTTTGAATTACTGCTATTAATAGGTAATGTCCATAAAGGTTTTAGGATCATAAGAAAGACTTTAAAACCGTTGGAAGAGTTAACAGAAAAAGCTAAGATCATTAATGCAAAAGTGTCATCTATGGGGTCTAAGACCTACGACAAGTATATTAGGGATTTGGCAGGAGCCATTAGCAGAATAGATGCTAACAAGCTTGATAAACGCGTTTCTATTGATAGTTCTCAAAATGAGCTAAAGGAATTGGCATCTGCTATAAATGAAATGTTAAACAGGATAAATAGCTCATATCAAGCTCAAGTTAGATTCGTTTCTGATGCATCCCATGAATTAAGAACTCCCATATCTGTTATCCAAGGCTATGTGAACTTACTTGATCGCTGGGGAAAAGAAGATCCTAAAGTAATGCAAGAATCCATTAATGCAATAAAAGCAGAATCTGAAAATATGAAAGAGCTAATTGAGCAGCTATTATTTCTTGCCCGCAGTGATAATGAAACCATAAATCTACAATTGGAGAGTTTTGATTCCTGTGAAGTAGTTGATGAAATAATTAAGGAAGCACAAATGATAGATGTAAATCACATATTTGAAGTAAGTTTAAACAGGCCTGCTTACGTTTATGCTGATAGACATCTTCTTAAACAAGCGATTAGAATATTCGTGGATAACAGCATTAAATTCACTCCAAGCGGCAATAAGATTATACTAAGGGTTGAAAAAAAGGAAGATAAAGTTCACATTGTAATTCAGGATAGTGGAATTGGAATTGAACCTAAAGATATACCTCATATTTTTGACCGCTTTTATCGTTCTGATGAATCCAGAGCTAGGAATACTGGAGGTTCAGGATTAGGATTGTCTATTGCAAAATGGATAATAGAAAGACATGGTGGCTATATTGAAGTGTTGAGTAGAGTAAATATTGGAACGCGTTTTACTATAGTATTACCTGGTAAAGAATTAGAAGAACGAGAATTAAATGAGCACCAGCATTAGCTGGTGCTTAAATTATGCATTAAAGAAAGCTTTATATCCTTTATATGCCATATATACATCTGCTTTACTTGCTATTTCATATGGAGCATGTACGCTTAATAAACAAACTCCACAATCCACTACATCCATTCCATAGTTTGCAAGAATATAGGCGATTGTTCCTCCGCCACCTTGATCTACTTTGCCAAGTTCGCCCATCTGCCATACTACATTGTTGTCATTGAATATTTTTCTGATTTTAGCTATATATTCAGAATTCGCATCATTACATCCGCCTTTACCTCTAGAACCAGTATATTTTACTAAAACTATTCCTTTACCAATGTAGGGAGAGTTTTTCTTATCCATCACTTCAGGATAATTGGGGTCAAAGGCGCCTACAGTATCAGCAGATAGTACAGAGGAATTTGCTAGGGCTCTTTTTACAGTAAGTTCTGAATAGCTTTCCTCTGTTAAATTTATCAGTTCTGATACTACATTTTCAAAGAACTTGGATTCCATGCTGGTATTACCAACACTTCCTATTTCTTCTTTGTCAACAAATAGGGCAACAGCTGTCTTATTTGGATTATCCACATCCAATATGGCTCTAAGAGATGTGAAAGCACATACTCTGTCATCCTGTCCATATCCTCCAACCATACTTCTGTCTAATCCTACATCCTTTGATTTTCCAGCAGGGACTACTTGAAATTCAGCAGTAGTGAAATCTTCTTCTTTAATTCCATATTTCTCGTTTAATATTTTAAGTATATTCAATTTTACCTTTTCATTTATATCCTCATCCTTATAAGGAATGCTTCCTATTAGAATATTCAATCCTTCTCCTGTTATTCCTTCACTCATTTTTTTCTCCATTTGGTCTTTTGCAAGGTGTGGTAGTAGGTCGGTAATAAAAAATACTGGATCTTTTTCATCTTCACCTATTACAACATCTATTTTTTCACCTTTTTCATTGATGATAACTCCATGTAAAGCTAAAGGCAATGTAACCCATTGATATTTTTTAATTCCTCCATAATAGTGAGTTTTAAGTAGTGCAAGGGATTCGTCTTCATATAGAGGGAATTGCTTTAAATCTATCCTTGGTGCATCCACATGGGATCCAATGATGTGCATTCCTTTTTCCAATTTTTCCTTTCCAATTACTAATAGAACAATGGATTTATCCTTATTGTTTGCATATATCTTCATACCGGGAGTTGGTTTTATTCCCTTTTCTATAATTTCTTCTAGGGAAATATATCCATTTTCAGTAGCTAGTCTTATTATTTCCTTAACAGCTTCTCTTTCTGTCTTTCCTTTATCTAAAAAGGACTTGTATTCTTCGCTTATTCCAAATATCTTTTCTCTTTCATCCTCGTTTACCGATTCCCATACGTTTCTCCACTTATGAGTTAAAGATTCCTGTAGTATTTTACCAGATGAGCTATTTTTCACTGTTATCCCTCCTAAGAATATTTAGAATTTCTAAATATTATCATATATTTACAGTTTTTTGTTGTCAAGGAAAATAGCAAGTAAATTGATAATATTTAATAATTTCAGCAAAAAATTAGTATAGGAATAAAAGTTTATTTTTGCTTTTATTTATGCATAGATTAGCTTTTAGCAATAATACAATAGAATAACCAAACTATTATTAAGGGGTGAGATAATGTTTGATGATTTTATGACTCCTGAAACTCTGACTACTTTTATAGGTTTAGTTGCAGCTACTTCTCTAATTGTCCAATTTACTAAACCTTTAATAAAAAAGGTTTTACCAGATGTGTTTATTAGAGTCTATGTATTTGTAATAGCTTTGATTTTGACTTTTATATTTGGAGACGCTGATTTCAAATTACAATCCATTGTATTAAAGATTATTAATGCTATGATAATTACTACATCCGCCATGGGCGGATATGAAGCCTTATCAGATCCTCTGTTGCAGAAAACTAAAAGGTAATAAGGTTGAAAGGATTTTCAACCTTATTTTTTAGTGATTTGTTAAATCGTAAACCTTTTGTAACTAATTATTTTCTAATTAAAGGTTATAATGTATATATAGGGTATTGGAAATATTTTCATTTACAATGAAGGAGGGATTTGAATGAGAAGAAAGCTGTGCTTAATACTGGCATTGATAATGCTGTTTACTGCTATTCCCCACACTACCTTTGCACTACAGGATTACGATAAACAGCTTGAACAAGCTATTATAAAGTGCAAAAAGTTGTTTAACATAGGGGATGAATATGACAAATTCAATAGCAGTGTTAGTAATTATGATGGCACTACAGTTTTCTATCTAGTGTGGACTGATAGCAAAGGACAATTAGGCAGTATTGATGTTTCAATAACTGCTGATGGTGATGTACTAAGCTATAGTAAATGGGATATTAGCTATAAACAAGATAGACCAAAGCTACCCAAGATTAGCAAAGAAGAAGGGTTAAAAATAGCAAAGCAATTTATACAGAAAGTTTCTCCTAAATTTGCAAATAACATAAAGTACATTGATAATCAAGAGCCATTAGATGTGAATTCAGACCGATACACTTATAGATTTATTAGAACAGAAAAAGGCATTCCATATTATAACAACAGTATAGATATTCATGTTAGCAACTCTACAGGGCAAGTATTGAACTATTATGTTAATTGGGATATGAACATTGTGTTTGCGGACAACAAGGGAATCATAACAGTAGATGAAGCTCAAAAACTCTACAGAGAAAAAATAGGTTTGAATTTATTGTATAAGTTAAAATATGTAGGAGATAGCTCGGAAACTTACTTAGCTTATGGACCTTTAAATACGAACTTAGCTATTGAAGCTAAGAAGGGAGAAGTTGTTTCCTATTATGAATATATAGGCATATATGATAGAGGAGCAATGGGCGGTATAGAGAAAAGTATACAAGAAGAGTTAAGCCCAGATGAGAAAAAAGCAATTGAAAGCTTATCAGGTATTATACCTAAAAAAGAAGCTGAACAAATTGGAAGGGAAATACTAGGGCTAGATTCAAAATACAAATTAGAGTATATCAACTTATATAAGTATTATATTGATGATTCAATTTATTTGTGGGAAATTGGTTTCACAAAGGAAAACAATAATGATTCTTATTATGCTCGTATCAGCATTGATGCAAAGACTGGTAATCTAATATCTTTTTATAAATACATTCCTACTGACCCATCGAAGAAACCAAAGTTTAATAGAGAGGAATCCATAAAAATTGCTGAAGAGTTTATTGACAAAATGAACCCAGACAAAAAAGATCTAATTGAATTTAATCAGTATTCTAATGGAGTAGTACCTTTAGATGACCAACAAAACTACTACTTTGAATTCAATAGAAAATTAGGTAACGCTTATGTAGAAAACGAAGGAATATATGTTTCTGTTGATGCTGTAAATGGCGTAGTAAACAATTATAGTATTAATTGGAGCAATAGAGATTTTCCATCTCAGGATAATGTAATACCTTTAGATGAAGCATATGAAATTTTATATAGTGAAATTGGATTGGAATTGAAATATATTGTTGCTGAAAATAATGGGAAGAACCCCAGTGATAAGAGAGAGGCTATTTTAGTATATGGCTTAAGCAACAACAAACCAGCCAATATTGATGCTAATACAGGTATCATATTGGACTACAATGGTAAACCTTTTAAGGAATCCATAAAATCTAGCTATAAGGATATAGAAGATAGTTACGCTAAAGATAAGATAAACGTTTTAGTTCAGTATGGGATTGCATTACCAGGAGAAGAGTTTAAACCAAAAGACAAAATAATTCAGAGAGATTTTCTATATATGTTGGCTAAAGCAAATAGCCCATATGTTGAAATTGATGACTCTGAAGATAAGTTATATTCTTATTTGATGAATGTAGGTGTGGTAAAAGAAGGTGAAAGATTCCCTGAAAGAGTGGTAACTAAAGAAGAAGCAATTAAATTTATAATAAGAGCATTAAATTATGATGAAATCGCCGATATATCTGAAATTTATAAGGATTTATTTAAGGATACAAAAGATATTTCTCCAGGGCTAAAGGGATATGTTGCAATAGCTTATGGTTTAAAAATAGTAGAAGGTTATAATGGATTCCTAAATCCAAAAGCTGAGCTAAAAAGGGAAGATGCAGCAAGTATAATCTACAACTATCTGTTTAACGGTAAATAAAAAGGCTGAGAATTTCTCAGCCTTTTTTATAAGCTAGTTAATGATAATTTCCTTAATAGTAATATCAATTACAATAGAAAATAGAAGAGGAATGTAATAAACATTATCATATCTAATTTACTCATAATTGATAAATATTTCTTTAAAACAATAATTCAACTTTATCACCCATGATGATTTCATCTTCAGTAACATGGCAATTATAAGCCAATACATTAACTCCAAATTTTTTCGCTTTTATAAGAGCTTGGGAAAACTTTGGGTCCATTTTTTCATTTGGTTTAAAGTATTTTATATTTGGCATTTGTATTAAGAAGAATATAAAGTTTTCATATCCTTCCTTCTTAGCATCAATCATTTCCAATATATGCTTTGTGCCTCTTTCAGTAGGAGCATCGGGAAACATGGATATACCATCTATTTCTAATGTAACCCCTTTTACTTCTATGAACCCTTTTTGTTCCTTTTTTTCGTAATATAAGTCAAATCTAGAATTATTATATTTTACTTCTTTTTTTAATAAGTCCACATTTGTTAATTCAGCTATCTTATTGTAATAAATGCTAGAGTAGACGATTTCATTTGGAACTTGAGAATCTATATTTATGAGGGTGGAGCCCTTATATGCAGATATTAAAGAATAGTTGGTTTTTCTATTGGGATTGTTAGATTTTTGCAAATAAACTGTTGTACCTTCAGTAAGTATTTCTTTACATCTGCCTGTATTTTTAACATGAACCGTTTCTACTTTTCCATCGATTAAAACGTTGGCTATGAATCTGTTTGGTCTGTTTATAAATATACCACTTACTATATTTGAATATTTCAATTTTCAACCTCCTAATTTTTGCATAGACATTTTCTACTAATTGGACCATATTCAGTTATAATACGAGCCATTTCATCTGGAGATTCTTTACAATCATTTAAAACCCATTTGATCAACAAAGTTGTTGTAGCACCTGCATACATATCTACAATATAATTTCTTGCTTCTATACTTTCCTCTTTATCTATAAAATCATCTATTATTAGGTTTAGATAATGGCTGAAATTATCAAGTATTATGTTTACTAACTTGTTTTGAATTAATATGTTTAAAAATTCTTTTTCCTTTTTCCAGTAGTTGAAATAGTACAGTCCTATATGGAAAAGGTCTAATTTATTTTCACAAGCTGACATGCTGTTTATAAAATCATTGAATTTTTGTTCTAAGCAATACTTAACTACTGCATCTTTAGAAGAAAAATTTCTATAGAAAGTTTCTCTGACGAGATTTGCTTTATTACAAATCTCTGTTATAGTTATTTTGTTATAGGGTTTTTCTTTCATCAATTCCATTAGAGCATTGCATATCCATCTTTGAGATCTGTTTGCTATAGGATTAGCTGTTATTTTTCTTCTAAACATATGGCATAACTCCTTATTTGTTCATTTTCATAAAATTCTTGACTTTGGTATTAATAGTTATTATAATACAAAATATGTAGTGTTACAAGTGTAACATTTATTATAAAATGAGGTGAGATATATTAGATGAAGAAAAACATTAAGAAACCAAAAAAGCCAATGCTATTTTATTATGCAGTAGCATTGATTATTCTAATAATATTAAACATAACTGTATTGCCTAATCTTTTTAACAGACAACCAGAGGAAATCAGCTACAATAAGTTCATATATATGCTTGAAAATGGGCAAGTAGAAAGTGTGGAATTAGATGAAAATAAAATAGTGTTTACTACTAAAGATAAGGGTGATAAGAAAATTTACTATACAGGCATAATGCCTGATTTGGATTTGACAAATAGATTATTGGATGCAGGTGTGGATATAAAGGTTATAACACCGAAAGAGATTTCTCCTATTGTTAGTCTAATTTTAGGTTGGGTTATTCCGATAGCCATATTTGTGTTCATAGGAAAGATATTATCTAAGCAGCTACAGAATTCCATGGGAGGACACGGAGCTTTAAAATTTGGGAAGAGCAACGCTAAAGTATACGTTAAAGCTCAAACTGGAATCACATTTGATGATGTGGCAGGGCAGGATGAAGCAAAAGATGCTTTAAAAGAGATAGTGGATTTTCTCCATGATCCAAAAAAATATAATGAAATAGGTGCCAAGTTGCCTAAAGGAGTATTACTAGTAGGTCCTCCTGGAACAGGTAAGACTTTGCTTGCTAAGGCAGTTGCAGGAGAAGCAGGAGTACCTTTCTTTTCCATATCAGGTTCAGAATTTGTTGAAATGTTTGTAGGCTTAGGAGCTGCTAGAGTTCGTGATCTATTTAAGGAAGCTCAAGAGAAAGCACCATGTATTGTTTTCATAGATGAAATTGATACCATAGGTAAGAAAAGGGATGGAAGTGGCATTGGAGGAAATGATGAACGAGAACAAACTTTAAACCAATTATTAGCTGAAATGGATGGATTTGATGGCAGCAAAGGAGTTATCATTTTAGCAGCTACAAATAGACCAGATATATTGGATAAAGCACTTCTTAGACCTGGTAGATTTGACAGGAGAGTACACGTAGAATTGCCAGACCTACAAGGTAGAGAAGCAATACTAAAGGTTCATGCTAAGAAGATCAAGATTGATAATAATGTGGATTTTAACGCTATAGCTAGATCCACATCTGGTGCATCAGGTGCTGACTTAGCTAATATAGTTAATGAAGCTGCTTTACTAGCAGTCAAGGATGGAAGAAAGAAAGTATTACAAAAGGATTTGGAAGAAGCAGTGGAGACTGTTATTGCGGGTCAACAGCGTAAAAATAAAGTCATTGCCATGAAGGATAAACTCATAATTGCATACCATGAGATTGGACATGCAATTGTTGCTGCAAAGCAAAAGAATTCACAACCAGTTCATAAGATAACCATAGTACCTAGAACATCTGGTGCTTTAGGATATACTATGCAGATAGATGAAGGAGAACAGTTGCTATTGAGTAAAGAACAAGCTTTTGCAAAGATAGTCACATACACAGGAGGTAGGGCAGCTGAAGAACTTGTGTTTAATTCCATTACTTCAGGTGCATCTAACGATATAGAAATGGCAACTAAGTTAGCAAGAGCTATGGTAACAAGGTTAGGTATGAGTGAAAAGTTTGATATGATGGCCTTAGAAACTGTAACCAATAAGTACCTTGGTGGAGATACTTCTTTAATGTGTTCAGAAGAAACATCTGCTAAGGTTGATGAAGAGGTATTAAATATAATTAAAGAAGCTCACAATAAGGCCATAGAGATATTAAAAGAAAACATGACTAAACTTCACGAGTTAGCAAAATATCTACTGGAAAAGGAAACTATAACTGGTGAAGAATTTATGGATATATTGGAAGGAAGGGAAACAGTAGATTTACAGTTAAGCAATTAATCTCAAATAGACCGTGCAACTTTATTGTTGCATGGTTTATTCTTTTTAACATCCAATTATGATATAATATGAAGTTAGAAAATTAAAACTAAGGAGAAAATAGAATGAAAAAAATTCTAGTTGTGGCAATAGGGTTATTATTAACAATTCTCGTAGTTTTATGGAATTATTTTCAGCCTAATGAACAGGTTGTATCCATCTCTGATGAGCCTTATTTGGTTATTGGAGATGAGATCTATTCAGACTCCAATTATATAATTTTTGATCAGGAAACTATCTATATTCCTTTTGATGTAATAAAGGAACACATTGATTCGAATTTGTTTTATGATGACAGTGAAGAAATGCTTATATTTACTGATGAACAAAAAGTCATAAGATATACGGTGGATAGCACTGAAGCTACTGTAAATCATAAGAAATTCTATATCAACAATCCTATTAAAAAAATAGAAGGAAAAGTTTATATACCTGAAGAGATACTATACAGCTTATATGATTTGGAAATTGTCTATTGGGAAGACACAAATGCTGTCACTATCGACAGTAAAGATTTAAACTATTTATCAGGTTTGGTGATATTAGAGGGAGGAGATATAAGGCATAGTTTCAGTAGAAAATCTCCAATACTACTTAAAGATGTGCCTGTAGAAACTGAACTGATTGTGTTTGAAGAATATAAGGATTGGTATAAGGTTAGAACAATGGATGGGATTATAGGGTATATTGAGAAGGATTACTTAAAGGTAAACCTTACCAATAACATTAATAGGCCTAAGAATGAAAGAGAAGATGGATATAAGAAAGTAGATAAAAAGATTAATCTTACATGGGATTACATACACAGTAAGGTAACAACTATAGGAAATATTGTGCCCATACTTGGAGTTAATGTAGTTTCACCTACTTGGTTTTCTATTTTGAATGAAAAGGCAGAGATACAGGATAAAGCCAACAGGGATTATCTGTCACAATACAAAAGGTTTGGGTATCAAATTTGGCCTCTTATCAATAACGGATTTGATCCTGATAGAACTAGTAAATTGCTATCAAGCAGTAGATTAAGGGAAAATCTAATTGAAAAAATTGCCAGACTGTATAGTGAATATGGAGTTGATGGTATAAATATTGATTTTGAAAATGTCTATATGAAGGACAAGGACTTGTTAACTCAATTTGTTAGGGAACTATATCCTGTTTTTAAGGAAAAAGGAATGGTTGTGTCCATAGATGTAACCCCTATTTCAGTATCAGAGAATTGGTCATTATGTTATGACAGAAAGGAGCTTTCTAAAGCTGTTGATTATATGATACTTATGGCTTATGATCAGCATTGGGCTGATAGTCCAGTTGCAGGTTCTGTTGCACAATATACCTGGGTAGAAGAAAGTCTTAAGGCCGTACTAAAGGAAGTTTACCATGAAAAGATAATATTGGGAGTACCCTTTTATACAAGACTTTGGACAATAAAACGAACAGATAAAGGAGAAGAAGTATCATCCAAAGCTCTTTCCATGGATGATGCCAATAAGTTTATAGAGGAAAATAATATAGAACTAGTGTGGCATGAGGAAAGTGGACAGTACTATGGAGAAGTGTCTAAGGGAAATATTACCTATAAAATTTGGGTTGAAGATGTAAAATCATTAGAACTAAAATCATCACTAGTAAATAAGTATGACCTTGCAGGCATAGCATCCTGGAGAAAAGGTTTTGAAAAGGATGAGATTTGGCCTGCAATATCAAATACAATAAATCTAAATTGAAAAGGAGGAAGATGACATGTACGAATATAAGGGTACTAAAATATTCTTGATAGAAGGAGATATTACAACTATGGCTGTAGACGCAGTAGTAAATGCAGCAAACAATACACTACTTGGCGGAGGAGGAGTTGATGGAGCTATTCACAGAGCAGGAGGACCAACCATATTGGAACAATGCAAAAAAATCGGAGGATGTCCCACAGGAGAAGCTAGAATAACTACTGCTGGTAACATGCCAAGTAAATACGTGATTCATACTGTTGGTCCCATATATAGAGGAGGAAATCACAATGAAGCAAAACTGCTATATAATGCATATTACAATTCATTAAAATTAGCCATAGAATATGACTTGAAGACTATAGCATTTCCTGCTATTTCTACAGGAGTATATAATTATCCAAAAGAAGAAGCATGCCATATTGCTATAGATGCTGTATTTAAATTTATTGATGAAGTTGGAGGGATTGATGAAATTTATTTTGTTCTATTTAGCAAAGACAACTACAAAATATATGAAAATGTGCTAAACTCAAAGATTGGGAAATAGTATATAATCTTT
>Ga0134092_1001764_pt1 | contig 18071 bp, 8 predicted proteins | sample 3_6taG_FD_94454 | JGI IMG/M metagenome (GOLD analysis project Ga0134092, IMG submission 94454) | Switchgrass degrading microbial communities from high solid loading bioreactors in New Hampshire, USA - 3_6_20_6_A3 metaG | ecosystem: Engineered > Bioreactor > Semi-continuous > Anaerobic > Digestate... | reverse complement strand
TCCCTGGTAGCTGCCTCCAAATCCAACCCCATTAAATTGGCAAGATAGGGTGCAATTTCTGTATTATCTATGATCATTTCTCTGTTAACCAGTGTATCCCCTGGTTTGTCCGATAAGCCTTTAGGCGGCTTAATTCCTTCCGGCGCATACATCCAAACACCACATCTTCTACGGGTATGTCCTGTAGAAGTCCAGGAAATTTTATCACTATTGATACCTTCTTGAACATCCGCCACAGCATCGGCATAATCCTTTGAATTCCTATTCCCACCAACGCTGTCCGGGTTAGGAAGGATTAAACCGCCGGTATCATGGTCAGGCGCTACAATAACAACTGTGTTTCCGTTCTCTATCGCAAAGTCCAATGCTACCTTGAACGCTTCATCAAATGCAATATATTCACTTACTGCTTCTACGATATTATTATTATGTCCCCCGGAGTCTACCTTGCTTCCTTCCACCATTAAGAAAAATCCTTCATCACTGCCGTCCAATGCACGAATGGCAGCAGCCGTCATTTCCGCCAGTGTCGGTTGATCAGCATCCAGATAAATGTCAAACGGAATAGTACTTGGATAATGATTTCCCCAAATTTTCGTTCCCGGTTGAACATCAGCCAAATCATACTTATCGTTTGTAACGGTATATCCTTTACTTTCTGCCTCAGCTACGGAACCATAATAATCTTTGGCTCCAAAGCCCACACCCAAAACAACGTCCAAACCTTGATTGAATATTTGCTCGGATAAAATGGCAACATTGTTTCTTGAAATATTATGGGCAGTAAACGCAGCCGGCGTTGCATGAGCCCACGGGTAAGTAGCTATAATACCGGTCCTTTTGCCTGCCAATTGTGCCGCCTCCAACAGTGTTGCACGGGGTACTCCCTGAGGATCAATGCCTATATAACCATTATTTGTTTTATATCCCGATGACAATGCCGTTCCGGCTGCAGCAGAGTCCGTAACTGAATTATTGGCAGAATGGGTGGTTTCAGTTCCGATTAAATAGTCTTTCAAATACATCGAGTTCTTGGTTATCCTTGTGGCATTAGGAAATAATTCCCTGTTAAATCCACCTGCTTCTTTTACTGCATTTGCAAAATCAAAAAGTGCAAATCCGCCACCGTCAGGAATCATATAAATGACATTTTTAATTAACGGCGTGTTGTCAGCCGAAACCATAAACATTGAATTGGCAATCATAAATACCAATAGCATGGTTATTAGAAATAAGAAGTATATTCTTCTATTCTTCATTGATAAACCCTCCTTTACCTTATTCAATTATGAATCTTCTTTGTTTCCATATTCCCAATCCCTCTAAAATATTAAAAATTTACTTTATTTAATATATTTACTGTTGTAAAAACTGTTAACAGCTATTTATCATTTATACACAACAATTTGTCTCGGAGCACCGTCATATAACCGAACCACAACAAAATCCCCTGTGTCAATATCTCCGAAAGTTCCCCTTTCAAAACGTTCTTTCGTTTCATTATAGACGTATACAGTAAATCCCGCTAATCTGAATGCCCTTCGGGCAGGTACGGCATTTGTATCCACCCATATATATCCTTCCTTAACATTAACTACTCTGCCTCCTACCATAAATAAAGAATTTGAATAAGTTGTTCTGTTGGTAGCTTTAAAAAGCGGCTTTCCGTCATCTCCGTCCACTTTCAGCACATATTGAAAATTGGTATGACTGTTAATATCAATTCCGGGCAGCAAAATCACTTCACCGGTATTACTTTTTACAATGTTCACGATATCACCCGAACGGATGGTATCCGAAACTTTTTTGCCGTTGGCATCGAGATCTGAACGATCGTCAATAAGAACACTCATTTCTCTTCCTTCTGAAATACCGTACATTTTTTTAAGGACGGTACCGTCTTTGTTTGAGGCCGTCACTATTTTATTCACAAGGAAAATATCCGTAGAAGTTCTATACGTGCCTACACCACTGCTTTTCACTACCAAAAAATCAGCATAATTATCAATATTTCGTACGGTATAGCCCTCCACATAATAGCTGCTGTTGGTTACGAACGCAGAAGGCCCGCTTACATAATACAGTGAAGTATCCGCATCCTCCGCATTTGGTACCCAAAAAACTACAGTATTGTCTCCTATATTGCAGCGGGCATTAAACGAAGCGGAAGCCCTCCTATAGGTCCAAGGCCCGTTGCCGTCAATCTCCTCGGGGAATGTTTTACGAATGTTGTATTCATTTTCGCCTTCCCCTTGAAACGCCGTATCAATAGAAATTACAAGTCCATCAGCATTCGTCTCATAACCGATAAGCTGCCGAGGAATATTGCCCAAACCTCCAAGCATCGACAATGCACTTTCCGCATCTTCTTTCATACTTCCGTCAACTCTTATTTTATCTGCACACTTCAACGTTTCCACTTTCCCCAAAGAAGTCAATACCAGCAACTGTGCCTTTTCGGATGCGGACAAGGAATATTGGCTCCCTCCTGTTTTTATAAGATAACCGTATCGCTTGCCACTTGCAACCTTTGGCACGTATCCCGCTATTTCTCCCTGGGGTGTCATTAAAAACTGAGCTGAAGCTCCTAATTCAGGAAAAGACAACTCCCCTCTGTCAAGCAAATACCTGAAGTAAGCGGAAACAGTATAATCCTCTCCGTCTATACTTATAAAATCATCTGTTAAACTCAGTTCAGTGACGGTTCCTTCTGCTTTTTCCTTTGAAACAGTCAGCGAAACCAGTCTTTTCTCTCCTAGTGACATTCTCACGGTTACTACGTCATATTCCGTGATATCCTGAAAGTTAACCGCATTCCCAGTGGAATCAAGGATAATCATGCTGTCTTTTACATCATTAAGGTCGATAGCATCCTCTCCGTTCTTTAAAGGATATTTATTATACAATATCCAATCACGGGTACTAACCTTGTCTACAATGCAATAAATTAAATCTTCAATAAAAACGGTTTCATATTTTCCGTCACCGTCAGAATCCAATAATTGTACTTCTCCTATAAACGGTTTCATCATGTCAGTGGTAGGAATTACAAACTGTCCGTTGTAAATAATGTTAGCAGTTGTAGGAACGGATACTTCACAAATCATTCGATTGTCTTTAGATGTATACTTATAAACTCCATTTTGATAATTTATGATTTTATCAGCAGGTATCACCAACATGGAATTGCTCCGTGCGGGATAAACATATACTAATTTATAATCACCGGATTTGTTTTCGGTATAATAATATTCCACACGCAATCCAAGTAATTTTTCTACCTCACTTTTGTTATATAGAAATGTCATTCCGTCAATTTCTACTTTTCCTCTACCCACGCCGTCTTCACTCGTAAGACGTGTGCCGGAAGTTCCCGTAACATGCCCTACTGCTTTATAAACACCAAAAATCCGCTCCAATAAAGTATTGCCTTTTCTTGTATCAATATACATATCTCCATTTGAATGCTCAACAATTGCAATAATATCTCTGTGGGCTGCCTCATACAACATCAGCGCCGCAGTACCTCGGGTTATAATTTCATTTGCAGAGGACTTGAGAATTTTTTGACTTGCGGCAACATACATGTAACCTGTAGGATATCCGCCCATGGCTTCGGCATAATAGCCGTATCCCATTGCGGATACCAAAATTTTTACCGCCTGTTCCGTTGTTATCTTCTCATCCGGATAAAAACGTTCCTCGCCGCCTCCGTTTATAATTCCCAAATCTTCAGCCATTTTTACGGCCCATGAAGATGGATGGGTGGCTTTCACATCCTTAAAAGAGGTTTCCATTCTCGCGTCCGAACTGTCCGACAATCCCAACAATAGCATCACTGCTTCCAAAAACTCAATGCGGGTCATTTCACGGTCAGGGTTAAAATTATTGATTCTGTCGCCCTGCATAACGCCCAGCGCAGCCAACAGCCCCACCGGAATTTCATATATAGTATCCGCCACATCTTCACAGGCACTTTTTATAAATCGGTTTTTAACTTCAACGTCTTTTTTTCCTGTTTGTTCCGTTTGCTCGGCGAATACAACATTGCCAGATAAAACGGGCGAACTACTGAATACAACAATCAATACCAGTGCCAAAAACCTTTTCACGTTCATATCAGCACCTCCTATTTTTTAAACTTTAGCAAACCATACACAATCTTTGCCGCCTCTGCTCGTGTGGCAAAACCCATCGGCACAAAATGATAACCGTCATATCCGTTTATAATACCGTTTTGCTTCATAGCTACAACAGCTTCCAAAGCATAATCCGAGACCTCGGATATATCATAAAAAACAGCTTGGCTATCTTCACTAGGAAGTGTTATTCCACTTATTTGTAGTGCACGGAAAGCCATAACCGCCATATCCTGACGTGTAATCGGCTCACCGACGCCAAACGTTCTGTTATCTTTGCCGTTTGCCAGCCCAACGGCTTCAGCAACAGCTACGTAAGAATAAAACCAGTCTTCTTTTCGCACGTCTGTAAAAGAACATTCCAATTGTTCTGACGATAAGTCAAATGCTATGACCAACATTTTTACAAATGCGTCCCGCGTAAGTAATTTATTTGGATTGAATATGCCGTTTCCCTCACCGGCTAATATACCAAGCCGTGCTAAATGAGAGATGCTTTCAATGGCCCATTCCACTCCTTCCAGGTCGCTAAATTGGTTATCTGCCTGATTTTTTCCTTGCTCTTTTTTTCCTGAAGATTCCGGAATCACTACAATAGGAGAATCTTTACCCTTGGAACCGGTTTTTTGGACCGGTCCTCCATTGGAAGGTGATTTCTGACTGGCATATTTATTGATTAATTCGCGTAATTTACCGTTCATGTTAAAAATGTCGTCAATGCCTACGGCATAAGCCACAAATTCTTGCGCCACACCGGCCTGTCCGGTCTTAGACAAAGAATCGTATCCCGAAAAATCCAGATTCAAAATATCTGCATTATCCTGAAAAACCTGAAATCTGGCAGCATAGTTTACGCCGCTTTTCAATACCGTTAATATGGTATTTTCAAACAAATAAGCCATTAGCTCCGCTTCATTTTCAATTGCTTTCGGTAAAGCCGCTATTGCTTCCCATACCTGTAATTTTTCTGTATCACTTAATTTTAAATAGGCATTCTTGTAAGTTTTCCGCTCACTCAATCCCAACAGGTCAGCATATTTTTCTACGATTAAATCCAACCCTTTTCCGTCCGCTGACTCATTTATTAGCTCTATAATAATCCCTTTCATATATGCATGATGAATTTTAGACAAAGTATCAAGTTCACAGTTTTTGACCATATACGAATATACACCTGTCATATCAGAAGGCATAGGCAAATCAACAGAATGCAAGTTTAAATAATCAAGCGCTTCTGGATCACTAAAAATGAATTCCAACTCTCTTTCATCCGCATTCGATATTTCTTCTATAAGTTCCAAAAGCCTGGTCGGAAGCTCATATCGAAAAGATGCATATATATATTTGCTTTCGTAACCTACAGCACTTATCACAAAGGTTAGATTGCTTGATATTCTGTCAGTGAAAAGAGTGTTAAATTTAACGGAATACCTTCCTAAATCATCCGTCTTCACTGTCTGATGAAACAGAACGGAACTGGGATCTTTTATATCCGCTATGGTCTTGTCATGATCCAAAAGAAATACTTCTACGTCAGTATTTAAATTTCCCGATTTTAACATCCCTAAAATATGAATATTTCCCTTGGAATCCACATCAACAAAAATGGTTCTTTCCGGAGGTGAAGTTTCAACAATTAAAAGATCATCTATATAGAAATTCACACCGGATACTGAAAAACAATATGCCCTGCTTTCTATCATATTGGAAGTTATGGTGAAATTATAGGTAAACTTCTGCCACTCTTCCGAAAGGACAGCAGTTCCTCCGGTAGGTTCTGATGTTGATTCAATAGAAAGTAACCCGTAACGCATGGTCGGAGTAGTGCCTTTCTTAGCTATTGCCCAAAACGTAACTTCAAAAGAACGTCCTACATCATGTTCCGTTAACAACCTCATTGATTCTACTGTATTATAAAACTTGGCACGTCCCGGAGCCCCTGCGATGTTCCCAATCATCAAAGCACCGCCGTTATTGCCGGTGTGGTCAACATCAGTGCTGTAAGCAGCTCCTCCGGTATTGCCTTCTCTAAAATAGGCAGAAGACGAATACGGAAGGGTTTCAATACTTTTCATTGCCTCCTGGGATGAATTAAAACTATTGTTTAATGTAATATTTTTAACATAATACAATACCGCATACTTATCAATAATGCTTTGCAACCTGTCATTCATATAAAAAATATCCGTAACGCTGTCTACATATAAGACAAACTCCTCTGCCACCTTGTCCCGGTTCTCTGAAGACAACGAAAAATATCTGGAAAAGTCTAAATTTAAAAATTGACTGTTATCCAATAAAACCTGAAATTTAGCAATATTATCCTCTGCTGCCTTAAACGCGGTAAGAATGCTATATTTAAACAAAAGGTACATCAACTCTTCCTCAGACTCAAGGTTTGCCGCTTCAGAAATCACTTCTGCCCATACTTGTGCTTTTTCTGTATCGCTTAATCCTAAATAAGTAACATCGTATGAATTCTGACCAATAAAACCTAAGACATCCGCGTATTGCTCCACTGTTTCTGCTATACCATCTCCACTTGAGGATTGATTAATAAATTCAAGGATAATTCCTGTGATATATGCATCACGAATTTTATCAGCAGAATCAAGCCCGCCCTTTCTTACCATATAAGCATATACACCGACCATATCGGACAGAACAGGCAAATCAAGCGAGTCCAAGCCCAAAATATGAAGTGTGTCCGTCTCGTTGAAAATTACGGCTAATTCACTTTCATCCGCTTTTGATATTTTATCTACCAGTTCCAAAACCGGGTCCGGTGTAGTTTCCACAATTTTTAACTCGTCTATAACCGCGATTCCGCAAACAGGATAAACGGTTTCAATAGTAAACATACAAGTACCGGCATCAATCATGGATTGATTGATTGAAAATTCAAAAGTATATATATTCCAATCATCCGTGAGCTCCATTGTAGCAGACGGTGCTCCGGGAATTGCAGACGTTCCGGTGACTGTAAAAAATTTACAAGAAATTCTTGTCTCAATACCCGGGATATATCGTTTAGCTGCAAAACTTACAATAAACGACCGATCAAGGTCTTCCTGCAAAAGCTCGCGATAGGCTTCAATGGAATTATAAAATTTAATTCGTCCGACCTGTGTTTGAGTTCCTATCATAATTGACATGCCACCGTTATTGTTATAATCCTCGTCTTTGCACCATTGGGTCCCGACTCCCCCCGTCCGTCCTACCGATACATTATTTTTTCCATAATTATCTCCTATATAGGACGTATTGTAACTTGAGCCAATCACCATACTCGTCCAGTTATAATCAAAACTATTGTACAATACAATCCTTTCCATCCCTATTACGTTTATATTCCCATAAACGCCGGAAATTATTGTAAAAACCACTGTAAGCACAACCGCAATACACTTTTTACAAAACATGGTTCTATCTATCATTGAATTCCGCCCCCTTTTCTCTTCACAAAACTAATCAAGAGTAATAACAAATGTATTATCCTGCCCCTTGTAACAATGGGCTTCAATGGTCTTCATTCTTCCATCGTCTGTGTATACGGTTATGTCATAATCACCATAATATCCGCGAACACTGTATTTTCCATCCTCATCCGTTACACCGCTTTCTTGGGTCCACCATTTGTTGTAAACAAGATCGATATATTGTCTGCCTGATTCTTTGAGCGTCCAATCTTCATTAAATATAGGAGCATTGCGAAGCCAGTGGTTTCCGCTGTTGAACCCCCACATGACAAAACCGGTCACGTTTTCCATGCTGAATACAACAATCATGATATCCCGCATAAAACTTGCCTCATACTCACGGTCTTCCGCACTGGAAACAAGTCCCCTGTCAAACTCCGTTATTTTAATTTCCTTGCCATATACGGCAAGGTCTTTAAGGTCGTCGTAAAAGTCCATGGGATGGACTTTGTTCTCCCCAAAATGTCCCTGAATGCCTATACCGTCAAAATCCACTTTGTTTTTTACCATAAAATCAAGAATCTGCCTGAATCTGTCCACTCTTTCCTTGTTCACACCGTGAATTCCCGTTTCATTGATGTAAAGTTTCGCATTGGGTGCTCCTTCACGGGCCCAATCAAACCAGTCCTTTAAAACACCGTTGCCATATTTGGTTCGGATGGCATTATTTCCTAAAGTTTCATTAACAACATCCCAGTCTACCAAATCATCCTTGAATTCCTGAGTAATTTTTAAAATATGTTCCTTGATTCTCCGGTCCAATCCTTCCTTGTCATTTGCCACAAAAAGTTCGTATACGTCTTTGGGAATGGAAGTATTACTTGTCCACCCGCCGGAAAAACTGCGGTCCCACATAAGAGTATGTCCCCTTATATATTTAATGTTAAGGGATTTTAATTCATCAACTTCCTCCCTTGCACGGCCGGGATATGTTTCGTACTCATTCCATTTATGTAAATTTTCCAAAACACTGGTATTAAATAAAGACGACAAAGCAAATTTATACTTTTCTTGATTTTCAGGCGCAGAAGAAAACGTGTTGTGGAAATTGCACATACTTCCCCATTGAAACTCATGCTCATACATATTCACATGGACTTTCACACCGCTTACAGGTTTTCCTTCGGCATCCTTTACAATAACATTGATATCCCCTTTTCTTATTTCTTCAATTCTGTTCCAGGCCTCTTTGCGCCATTCCTCGTCTTTTGTGAATACGGTTTTTACTGCTTCACTTACTTCCTCCTCATCCGCCGGTGATTCCGATGATTTCGGCAAATCGGACAACTTCACCTTATCCTCATAATTAATAATTTCATAGCCACCGAGCTCTATTTCCTGAACAGCATATCCCACACGTATGTGAAGGGCTCTATACCCTGCTTTTGCCTTGAACGGCAAATACACCTTACGCCATCCTTGATTTTCAATAGTACGTACGATTACTTGAAGTGCCTTTTGATTGGGCGGGACGGTTTCCTCTACGATACACTGAATCATTCCGTTGTTATCTTCCCGGATGGTACTTATGGTTCTCATGTATAGAACAACAAGCATAATGTCTCCGTCTTTCATGTCTTCTTCTTCCAGAAGTCCAAGACTCAACTGAAAATCCCAGGCATTTTGAGGGACCTGATTTACTACCACATTCCATGCTTCCTTAAACGGCATGCCGTCCACGGAAACTTTTTTTACCTCACCGTACTGGCGGCTACCCGCATTAATACTCATAAACCTTTCATTACTATAAATAACCTTACCTTGAGGTAGCGCATTAAATTTGTCATCAAGATTCTCCGCCTCTTTAAACTCTCTGTCATAGAAAATCAAGTCATCATAGGACTTTCCTTTTACATCGGAAATGGGAACCGGACGCCTTCCTTCCTTAGGTACAACAGTAATTAACGGAAGTCCTGCAGGATTGGACATTGTTTGATTTTTCAAATGGTTGATAATCACTGTCTGTGTAGAATCCTGCCAAAAAACATCTGCTCCTAAACTTTCAGCGATAAAACGGACAGGAACCATGGTCTTGTCATTAATAATTTCAGGAGGCACATCTAAACGTTTTGGTTTCCAGTTAACAAAAGCAACCGTATTCCCTACCGAAAGTGTCACGGTTGTTTCCCCCAATACGCCGGTCACCGTGCCTGTAGATTCATCCCATTCAACCTTCGCGCCAAGCTCTTCAAATATGGCACGCATGGGAACCAAAACCCGGTTATCTTTCATCACGGGCATTTGCTCAAATATTTTTTCCTCTCCATTAATCCTTATTTTTATGCCGTCAATGCCGTTAAAGCTGTTAAAGGAAAAAACTTCCGTTGTCCTTTGTACCATGACGGTAAAAATCATAACAAGCGACAGGATGAACGCTGTCAATTTTTTCATGGCAGTATTTCCTCCTTATTAAATTGTGATATCATCCTTTCAGGGAACCAATCATAATGCCTTTTACAAAATATTTTTGCACAAACGGATATATGCACCAAACCGGCAGGCTGGCCACAATAATTAAGGAATATTTAAGAAGTTCGGCCAAGTTTGCCCGCGCCATTTGCAGTTCCGGATCTATAATCATATTCGAGTCCATACTGTTTACCAATAATATATTCCTCAGGATTATTTGCAAGGGATACAAAGTCTTGTCATTCAAATAAAGAAACGCATTAAAGAAAGCATTCCAATGCCCCACTGCATAGAACAGCGTTATAACCGCTACAATCGGCTTGGACAAAGGCAAAGCAATCCTCAGGAAATAATAAAAATCGCTACACCCGTCTATTTGCGCAACTTCCAATAATTCTTTCGGAATGCTGCTTTTAAAATAAGTCCGGGTGATGATCATATTATAAACCGAAATGGAGCCCGGCAATATAATGGCCCATCTTGTATTTAATAAACCTAAACTCTTTACCAATAAATAATTGGGAATCATTCCGCCGTTGAACAGCATGGTAAAAGTAAACAAAAACGTAAACAAGTTTACTCCCGGCATATCACTTCGCGAAAGCGGATAAGCAGCCAACAACGTCAGTGTCACATTCAAAATTGTACCTGTCACCGTATAAAAAGCAGTATTATAATACCCTGTTAAAATATTGTTGTTGCGAAAAACCGCCATATACCCTTCCAAGCTCCATTCCACCGGCCATATAAACACTTTTCCGGAAGCAACGGCACGTCCCGATGAAAGGGATGAAGCAAATATGTTGAGCATGGGTATCCCTATCAAAAACAAAACCAATATAAGCAGTATATCTACCACCATATAAAAAACCAAATCAGATTTGCTGTCAGCAATTGTTCCCTTTTTTCTGTTCATAGCCAGTCTCCTTACCACAAACTTGTATCACCAAATTTCTTAGCTATTTGATTTACCACAACCAACAAAATTAAATTAATTACTGAATTAAACAATCCTATGGCCGTAGCATAGGAAAAATCTCCTCCGCCACCGGCAGTCAAACCGGTTTTAAATACATAGGTTGAAATGAGTTCGGAAGTGCGTAAATTTAAAGGATTTTGCATGAGAAACGCTTTTTCAAACCCAACATTCATAATTTGCCCGCAATTCATGATGAGCAATATGCAGGCGGTAGGCAAAATAGCCTGTATATCAATATGAATCAGCCTTTTAAATCTTGACGCTCCGTCTATCATAGCAGCTTCATGCAGCTCAGGTGATACATTAGACAAGGCTGCAAGGTATACAATGCTTCCCCAGCCCATATTTTGCCATACACCGGACCAAACATAAAGGCTGGGGAAAGCGCTTGCTTTGCCCAACAAGTCAACTGCCGGCAAATCTAATAAACTAAGCAGTTTTCCATATAATCCGATTCTGGTATTAAAAACTTGCATTATTATACCTACCATAACAACCGTTGATATAAAATGGGGCATATAAGATACCATTTGCACCGTTTTTTTCAAAATCTGCGAACGGGCGGAATTCAGTATCAATGCTAAAAGTATCGGCAACGGAAATCCTGCAAATAAAGCATAAAATGAAATGGTCAGTGTATTTACCAATACCCTTGCAAACTGATAGTCTTTAAAAAACCGGACAAAGTATTTAAACCCTACCCATTGGCCGCCGAATATTCCCGAATCCGCCGAATATTGCCGGAAAGCCAGTTGAATGCCGAGCATAGGTATATAGGCAAATATAATAATGTAAATCAAGGGCAACAGCAACATAAGATACAATTGCCAACACCTTAGCACTGAAAGAAAATCAAAGGATTTTCGTATAATAGATGTATTGTTTTTCATTTTTACTGATGCTCTCAAAAGCACTTCCCCCTACTGATTATTAAATCTGTCATATCCTGACTGGGAAAGTTCAATAAAACGTTTTAAACCCATCTTATCTAATACGGCAAGATATGCGTTCCAGTCAGCATCCAAATCTTTCTCACTTACAATAAACATGACGCTACTTTCTTTAACATAGTTTTTAATGCTTGTTTCCAACGGCGTCATTTCATCTATTTCTTCTTCCGTCAATAGCAATTTTGAAACCGTTTCTTTGGGCGCTTTATTCATATACAATGGAAGTGCCGATGCCTTAATATATTCCACGTCAAGAGGATCGCCGTTCCATACCATCCCATTGGACACAGCCGCTGAACGAAATACAGGATGCATACTCTGCCAGTGCGAATTTTGTGTTCCGGCGTACGGCAAAATGGATCGGACAACAGGTTTTGCACCAATGCTTTCAAACATACATTTATCCGTTTCTTTCGCTTCTTCCCAGTCTACGCCGGGAACCCCGTAACGCGCACGCAAAGCTGATTCCTCGCAAAGCATGAAGTCCATCAATCGAAATGCTGCCAATGGATTTTTGCAATATTTTGTTATAATACCGTATGAGTCAGCCCTTGGTGCCCTGTAAAAGGAATACGCCTTTCCTTCAGGACCTACAAGCGGGGGCAAAGCCACATATTCCGCCATACGTTCCGGCATACTTAAAAGCATATCCGGTCCCTGTGCAGGAAAACATCCCAAAATATTCACGTCCGGATTAAGGGCAAGGGTTTTCAGCGAATTGCTATCCTGTACAAAACACTGGATATCTATCAGCCCTTCTTTAAACAGTCCGGACATGTACCTCAAACCGTTGCGCCATTCTTCCTTGTTAAAAGCGACATCAAGTTTTCCGTTCTCAACGATATAATAATTATTTTGATCACAATAAATAAAGGAATTCATCAAAAAATGATGTACGATTTGCTGATACCCGTTTTTTGAGCCTGACAACGGTATTTCGTCCGCAATACCGTTCTGATTGGGATCTCCGTTCTTAAATGCTCTAAGAACCGTTGCAAACTCCTCGGTGGTCTTAGGAACATCAAGCCCTAAAACATCCAGCCATTTTTTATTAATCCATGCTTTGCCCGGCCAAAAGTTCCCGGTCTGTTCTACAACATAAGGCATAAAATACCTTTTTCCGTTAGCAGATACCAAAAGCTTTTCCATGTTCGGATTGATGGTTTCGTCTAACATTTTTTTGAACCAATAACCGTATTTGTCCATGTAATCACTAAGATCCACAAATACTCCGCTGGAAGCATTTTTTAAAAATACGCTGTCCGGCAAGTCAAAGTGCATCAAAACTTCCGGAAGTTCTGTACCGCTGGCAAGCATAACATCAAGTTTGGTCCTGGCTTCAGAGGCATTGGCAGGAAACAAAGTAAATTCCAAATCAACTCCCGTTTGCTCCTCAAGCCATTTTGTATATGCATTGGTTTCAAAATCAATAACTTCTGTAATATCAGGCATTCCGATATTAAGAGTTATTTTTTTCTTTCACAATAGGAAGCTCTCCTGGAGCAGTAACATTCTCATCTCCGGATTGACTGGTGGTGCTTACGCTGCTGTCTTTTTGACATGATGTCATAAATACCACCATCACAATGATTAGGCAACTGAGAAAAAACCTTTTTTTAAGCATTATCCTTTTCTCCTTTCCATTTTACAAAATCCGCCCTTTTTTTCTACCATAAATCATATCATATTACCCAATGATACTCACTATAAAAAGCGGTGGTCTTTCTTAAAAAATTGGACATTTTCCTTAGCATAAAGTCTTCTTTACCCTGTCAATCCATGGTAATAATGATAGTGTTCTCCCGATTTTTGTAACATTGAGCCTCAACGGTTTTTATTTTGCCGTCAGGAGTTACAACGCTGATATCATAATCCCCATAGTACCCGCGAATACTGTATTTCCCGTCTGCATCCGTATAACCGTTTTCCCTCGTCCACCATTTATTATAAACAAGATCAATGTACTGCCTGCCGGATTCTTTCAGGGTCCAATCCTCGTTAAATATAGGAGCATTATGAAGCCAATGGAAACCACTCCAAAATCCCCATATAAAAAAACCGTTTACATTTTCCAAACTAAACGCAACAATCATAATGTCCCTCATAAAGCTGGCCTCGTACTCCCGATCCATCAACCCTACAGCCAATCCTACGTCAAACTCCGTTACCTTCATTTCTTTGCCGTACTCTGCAAGCTGGGTAAGAGCGTTATAAAAATCCATTGGATGAACAATCTTATTTCCAAAATGTCCCTGGATACCTATGCCGTCAAAATCCACTCCTGCTTCAACCATGTCATCAAGAAGCATCTTAAACTCATCCATTCTTTCCTGATTTACGCCCGTGATTCCCGTTTCATTAATATAAAGCTTTGCGGTGGGTGAACCTTCCCGTGCCCAATCAAACCAATCTTTTACTACTTCATTGCCGTATTTGGTACGAATGGCCTTATTCCCCAAAGCCTCGTTCAAAACGTCCCATTCCCTTAATTCCCCGTCAAATTCGCCGGTAATTCTTAAAATGTGATTTCTAATCCGTTGGTCCAATCCTTCTTTATCATCTGCAACAAACAACTCATACACATCTTGTGGAATGGAAGTGTTTGAAACCCAGCCATTGGGGAATGCACGGTCCCACATCAGGGTATGTCCTCTTAAATACTTGATATTAAGCGCTTTGGCAGTATCTATTTGCATTCTGGCTCTCGAAGCGCCTCCGCTCTTTTCATATTCATTCCACTTAAGGGCATTTTCCAAAACGCCGCCGTTAAATAAAATCGAGGCGGCAACCTTGTACTTATTGATATTTTCCGGCTTGGAAACGTTAACATTATTAAAATTCAACATACTGCCCCATTGAAATTCATGCTCATACATACTGATATTTACTCTTGCCCCGCTGACAGGGTTCCCGGCAGCATCTTTTACTATTACAGTAATATCGCCCTTGCGTATTTGCTCAATTCTTTCCCATGCGTCCTTGCGCCATTGCTCATCTTTTATGAACACCGTCTTGCCATCATAAAACTCCATAATTGAAGACTGCGGCAATTCTTCAACGGCTACTTTGTCTTCATAATTAATAATCTCAAATCCGCCTATTTCGATTGTCTGAACAGCATAGCCCAGCCGGATCCTAACTCTTGAATACCCTGCTTTTGCCGTGAAAGGCATATATATTTTACGCCAGCCTTCTCCTTCAATGACGGAAGCATACGCGCTAAGCGCCTTACTATTAGGAGCAACATTCTGTTCCACGATACATTGAATCTTTCCTTTCCCTGCTTCAGCACTGATTGTCCTCATATATAAAATCAAAAGCATGGCATCGCCGTCTTTATAATCCGTTCCTTCATTTAAATCGGAAGGTTCAATCTGAAAATCCCAAGGGTTACCAGGCGGTATTTGATTTACAACTATCCTCCATGCTTCTGGAAAAGGCATATCCGAAACCGAAATTTTTGACGCCTGCCCAAATTTAGTGCCGTGAACATAGGAAGCCATAAATTTATCATTGTTAAAAACCGTTCTGCCGTCCGGCAAGGTATTAAAAATTTGATCAAGAATTTTCCACTCATTATTGTCATCAAATTCTTTTTCATAAAAAATCAGCTCGTCATAGGATTGCCCCTTTATATCAGAAACAGGAACGCTTCTGCGTTCCTGTTTTGCTTCAGCAACCGATATGGGAAGCCCGAAAGGTGCAGGTTTTATAGTTCTTGCCAGTGGATTTGTTGTATGGTCTATGGTATCCGCCGGCAAAATAGGCTTAATATTTGATAGGTCTTCCCAAATCAATATTTTAATATAATACCCGTCTGCAAGGCTAAAATCACTTCCCAATGTTAATTCCGCACTTACCGGTGTCGGCTGCAACCGGCTTAAAGTCACACGCTCACCTATGCTTACATCTAACATGTTACCATCGGGGCCATAAACTGCCAGCAACATAACCGCGTCCACATCTTCCAAGGTAACGTTCTCAATGGTCTTTGTAACGGTAATAGTGCTGTTTGCCTCTATATCTCCCTCAATTTGCATATCAGTGACTATAAAAGGCTCCGCCGGTGTACTTCGCTCCAACTCCGTTACCGTTAAATCATCAACATACAAATAATCGGGATAAAGAACGTCTCTATCATCTGCCCCTGCACTGTCTATCCTTATTGCATTGACAAGGGTATTTTCGCTTGGCGTCTGTCCGTTGTCTATGTTATCATCTTTTACTTCGTGAATAAATGTAATCTTTGTCCATGTGTTCCAATCTATATAGTGATGTTCACGGCTTCCATAAGGCGAAGTAGCATATTTGAAACCTCCCGGTGCGAACATCCCTATACTTACCAATGGTTTACTATCCGGATACAATTCATCCAACGTACTTTCATCAATAAGGGTAGCCAGATCAGAACCGAACCTTGCCCCCTGAGCCTTTGGAGCATAAACCCATGCTTCAATCAAAAATCTGCGTCCCACATCTTCTCTTCTGAAAGCTTCCCATCCGACCGCACCGGCAATCTCTGTCTTGGTTGCCTGATTAAACATATTATAAAATTTTACACCCTTGTATGGATTATCTCTGTTTCTTATTCGCACGGACTTTTTGCCTTCAGGAGTATGATTATATGCCGTATCTGCAAAATTTACGGTAGCCCCTCCGGCAGCAACAGCATCAGCATTCGGATTATCACCTGATGTAATACTCTCCATATCCTGATAGGAAAGCCAGGAAACTATGTTTGGAACAAGCGTCCATTCTTCTATCACAAGGTCATCTATGTAGAAGTTCTTAACATATCCGTTAGAAGAGCTACTATGACTAAATTGCAATCCGCTTTGCCCATCTGATGTAACGGTATATTCTACAACAATCTCATTCCATGTATCCAAAACAATATCACAGGTACCTAAAGGTTTAACACTGTTCACATTACCCGGATTATATGCAGCAGGCACTATTTTTACCGACGGGGGATCACTGCTTTCAGGATCATCCGGTACAAAGTCTTCCGATCTTGCATAAAACCAAAAGCTTACCCTATATTTTTTATCCACGGATATATTTGGAAAAATGTTAGGTATTCTAAGCGCTCTTGCTTTGCCGATAATGTCATATAACGTCAAAGAGTAAAGGCCTGTACGCACTACAGCCCCTTGGGCCTCTGTCCTGCGTGCAGCAGTTCCACTTCCACCACCGCCTTGAGTAGCACTGGACGAATCCTCTTCAAACCCCTGTGTTACTACAACTTCATAATCATACGTTGTACCATATTGCCCGTTTTCCGAATACTTGACAGACACCGCCGAGACAGGGAATACCGCACTAAGTATCATTATTGCCGTTAAAACAAATGCTAACACCTTTCTCATAGCAATAACCTTCCTTTCTCTCGCTCAAGGCACAAAAAAGTAGTTGTACCCTTGTGCAAAATTTTTTAATAATTTGATAATTTGTTATTATCTATGCAGACTGCTTATAAATCACTACGGAATTTAAGCACACATGTACATCAGCCTCCTTATTGAGTGTTTGCCGGAACTGCGCGAAAACATCTGAAAACATTTAATACAGATAAAGTTTGAATTGAATTCCCATCAGATTTCTCATGTTTTACATAACTAAAATTATCATATCTGTTCATTAAGTTCACTATAAAAATCTGGGTTTATTCTTAAAAAATTGTACGTTTTTAAAAAGCATCCAAGGAAACACTTATTATAAAACCTTTTAAAACTTATTTAAAGAAAGTAGTTTGATTCTAAAATTTCTAATAAATTTTAATTAATATGGAAACAAGGCGTACAGATATGATTAAAAACGCTGCAAAACAGAGAAGTTAACACTTTTTCCGGGGAATGGCCTTAAGACTGGACTCACGATACTGAGTAGGTGTCATCCCTTCTAATTCCTCAAATTTAACACAGAAATAATTAGGATCTTTAAAACCCACCTGAAAAGCAATTTCATATATTTTTGCATCGCTTCGGCGCAGAAGTTTCTTGGCTTCATCCACACGAACCTTATTTAAGAACGTATTGAATGACATACCGGTACTGTTTTTGAACATACGCCCCAAATGATTGGGAGATTTAAAAAACTTTTTAGACAATATTTT
>Ga0134092_1001750_pt1 | contig 18182 bp, 16 predicted proteins | sample 3_6taG_FD_94454 | JGI IMG/M metagenome (GOLD analysis project Ga0134092, IMG submission 94454) | Switchgrass degrading microbial communities from high solid loading bioreactors in New Hampshire, USA - 3_6_20_6_A3 metaG | ecosystem: Engineered > Bioreactor > Semi-continuous > Anaerobic >... | reverse complement strand
TCCCCCTCGTCATGACACGGCAGGACATCAGAAGGAGTCTTATCCATATGGTATCTTCCGTTTCCTCAAGCAGTACAAGCCCTATTTTTCCGTATGTACCGAATTTGTCCATCAGTTCGGCGATCAGAAAGATGTGATTCGGAGAGCTTATAAAGCCTTCCAGTTCCTCAAAGCTGTATGTGACACCGGTAGAATTAAGCTGATTGGTGCGTACCGTAAGCTCCTCGACACGTTCCAGGTCTCCCTTTGCCACCGGAGCCACAGTAAGCTCCATTCCCAGTGTCGCCAGGAATTCCTCACTGGAACCCTTGAAGTCCTTCTCCACCTGTTTGCGTTCCAGATCAGCCAGGTACATTTCCCGTCTCCTTGCTGAGTCTTCTGTAATGTACCTGGGTTTCAGCCTTTCCATGTCAAGCAGTTCTCTGTAATCCGCAGCATCGATGGTCATGACCTGCGGAAGGGAAAATGACACTTCTTCTCTTTCTGACGGCTGATCATCAATGAATGCAAAAGTGTCCAGATTTATATTCAATGATTCTGCGATCTCCTTTATTGCATCGGCTTTGTTGCCCCAGCCGATCCGGGGATAAAGGAAATACTCTTCGATGCCGAACTCACGAAGCTTTTTCATCGCGTCTTCCCTGTCGTTTTTGCTGGCGATGGAAAGAAGGATGCCTCTTCTGTCCAGTTCCTTCAATATATCCGTTATTCCGTCTTTGAGCGTCACATTGGCATCCTCAAGAAGTACGCCGTCCCAAAGCGTGTTGTCCAAATCCCAGACAAGACATTTTATCTTCTTTGACATAGTAAGCATCCTTTCTGAACTGATAACACTGCTGCATTCAGCAGCACCCGGATTACTGCGCCTGTTTTGAGCGCTCAACCACTTCTGCTATGTTGTTTATGGTTCTGAAGTTCTTCTCGGTTATCTCTTTATTCTTTATTTTTATTTTAAAGGTTTGCTCAAGGTATAAAACCATTTCAAGCGCAAATAATGAATTTATGTATCCTCCCTTGAAAAGGTCGGTGTCATATCCAAGTTCGTCCGATTTTCCGCGGCTTTTAAAGAATTCCATTATTTTTTCCCTCGTATCCATCATTTCATCATTCCTTTCCTGGCTTCTTTATTTCTTTGACCGGCGTATTGCCTCGTTTCCTTCGCCACCCTGACCTTCCGCAGCGTTAAAATACTTCAGCTGCTCCGGCTTCTTATCACTGATTCCAGGTTTTCCGGGCCGCATTCAGCATTTCAACGAGCTCCTCACCTGTAATACCATCGTGCATGCGATATCGCTTCATTGCCCTGAGGCTTTGGGGCAGCCCCTTGATTACGGTATTCATTCCTTCCTCCACAGTCATGGTGATCTTTACCCCCATCTCACTCAGAAGAACTTCACTCAAAGTTGTATAAAAGCCATTGGGGTATGCGTATGCGATCACTGTGCTGTCCGTGTTGCTTTCGATTTCATTTTTCGATTTCATGAAATCATTGCGGAATACCTCTATATATTCAGCTTCGCTCTCGTTCTTCTTCCTGTACACACCCTGTCTGTAGTCCCTGTCCAGTTCTTCATTGTTATGCATATCATAACTGTGGCTTTGTATATCAATGATCCCGCTTTCTATCATTTCTTGCGCCTGTTCATAAGTGAAATGCGGATTTATAGCAACGCCCGTATCCTTGTAGGTCTGAGCTCCTGCTGTAACACCTATCACATTAATTACAGCCGACATATTATATTTTTTCAAAACGGGGAAGGCCAATTCATAGTTACTGCTGTACCCGTCATCAAATGTGATCAGAATCGGGTTATCCGGAAGCTCATCCCCATTTTCGACGTAAGCTGTAAGATCAGTCAGCCTGATTGTATTATACCCCGAATCCTTCAGTGCTGCCATGTGTTCTTCGAATCTTTCCGGAGAAATCACAGCACTGCTGGTTACTTCATCTGAAATATGATGATACATCAGGATCGGTACTTCACGGCTGTATTTATCCACCGGTCTCATAACCATGTCCGGCGTCTTTCCGGCATTCTCATCCGATGACGCAGCAGTCCTGCCGGCAAAGTATTCTGATAAATGATCGTCAATCGTGTCCTTTGACACATAACGCCCGAAATCATCAGGCACATATATGCCTTCATCACCGAATATCCTTGCCAGTGCCATCTCCCCTACAGCATTCCTGAAATGGTAGGGATCATAAAAATACCTCGGCTCAAAGCTTACAGAGTTATATCCTGAAAAGTCCCAGTAGTCAGTGATTTCTGACAAACCTCTCAGAAACTCCTCCAGTTGGGTACTGTTATACGCATCCATTTCCGTATAGTAGATAGGTGAGATTATCATCAGAAAAGATACTCCCTTTTCCTCACACATTTCCTTTATACGCTTTATTGATGCCAGACACTGATCTTTTGCATCCAGGGTTTCTTTCTTCAGTATGGTCCTGAAGCTCGGATATGCTTTTAAATAATCGTCCAGGTCTCCTATCCTTTCCACGTCTCTTGCAGACTTGTCATATGCTCCGGTTTCCGGAATGAAAACATCATTGGCATTGACAATATACTCATCCGTCAGCAGTGCAGCAATTTTCTCTGCGGCATAGGAAGGGTTGGCAAAAAGGTATTTTGCGTAAAAAGACAGCTTTGAAGAACCGTCGACCTTTGCATGGAGATTTGCCTTGAAATCATCCGCCTGTGTATTGAATTTCACCGTTTCCTCAAGCCCCATATTGATGATTATGTTTTCAGGATCATAATTTTCAAGTATATAGCTGGCAGTCATCTCAATATCGTACATATCTCCGCCATACATAAGCATGTTGTAAAAGCTGGCACCGTTATAATACCTGTTCAGTGCTTCTATGGGGTATGAGCTTGTTTTAGAGCATCCGATTATATATGAATCATATTTATCATGATTTTTATCAAGGTAAGCAATCTTTGAAATCCTGGGGTTCTGTGTCATGTCATAGGCATACCAGTCGAATATGACATCCCCGAAAGTTCCGAAGGGATCCACCAATGCGTTGAAGCCAGCTATCAGCAGGCCAACTGCCAGAACCGTCACTATGAATATTGTAATCCACCTTTTAAAGTCCATCTCATGCTCCTCTGTTTTGTTAATTCATATACTGCATGGACATTTCCTGTATTACAGGTTCACTTCCCGTTTAATCAGGCCATCACCGCGTCTGTGCTCCGTTGCGCTAGAACTGGAAGTACAGGAAGTTGGACACTCTGCCCATAAAAAACAGCGACAATGTAAACAACACACCTGCGAACACTGCATGATACCACCTGGGTTTCATCTGTGAAAACATCTCGCGGGTGTTCGGAGCAAAGAAGCAGATACATGCACCTGCAATGATAAGCCCTGTCACTGTTAGATTATCTTTTATATAGGCGGCACCTGTACTTAAAAATGTATTCATACCATTCAACGCCGGTCTTATGTCAAACATCGTTTTGTATATGCCAATTGCCTGCGTCATTCCGTTGGCGTCAAACAATACCCTCGTCACAAGCACAAAGAAAAATGTAAGTGCCCAGGCCAGCGGGAACGGCAGCTTCTTTCGCTTCAGTGTCATAATATTCGCAAGGCAGACCAGGATACCGTTGGCAATACCCCAGAACACATAATGCCAGCTTGCTCCGTGCCACAAGCCCGACACTATGAACGTTACGAATGTCGCCAGTATCAGCTTTGGTATGCCATTGCCAAATCTGAAGATCCTCCTGAAAATATAGTCATTGAAGAAGGTTGATACGGTAATGTTCCATCTTCTCCAGAAATCTGCAAAGTTCCGGGCTTTATAAGGGGAGTCGAAATTCTCGGGCAGCCTGATATTGAAGAACATCCCCAGTCCCAGAGCCATGTCTACATAACCTGAAAAGTCAAAATAGTAAGCAAACGTATATGCAAAAACAGCACCCCAGGCTTCGAAGAAGTTTCCGTTCCCCATGACGTTGTAAAAGTTCTGGGCGTGTGATATCAGCGGATCCGCAATCAGTATCTTCTTAGCACAGCCGACGGCAAAAAACATTATACCCTTCATGATATTATCTGTGTCGATCCGTCTTATCTTTTCGGAACGTATCTGCTCTATCATATCATCGTGGCGGATGATAGGCCCGACTATAAGCTGCGGGAAAAAAGACACGAACAGCGAAAACTCAAGGAATGTGCTGTCTTCCGCATCGCCATTGTAGGTATCTATAACGTGGGATAATATCTGGAAGGTATAAAAGGAGATACCTATAGGCAGCATAATATCAAGCAGTATGAAGTCAGTACCGAAAACATAATTTACATTCGTAATGAAGAAATTCATATATTTAAAGTAAAACAGAAGCCCCAGGTTTTCCACAAAGGCGGCTGCCAAAAGAAGTTTGGGAATCAAAGGCCTGTCCTGATATTTTCTGATGAGCTTTACAATAATGAAATTGAAAACAATGGTGCCTGCCAACAGCGGCAGGAAGGCCAGACTTCCGTGTGCGTAAAAATAAAATGACGCCGCAACAAGCCATATTTTCGCAGGCTTGTCCCCTGCAAATCTCTGCGCCAGAAAATAAACCGTAAAAACCACCGGCAAATATATGAAAATAAAGGTATATGATGAAAATATCATGTCTGCTTCCCTTCAAAAATCCATGCTGCCAAGCCTGTACAAATACCTGGACACGCTGTAATTCTAAGGTGTAATTCTAACATATAATAGACGTGGCATCAACCGTGCAGGGTCCATCAGAAAATAATTCTCCCAAAAAAGAAACTTATCCACAGAAAAAATAACAGCTGTGAAAATCAACCTTAAACCTCTTCTATAAATGATTTAGCCGCAAAAATAAAGGCGCTTGAACAGGAAGCGTCCTTTTTTGTTAAAGTAAATGCTTTCTTAGGAAGAGCCCGGAGCATTTCGTGTTTTTCCAATATTATGTTTTGTCCTGCAATTCCTTTAACATGTGAACCGTCCGGTAGATCTCGCCGCAGGCGGGGCATTTCCACTCCGTATTGCTCTTCTTTGCCTTTTTGTGAAGATTCACCAATTCGGCCTTACAGCATTTCGGGCACATGGCAGGCTCCGAAAGCAACAGCCGTTTTAACAACTTTACCTCTTCATCTCTGCTACTGGTGTACATCGCCTGCTCCATTCGATTTTGCTGCTTAATAAACGCATTTCTTTTAATTAATCTGGAAGCCCGTCTGCGCTAGGACCTCCAGAGTTCTTCATCAAAAACCATTATACTTTATAATAAGCCCCAACAGGGACGGATAGACATCCTAATCCTATCACGGGACAACAGTTTTTTCAATAAAAACATACCCGAAACAGAAACAGCGTTTACCACAGATACATAGCCCACGTCAATGGGGCTTATCCTGGAATATCAGCCTGTGGGCATGAGAGATTAAAAAGGCTGTTTCGGTTGACAAGCTCAGCCGCAGCCTTCCGGCATCGCTGATTAAGTCCTGCACGGGCATGAGAGGACAGAAAATCGGCTTCCGTCAGCTCATGGATATCTACTGCAAGTTTATAGTCAACATCCTGGAAACAGAATAAAACAGAACTACATAAACTCCGCACACATGAAAAAGGACTTATTACACTTCTGTGTAATAAGTCCTTGGCGGAGAAGCGGGGATTCGAACCCCGGCTAGAGTTACCCCTACTAACGGTTTAGCAAACCGTCCCCTTCGACCTGCTTGGGTACTTCTCCATATCCGATTGCAATATTCTTTTATATATTATGAGGCTAAGTGCCTCGTATTATTAAAGTTGGCGGAGAGAGTGAGATTCGAACTCACGGTAGCCTCACGACTACGCCGGTTTTCAAGACCGGTGCCTTAAACCAGCTCGACCATCTCTCCGTATAAGCCGACAACGTAGTATATTCTACTATATGGCCGGCGCTTTGTCAACACCATACAAATGTTACATTATGCCAACTTATTCTGAAAAGCTCTTTCTGTATGTTAAGCAATCATGCTTTCTCTAAATATTTTACACTAAATCCAAAATCTAATGTATTATCATTCTCTTTTATCCTTACATCATATAAGTTCAACTTCAACTGTCTGAAAAACACCTTCTCCTTTCAGGATACATCACTCTGTTCTCAGAGATACAGGAGTATTATTTTCACACTGCTGAATTTACTGAAGCATTACTGCTGCTCATATTTCGAAACAAACTTTTTGGCTCTTGCCAAATAATCGCTGTCAGGGAATCTGGTAATCAGCAGCTTCATTGAAGCTACTGCAGATGACTCGTCACCTGCTTTCAGTTCTGCAGATGCCCTGTAATAAAGGCACTTATCTGAAAACTCCTCGTCAGGAGCATATGAATAGGAACGATCTAACGTAGACGCTGCCTGTTCATACTTTGCCCGCCTGTACAAGTCATAACCTTCATTGAACAGCTTAAGTCCTGCCTCATAACCCGCTTTTTTCTTCAGTATGTCATATGCATGAACAGATTCTTCATCCAAATCCTCCGCATCTACTTTTTCCAAAACATCAAAAGCCTCTGCAGGGTCTCCATCCATATATATAACCAACGCCTTTGACAACAGTCTGTTTGCTGCAGTTCTTTTAATGTACTCAAATTCCAGATCACTTTTTCCCTGTTTAATTTCTGTCAGCTCCTGCTTCAGCTCCTCATTCTCTTTTTCCAGATCTTCTATCTGTTTACTCAGCTCATCATTCATTTCCTGAGCACTGGCAAAGTGCTTCTGATACAGCTCCTTCTCTGTTTCAGTAGTCGAAACCTTATTTTTATAATTCTCCAGATTTTTATTGAGCTTTATCTGACTGTATGCCGTAAACAGCAAAACAATAAAAGCGCTAATAAAAAGTATGACTGCATAGAGCCATACACTTTGTTTCTTATTATTATTTTCCTCACTCATTTTTTTCTGCTTCCCCCCTGGTATCCGGCTGTTCACTCATCGATCACATTTGTGATATGTCCTTTCCTTGCATTATCTATTGCTTTGATTTCTTCAGCGGAAAGCGCATATTTTGATTTTCCTCTTGCAATCGGCTTAGCATAAGTCGACGAACTCTCTCTTGCATAAAGACTGCTTATAACGACACCGTCGTCATTGTGGTCAAGGAGCGCCACTGAAAATGACAAATCGCTTCCTACATCATCGAAGGCATTATATCTGACCACTCCTACCTTCTGTACACAGTAGTACATATTACGTCTTATTTCATTGATGCTGTATTCCAGCTCCTTATTCTTGTCTATCACTCCATTAACCTTGTCAATGCAATTCTCAAGCACTGCTTCCAGACTTACACCGCTCATTCCGTTCATGAATTTGTTGTACTTCGATTTGAGCTTTTTTATCTTCGACCTGTTTGATAAGTTCATAAGAAGCAATATCAAAATAATGAAGAAATTTACCCCTATCAATATTGCCCATTCAAATGGAATATCAAATATGCTCATACGAATTTCCCCTTTTCGCTGACGATTTAGCACTGTTTCACGTGAAACATTCTTTATTTTTAAGGCGCCATTTGCATAAGCGCCTATTTTGCCTTTTAACAGGTTTTTCTTTTTAAATGTAAAATCATATTGCCACCCTAAGAAAAACGCCTTTAAATCGATTCTGTGAGGTGGCACTTTTTGTCAGTTATTCCGTAAACTCTCTACCAGGGTTAGTATCCTGTCAAGTTCATCCTGCGAGTAATATTCCAAAATGATTTTCCCATTTTTTTTGTTATTCATTATCCTGACTTTAGTTCCGAATATTTCTCTCAGCCTTTCTTCGATCGCCTGATACTCCGCATCAATAACGCTTTTTTTCTTCGGCTTCCTGTTTACCGACAGCTGCTTTACAAAAAGCTCAGTTTCTCTGACGCTCATATGTTTTTTAATTATTTCATCCATAGCCTTCAGTCTGAGCTCATTATCATCAATGGAAAGCAGTGCCCTTGCATGTCCGCTGCTTATTTCTCCTGAAATCAGCTTTGCCTTTATTTTTTCATCGAGAGCAAGGAGCCTCATGGAATTCGTTATTGCCGGGCGGCTTTTCCCGACGGTAACCGAAACCTCTTCCTGAGTCATACCAAACTCATTTATCAGTCGCTCATACGCCTCTGCTTCTTCAATAGGATTCAGATCCTCCCTCTGGAGATTTTCTATCAGCGCAATCTCCATTATCTCCCTGTCCGTCAGATCTCTCACGATTACCGGAACTGTCTGCAGACCTGCCAGTCTGGCTGCTCTCCATCTTCTTTCACCAGCGACAATCTTATATGAATCGCCTTCTCTCTGTACAATCAACGGTTGTACTACACCATGCTGTTTTATGGATTCAGCAAGCCCTGCCAGCTTTTCATCATCAAAATTTTTACGAGGCTGCCCTCTGTTGGGTTCTATCTCAGTTATCCTTACTTCCTTTACACCTGCTTCATCTGTTTCTGCAGATGTAATCAGCGCACCAAGTCCTTTTCCCAATCCCTTTTTCATTTGCCTTCTACCTCCTCAGAATATTCGATCACTTCCTGGGCAAGATCCAAATAGCATTCCGCTCCTTTGGATTTCGGATCGTATAAAATTATAGGCAGACCAAAGCTCGGTGCTTCACTCAGACGTACATTTCTCGGAATTATGGTCCTGTACACCTTGTTTCTGAAATACCGTTTGACATCCTCAACTACCTGTATGGAAAGGTTTGTTCTTGCATCAAACATTGTCAGTACGACACCTTCAACATCCAGTGACGGATTCAGATGTCTCTGGACAAGCTTGACAGTATTCATAAGCTGGCTTAATCCTTCTAAAGCGTAGTATTCGCATTGGATGGGAACCAGAATGGTATCTGCCGCTGTCAGTGCGTTCAATGTAAGCAGTCCAAGGGACGGCGGGCAATCGATTATAATAAAGTCATACTTATCTCTGATGTCCTCTATTGCAGCTTTCATTCTGGTTTCTCTTGAAATAACTGAAACCAGCTCAACCTCTGCTCCTACCAGCTGAATGTTGGAAGGACATATATAGAGGTTGTCTATCATAGTTTTCATCAGTGTGCTTTCTATGCTTTCATCATTTATTATGACGTCATAGATCGACTTACCTACATTCTTCTTCTCTATTCCAAGGCCGCTGGTAGTATTGCCCTGCGGGTCCACGTCTATCACAATTACCTTCTTCCCCTTATATGCAAGGCAGGCACTGAGGTTTACCGCTGTTGTGGTTTTCCCGACTCCGCCCTTCTGATTGGCAATAGCTATTACCTTGGCCAATTCTTTCACTCCCTAACATCAGATAAGTAATAATGACCTAAGTAATTATAACATAAAGTGATAAAATGTAACACATGTTTTATGTTTCAGCTTTTGGAAATAAAGTAAAATGACCATCAGAACAATACTGATAAACACTTATTGATGCATTGTTTCACGTGAAACATTTATATAGATCATTTTTAAAATACGACAAAAACTATTAAAACTCATTGTTTTTGACATATTTCCATTAACAATAACAATATTTAATTTGGTTTCAACTGTGTTCCCATAATCCACTGGTCACCTAATATTAATTTATCGAGGTATATAAATGTATATTAAGACAATAATAATCGGATTGGTTTCATGATTTATCGGTTTATTTCTTGATGTAAATGTTGATTATTGGACTGCTGAGCAAGGAGTTCTTTGCTTGATAGTTGTACTACCTGTTATTGCAGTTGAAGTAATGATTATTAAGGCGATCAATAATGGTAAAGATAGGTAATATTTAATTTGTGAGGGCATTTGATATGAAAAAGAAGCTAAAAATTGCCAGTTTAATAATGTTTGTTGTTGCTGTTGTTTTTGTAATCAGTGCATTATCTTACCCAACATTAGGGTATACGATTTATATAGGTACTTATGCTTTTGGTGCTGAACAGTGGAGAATATGCTATGCAATTTATGTTGTTATAATGGTTGTTCTATTTGTTGCATCATTCTTTGTAAAGAAAGATAGGTAAGAAAGTAAATCTGATCCCGGTTTGCAGAAGAGTTTTAGACTCTCCTGCAAAAATACTATTTATCAACTATTTGTTGTGACATAACCAACTTAATTTTTAACTGCCTTAATTATGAGGATCTAAAAATATAAGGCAGCAACTAATGCTGCCGCCTTTTTAATGTTTCACGTGAAACATTAACTTTTTTGTTATACGTCCAGGTTCGTTACATACTTAGCATATTCCTGTATAAACTCTTTTCTGGGTTCCACTTTGTCGCCCATAAGCAGAGTGAATATCTTATCCGCCGCTACTGCATCCTCCAGTTCTACTTTAAGCATTTTTCTCGTTTCAGGGTTCATTGTCGTTTCCCACAGCTGTTCGGAGCTCATTTCACCTAGACCCTTGTATCTCTGTATATCACAGTCTTCAGTGCTCCAATTGTTCTTTTTCTTGATTTCCTCTACCTCTTTTTCATTATAAGCGTAGTATTCTTCTTTTCCCTTATACACTTTAAAAAGAGGCGGCTGTGCGATATATACATGTCCCTGTTCCACCAGAGGCTTCATATATCTGTAGAAGAATGTAAGCAGCAGTGTTCTGATGTGGGAACCGTCTACATCGGCATCTGCCATTATTATTACTTTGTCATATCTCAGCTTGGTTATATCGAAATCGTCTCCTATACCTGCTCCCAACGCTGTGATTACAGGTGCCAGCTTCTCATTTTCATATACCTTGTCCAGTCTTGACTTTTCGACGTTGAGCATTTTGCCCCAAAGAGGCAGTATAGCCTGGAATCGTCTGTCTCTTCCCTGCTTTGCGGATCCACCTGCCGAATCACCCTCGACTATATATATTTCGCACAGTGACGGATCTCTTTCAGTACAGTCAGCCAGTTTACCGGGAAGTGTCGTATTCTCAAAGGCGGATTTTCTTCTTGTCAGCTCCCTGGCCTTTCTTGCTGCTTCCCTGGCCCTTGATGCCATTATGCATTTGTCAAGTATTACTCTTGCTACTGACGGGTTCTCTTCTAGATAGCTTTCAAGCTTTTCAGTTACAACCGTTTCCACCAAACTTCTTATCTCGCTGTTTCCAAGCTTAGTTTTGGTTTGTCCCTCAAACTGAGGATTAAGAAGCTTAACACTGATGATAGCAGTAAGCCCTTCTCTTACATCCTCTCCCATCAGATTTTTGTCATTTTCTTTTAAGAAGTTATATTTGCGTGCGTAGTCATTTATTACTTTTGTAATGGCTGCCTTAAACCCTGTCAGATGTGTACCGCCTTCTGTAGTCGCTATATTATTGGCATAGGTGAAAATATTTTCGACGTATCTGTCGTTATATTGCATTGCTATCTCACAATATGATCCGTCTTTTTCGCCTTCAATATATATGGGCATATCATGCAGTACTTCTTTATCTTTATTGATGTATTCTACGAAAGACACTATGCCGCCTTCATAATGAAGGTCTATCTCAGGCTTGTCTTCCTGCCTTTTATCAATGAGCCTGATATGAATGCCCTTGTTCAGGAAAGCCATTTCCCTGTATCTGGTCACCATCTGATCAAAATCAAATACGGTTTCTTCAAATATTTCTGGATCCGGTTTGAAATGAGTCTTTGTTCCGGTATAATCGGCTTCACCGATGATTTCCAGCGGCGTTACCGTCTTTCCTCTTTCATACCTCTGTCTGTATATTTTACCGTCCCTTGCTACCTGAACCTCCAAATACTCAGAAAGGGCATTAACTACAGAAGCACCGACTCCATGAAGACCTCCTGATACCGTATATGCTCCCCCTCCGAATTTTCCTCCGGCATGAAGTATCGTATGGACAACCTCCACCGTAGGAATTCCCATTTTCGGGTGAATTCCTACAGGTATACCTCCTCCGTTATCCTGCACGGTAATTGAATTATCCTTTTCAACGGTTACCTCGATTTTGTCGCATCTTCCTGCAAGGGCTTCATCTACACTGTTTGCAACTATCTCATATACAAGATGATGAAGACCTCTTATAGAAGTGCTCCCTATATACATACCCGGCCTTTTCCTGACTGCTTCCAGACCTTCAAGTACCTGTATCTGATTCTCATCATAATTGTTATGGTTCTCACCACTTAAGCCGCTCATATCATCCTCCCGATTTGCTTGTCTGTCGTATTATACATTTGAGATTCCATCCAAAAAGCCAGATCTTTTTTGCAGTGTTACTGATGATATTGGAGACAGATAAATTTTGCTTTTTTTGTTTTCTTCGGTTATTATAAAAGATCTTGGCAGGTCTTCTGATATGGCTTCTATGAAACCTTCATCTTCTGCTGTTCTCAAAAACTCCTTCGTATCCTTTGACAATGTCGTAGTTTCAATATCCAATATAGCAATAATGCTTTTTACCGGTATTACCTTGTCTCCGCCTATATGTAGAAACATTTCCATCCTCCTGCAAATCTTATCCCATATATTCTATCGTAAATAAATCTTCTGTGCAAATAATCACCTTTATTCCTTCCGGCTTACACGGCCAGACACATTATACCATGATTCTGCGTCTTTCTTTTATGCCTCCTTTATTATTTTTCCATTCTCTACATAAAAAAAAGCCGCATTTTCATTTTTTCTGCTGAAGAACCTCTTTTCGGTACTCGTTATCAAAGTCTGTATGCCACAGATATTATCCAGCAAATATTCCTTTCTGCTGTCATCAAGTTCCGACAAAACGTCATCCAGCAGTAAAATCGGAGGTTCACCCGTTTCCTCCTTCATCAGATCAATTTCTGCAAATTTCATGGAAAGGACCGAAGTTCTCTGCTGGCCCTGGGATGCATATATTTTTGTGCTTTCTCCATTGAGTACAATATCGATATCATCCCTGTGAGGCCCCAGCAAAGTTGTGCCTCTGGCTATTTCCTTTTCCCTGTTTTTCCTGATGCCTGTCAGGAATGCATCTTCTATTTCTCTCTGGTCGATATTTTTATCTTTACAGAAGGATGGATCGTATACTATTTCAAGCTTTTCCCTGCAGTTTGTCAGTCTCTCGTGGCGCTGTGCAGCCAGTAAATTAAGTCTCCTGACGAATTCCATGCGTGTTTTTATAATCCTTGTCCCCGTTTTTATCAGGTGACTGTCCCATACTTCCAGTGTATCTGCAATATCATTTCTGAACGATATTGCCTTTAGAAGATTGTTTCTCTGGAACAGAATTTTTGAATATTGCTGCAGATCATAAAAATATGCCGGTCTGAGCTGACTGATGGCAATATCTATGAATCTTCTTCTTTCAGCAGGACCCTCTTTTATTACGAGGAGGTCTTCAGGCGCAAAAATCACCGCATTAAGATGTCCCATCAGGCTTCCGATCTTTTTCTGCTGTATTTCATTAATCCATATTTTCTTTCTTTCACCTTTGCTGAAAACGATATGTATCTCTTCGTCCCTTGTCTGCTTTGAATATAGTATCTTCACTTCAAAAAAATCCTGTCCGTATCTCAGCAGTTCGTTGTCCTTTGATGTACGATGAGACCTTCCGGATGCACACAAAAAAACAGCCTCAATTATATTGGTTTTGCCCTGGGCATTATTCCCATAAATAATATTATATGTATCCGCAAAATCGACTTCAGCTTTTTCGTAATTTCTGTAATTCGTCAGAACAATTTTCTTTAATTTCAAAAAAATACTCCTTCACAGCAAATTCATTACTGTAAATTACTCGATCATATAATCCTTACCATCATAGCTTACAATATCTCCGGGTCTTAGCTTTTTACCCCTTTGAAGTTCTGTATTTCCGTTCACTTTTACATGGCCTTCTGCGATAATATGTTTTGCTTCAGAACCACTTTCTGTTAATCCTGCAAATTTCATCATTTGTTCGAGTTTTATGAATTCAGTTGTTATTTTAATTTTCTCCAATATCATCGGCTCCTGTCGTTTCTGACATCATTTTCTTATAGGCAGTATGAGATAAGCAAAATCGTCGCCCTGAAGCGGCCTTATTGTACAAGGTCCTATATTAGTCGTAAAGAAAATATCTATCATTTCATTGTCTATAACCCTCAATGCCTCAATAAAGTATCTGTGGTTGAATGATATATCCAGCTTCTTGCCTTCCATTTCTACCTTTATCTCTTCTCTGACATTTCCTGCTTCAGTGTTGGCTGTTATAACCATTATATCGTCTGATATTTCAAGTCTTACCGGGTACCTTCTTTCTTCGCTGGTGATCACCAGTGATGCCCTTTCGAAGCATGCCTGAAGATCCTTGGTGTTTACTGTTATTTTTGTTTCGTGCTCTCTCGGGATGATACTCATGTAATTCAGGTACTCACCTTCGAGCAGCCTTGATGTCATAATACATTTTCCCATATCGAAAAGGATCTGGTTCCCGGATGCATATATGTACATTTCATCGTCTACAGGCTGAATGATCTTGGCTATTTCATTCAATGTCTTGCCTGGAATAACCAGTCTTCTCTCAACATTATCGGTTTGTTCCGAATTTTCATGTACTACTCTTCTCATAGCAAGCCTGTATCCGTCAATAGATACTATCGTGAATACTCCTGCCTTGTTTTCAAATAGAGATCCTGTCAGCATTGGTCTGTTTTCATCCGTACTTACGGCAAAAATGGTTTGCCTTATCATATCTTTCAGTGCCTTCTGGCTTATACGGATGCCATCGCTTTTTTCTATTGATGGCAGTTCAGGAAAGCCTTCTGCTGAAAGTCCTCTTATTTCAAACAATGAGTTCTCACATTCGATGGCTACAGTGTTGTTTTCCTTAACTTCAAGATAAACCTCTGAATCAGGAAGTCTTCTGACGATATCTCCAAACATCCTTGAGTTAAGTACAATGGAACCCTCCTCCCGGACATCAGCATCTACGTAGCACTCTATACCAATTTCAAGATCGTTGCCAGTCATTTTTATTTTTTCTCCGGCCTCTATAAGTATACCTTCAAGTATTGGAAGCGTGGTTTTGGTCGACACAGCTTTTTGGACTACGTTTATTCCTTCAAGAAGGTTTTCTTTTGAACATACGAACTTCATCTTTTTTACCTCCGTATTTTTTTATGTGTAATATAAAAAATTCAGTAATAACAGTAAGTGTTGTTAATTCGGTGTATAACTTGCACAAGCCTTGATATTACTCAATTTTGCCTGTTGATTTCGATGTTGATAGTTTGTTGGCAGATTTATGTTTAATAAAAGTTAGATAAATTATCAACATATTACCAACATCGAGTTATCCCCATATCAACATTTTCTGGGGATAAATCACTTTCCTGTTACGTTTCGTTTGAGCTCTTCGATGGTTCTTTTTGTCTCCTGGTTTGAGTTCATATCTTCCTCTATTTTTTGTATTGCATGGATCACGGTAGTATGGTCTCTTCCGCCGAATTCCTCCCCGATTTTTGGCAGTGAAAGACCCAAAATATCCCTGCAGAGATACATGGCAATCTGTCTGGGATACGAAATGTTCCTGTTTCTCTTTTGCGAAAGGAATTCTTCAGGTCTTAAATCAAAGTATCTCGCCACAGATTCGATAATATGTCTTGTATCTATCACCCTGTTATTGGAAGCAGCCAGGATCTCCTTCAGTGCTTCGGCGCACAGATCAACCGATATTTCGGTCTCCGTGAGAGAAGAATATGCAATGACTCTGTTAAGAGCACCTTCCAGCTCTCTGATGTTGGAGACGACCTTATCTGCGATGAATGCAAGGACATCATTGGGGATGGATATGTTCTCGAGCTGCGCCTTCTTTTTAAGTATAGCAATCCTTGTTTCGAGATCCGGTGACTGGATATCAGCTGTCAGTCCCCACTCAAACCTTGAGCGAAGCCTGTCCTCCAGTGTAGTTATCTCCTTCGGAGGGCGGTCGCTGGAAATAATAATCTGTTTATTGGCTTCATAAAGTGCGTTGAAGGTATGGAAAAACTCCTCCTGGGTTCTTTCCTTTCCTCCTATGAACTGAATGTCATCTATCAGCAGAACATCTATATTCCTGTACTTACCTCTGAATTCTTCGTTTCTGTCATCTTTTATGGCATTAATAAGTTCGTTTGTAAATTTCTCACTTGAAACATACAGAACCTTTGATGACGGATTCTGAGCCAATATGTAATGTCCAATGGCGTGCATCAGATGTGTCTTCCCCAGACCGACGCCTCCATAAAGGAACAGAGGGTTATATGCCTGGGCCGGTGCTTCGGCTACTGCTACCGAAGCGGCATGTGCGAGTCTGTTGCCGTTGCCTATGACAAATGTATCAAAGGTATATTTCGGGTTTAATATTGAATTGCATGTTTCATCGCTGGCGGATGTTTCAGCCTGCTGACTGCGCGCAGCTGCAGGTTCCTGAGAAGGTATGGTGATCCTGACTTCCAAATCTTTAGACGTAATTTGCTTTACGGCGTTTGATATCAAAGTCAGGTATCTTGACTCAAGTATGCCCTTGTTGAATTCTGTAGGAACCCCGAGCTCAATGGCGTCCGAATTTACAGATAAGGGCTCAATAGTCTTGATCCAGGTGTTAAAACTGATCTCTGTAAGCTCGTTTCTCAATAGATCCAGTACTCTGGGCCAAAGACCGGAAATCGGCATATTCATGATGTTTCCTCCAAGGTTAGTTAGTATTATCGATGAACGACATAAACTTTGTCAGGCAAGTACATAACTGTACGAAAAAATCTGATCAAATGGATATTTGATTTTTCTTTTGTTCTGTGAGTTACTTCATAAGCATAAATAATATATCAGACTTTAAGGTAATATTCAATTGACAAATGGACTAGTTATCCACAAATAGAGTAAAAAATCTTCAATTATCCACAGTCTTTACCGCCGCATAAAAGGAACACAATAAATGATTTTATCGGGTTTCTTCATTATTATAGCTGCTGAAAATCAGGTACATCCAAATTTTCGAAGGTAAAAAGTCCTGTTTTGATGTGTCACGGAGGCTGTGGATTAATCCATCAGTTGTGGAAAATTTATCGCAGGCTTTTACGGCGAAAAAAGGCAATTCTCAAATAGTTTCTTGACATATCTTAAACTTATAATATATAATTGGCGTGATGTCTTAATTTACGGAATGCCGTTAATTTAGTTTTTTGATTAAATATGTATATAACAGCAAATACTTATTAGGGAAGCGATGCAGCTTACCTGAAGCAAGGAACGGGGGTGTAAACTGTGTTAAGGACATATCAGCCGAAAAAAAGGCAGAGGAGCAAAGAGCACGGCTTCAGAAAGAGAATGAGCACAAGAAACGGAAGAAAGGTTTTGAGAAGACGCAGGCTAAAAGGGAGAAAAGTGCTTTCAGCGTAAGACCGCATAAGTGTGGTCTTTTTCTTTCAGTGCGGTTAATTGCCGTATAACAGGCCGATGCATCTGAAAGGGAGAAAATGAAAAAGACTGTATCGTTGAAGAGAAATAACGATTTTGTGCGTATATATAAGAGAGGCACATTTTTTCCTGGAAAATATATCGTGATTTATACGATGAAAAACAACGCCGGCATGAACCGCCTCGGCATTACAGTCGGGAAAAAGATAGGCAAGAGTGTCAGGCGCAACAGGGTAAAGAGACTGATCAGGGAAAGCTACCGGTATTATGAGCCGTATATCCCTGACGGTCTCGACATAGTATTTGTCGCAAGACATGTTGATACACCGTACGGATTTGCAGAGATCCGAAAAGAAATGAAATTTTTATTGAAAAAAGTAAAGGCATTTGACAAAGAAAAATGGAATGCGTCAGAAAATTAATGATATTCCTGATACGGCTGTATCAGAAATATTTATCGCCCCTTAAGGGCAAAGGGAGCTGCAGGTTTTATCCTACATGCTCCCAATATGCCATAGATGCGCTGAACAGGTACGGAGTACTGAAGGGCAGCTGGCTTGCGCTCAAGCGCCTGTCAAAGTGCCATCCGTTCCATCCTGGAGGATATGATCCGGTAAAATAGTGCAGATTGGCATATCACAGCTGCACATAAAACAGCAAAATGAGTAATACAGAATAACCAGGCGTCAGATTATAATATACAGTTAAAATAATTTTTTGAAGGGAAAAGTACGATATGTCGTTTGATTGGTTAGCGTACCCGCTTGGAAAGTTCCTCAAGTTTATTTATGATATTGCATTTCAGAATTACGGTTTGGCAATCATTATTTTCACTTTTATCGTCAGG
>Ga0134092_1001748_pt1 | contig 18190 bp, 18 predicted proteins | sample 3_6taG_FD_94454 | JGI IMG/M metagenome (GOLD analysis project Ga0134092, IMG submission 94454) | Switchgrass degrading microbial communities from high solid loading bioreactors in New Hampshire, USA - 3_6_20_6_A3 metaG | ecosystem: Engineered > Bioreactor > Semi-continuous > Anaerobic >... | reverse complement strand
ATGATACAATTTTCTGCACGAGGACTTGCTCCTTTCTGGGAGATAATTTGTTTTGTTGCAGAAACATTGTACCAGAAAGTGTGGCAGGTCCTCAATTTTCATTTAACTTTACAAAACGAAATAATATATTTGGAGGTAAAAATGGAGGACAAGAAATATTGTATATGGTTGTCTAGTTTACCGCACATAGGTTCTAGAAAATATATTTCTTTAATAAAATATTTTGGTAGTGCTAAAAGAGTATTTGAAAGTAATAGAAATGAATTGCTAGAATCAGGTATATTAAATGAAAAAATTGTTGATATAATAGTTACTAAAAGAGATATTGATAAAATCCACAGATATCTGAAAAAATTGAAAGAAAATGATATAAAAGTCTATACTATAGACGAAGAGGAATATCCTGAAAACTTGAAAAATATATATGATCCTCCTCCTGTATTATATGTTAAAGGCAACCTCAAGGTATCAGATGTTAATTCAATAGCTGTGGTTGGTTCAAGAAAGGCCTCGGATTATGGTCTTAAGACTGCTGAAAAGCTGGGGATGGAGTTGGCAGAAGCAGGCATAACGGTGGTAAGCGGCATGGCTCTAGGAATTGACTCAGCAGCTCATAGAGGCGCTCTGAAAGCGGGTGGAAGGACTATAGCGGTGTTTGCATGTGGATTGAATTATGTGTATCCAAGAAGCGGTTATAACTTGGCCAAGGAAATAATCAAGACAGGGGCTATAATTTCTGAATATCCCTTAGGCATAGAAGCTATTCCTCAGAACTTCCCGGCAAGAAATAGAATAATCAGCGGCATGTCAAAAGGAGTTGTGATTGTTGAAGCAAGTGAGAAAAGCGGCTCACTTATTACTGCAGAATTTGCACTGGAGCAAGGTAGAGATGTTTTTGCTGTACCAGGCAATGTAGGTATGCCTAACAGCACTGGTACTAACGCACTTATTAAGGAGGGTGCCAAATTAGTTACATGTGTAGATGACATACTAGAAGAGTATGGTATAGAAGCGAGGGATATAAAATCTACTAATCATTATGAAGAATTAGATGAGATAGATAAATCAATTTTGAGATCTCTGGAATTGTCTGGTAAAAACATAGATCAGATCATTGAAGATATGAACATGGATACTTCTATGATAATATCAAAAATTGCTCAGTTGGAAATTAAGGGTTTAATTAAAGAAATAGGAAATATATATTTTAGGAATTATTAATATAATTATGTTAGCTTTGATTATATAAAATAGTTCTGTTATAATCTATATTGATTTTTTAATTGGAGTGAATGACATTGAAAACAACATTAGTTATTGTTGAGTCACCAGCAAAGGTTAAAACTATAAAAAAGTTTTTAAGTAATAATTATAAAGTTGAAGCAACCATGGGGCATATAAGGGATTTGCCTAAAAGCCAGCTTGGCATAGATGTAGAAAATAATTTTGAACCCAAATATATTACTATTAGAGGTAAAGGTCAAATTTTAGAAAAGCTAAAGAAAGAAGCAAAGAGTTGTGATAAAATTTATCTGGCAACAGACCCTGATAGAGAAGGTGAGGCTATTTCATGGCATCTATCAAAGGTATTAGGTATTGATCCAAAAGATGATTGCAGAATAGAATTTAATGAAATTACAAAGACTGCGGTTAAAAATGCTATAAAAAAGCCCAGAAGCATAAATATGGATTTGGTGGATGCTCAGCAGGCAAGAAGGGTGTTAGACAGGCTGGTAGGTTATAAGATAAGCCCACTGCTTTGGAAAAAGGTGAAAAAAGGTCTAAGTGCAGGTAGAGTTCAATCTGTTGCAGTAAAACTAGTTTATGATAGAGAAGAAGAAATAAGAGCCTTTATTCCAAAAGAATACTGGGATTTAACTACAAAACTTATTGATAGCAAATCAAAGAAAACTATAGATGCAAAATTCTATGGCAGTAAAGAAAAAAAAATTGAGATAAACAACCAAGAAGAAATGGATGCTTTGCTGAAAAGCTTAGAAGGACAAGAGTATCAGGTTATTAAGATAAAAAAAGGAGAAAAGAAAAGAAACGCACCTTTGCCTTTTACTACCAGCAGTTTGCAGCAGGAGGCTTATAGAAAACTAGGGTTTTCTACAAAGAAAACAATGATGGTAGCTCAACGTTTATACGAAGGTGTTGATATAAAAGGCGAAGGTACGGTCGGTCTGGTGAGCTATATCAGAACAGATTCTACAAGGTTGTCTGATGAAGCAAAAGCAGATGCAAAGCAGTTTATTATTGATAGATACGGAGAAGAGTATTATAGAAAGAATAATAATCAAGCAAAACCAAGCACTAAAGCGCAAGATGCCCACGAAGGTATAAGACCCACATCGGCCTTTAGAGAACCAAATTTGATAAAAGATTCATTGGATAAAGACCAATATAAATTATATAACTTAATATGGACAAGATTTATCGCCAGTCAGATGGAACCGGCTGTATATGATGTTGTGACAATTGATATTGCTGCAGGAGACTATATCTTTAAAGCTACTGGCAGCAGCATCAAATTTCCTGGATTTATGCTGGTATATACCGAAGGCAAGGATGAAAAAGAAGAAGAAAAGGATGTTATATTGCCTGAAATAAACGAAGGTGAGATATTGAAACTAAAGAAACTGGAACCTAAGCAGCATTTTACAGAACCACCACCAAGATATACAGAGGCCACATTGGTTAAGGCTTTAGAAGAAAAAGGTATAGGTAGACCCAGTACTTATGCGCCAATTATATCAACAATATTAGCCAGGGGTTATGTTGTAAAAGAAAAGAAGTATCTGAAAACAACTGAACTGGGTGAAGCCGTAACAAAGCTTTTAACAGACTATTTCAAAGATATTATTAATGTAGAGTTTACAGCTAACATGGAGAAAGAATTGGACAATATAGCCGATGGTGAGGAGAAATGGATTGATGTAATTAAAAAGTTTTATGTTTCATTTGAGAAAGCATTAGAAGTCGCAGAAGAAAAAATAGGAAAGATAGAGATTCCCGATGAAGTTAGCGATGAGGTATGCGAATATTGTGGAAGAAACTTAGTATATAAAATGGGTAAGTATGGCAAATTTCTTGCTTGCCCAGGTTTTCCAGAATGCAGAAACACAAAAGCCATTGTTGAAAGCACAGGTATAAAATGCCCTAAATGCAACAGCGGACAATTGATTGCTAGAAAGACAAAAAAAGGCAGAAAGTTTTATGGATGCAGCAATTATCCCAAATGTGATTTTACCAGCTGGGATGAGCCTGTAAAAGAAGTATGCCCTAAATGTGGAAGCCATTTGGCTAAGAAGCAAAATACAAAGCAAAATATATTGAAATGCTTAAATGAAAATTGTGATTTTGAAAATAAAATATATGAATAAATGTAAATTATATCTTAACAGAAAAAGCTATTAGCAGAAAGCATATAATATTAATGAATAACAATAATTAATATTTTTAAAAAATATTGCTTAATAATTATTGTTATGATACTATTTAATCTGATGAACATTTAGACTTATTAGAATATTCAAAATATTATCAAGGACAATAACTGGAGGAATTATATGTTTAACGGGACAACCATAGTTGGGGTCTTAAAAAACGGCAAATGCGCAATTGCTGGTGATGGGCAGGTTACTTTAGGACAAAACACTATTATTAAATCTACTGCCAAAAAAATTCGCAGGTTATACAATGGTAAAGTTTTAGTTGGTTTTGCAGGGTCTGTTTCAGATGCGTTTGCTTTATCAGAAAAATTTGAGGAAAAATTAGAACAGTATGGGGGAAATCTCAAAAGAGCTGCCGTAGAATTAGCCAGAGAATGGAGAAAAGATAAAGTTTTAAGAAATTTGGAAGCTATGTTGATAGCTGCTGATAATGAAACTCTACTGGTTATTTCCGGCGGTGGAGAAGTAATAGAGCCGGATGAAGGGTTTATTGCCATTGGTTCAGGAGGGAATTATGCATTAGCTGCAGCGAAAGCTTTATATTATAATACTGACCTTAGTGCAGAGGAAATAGCTAAGAAATCTCTTGAGATAGCTGCATCTATATGTGTCTATACCAATAGCAATATAATTGTGGAAGTGGTATAGGAGGTTTTTTATGATTGAATTAACTCCAAAACAAATAGTAGAAGAATTAGATAAGTATATAATAGGACAGGAAGGTGCAAAAAAATCTGTAGCAGTTGCATTAAGGAACAGATACAGGAGGAATCAATTACCTGACGATATAAAGAATGAAATTACTCCTAAGAACATATTGATGATAGGTCCTACAGGAGTTGGAAAAACTGAAATAGCAAGAAGACTTGCTAAGCTTGTTAATGCACCTTTCATAAAAGTAGAAGCAACCAAATTTACAGAAGTAGGCTATGTAGGTCGCGATGTAGAGTCTATAATTAGAGATATTGTTGAAACATCCATTCGCATGGTTAAAGCAGAAAAAACCCAGGAAGTAAATGAGAAAGCATATGAAGCTGCAGTAGACCACTTGGCAAAAGTATTAGTACCATCACACAAGAAGAGCAAAAGAGATAATAATCCTTTTGAAACTTTATTTAGTTACCAGCTTAAAGAGAATGAAGATAATGAAAATGATGATGAAAAGATAATAATGAACAGATACTATATAAAAGAAAAGATAAAAAGAGGAGAACTGGATGATCAGGTAGTTGAGATAGAAGTAGAAGATAATTCATCATCTACTATTGATATGTTTTCAGGCATTGGTATTGAACAAATGAGCATAAACATACAAGATATGCTTGGCAATATATTTCCCAAAAAAGTTAAGAAAAAGAAGATGACAATAAAAGATGCACTCAAGATACTTACCCAACAAGAGGCACAGAAATTAATAGATATGGATGCTGTTATAGATGAAGCCATAATCAGAGCTGAGGAAAGAGGCATCATTTTTATTGATGAAATAGATAAAATTGCAGGCAAAGACTATTCAGGAGGGCCTGATGTTTCAAGGGAGGGAGTACAGAGAGATATACTTCCTATTGTTGAGGGTTGTACAGTGATGACAAAGTATGGACCAGTAAAAACTGACCATATGTTATTTATTGCAGCAGGTGCATTTCATGTTTCAAAAGTATCGGATCTAATTCCGGAATTACAGGGACGTTTTCCTGTAAGAGTAGAATTGACTAGTTTAACTAAGGATAATTTTAAAGAAATATTGACAAAAACCAATAATGCCTTGATAAAACAGTACAAAGCATTGTTATCAACAGAAGGCCTGGAAATAGAATTTGAAGATGAAGCAGTGGATGAAATAGCAGAGATAGCAGCTATAATGAATGGACAAACAGAGGATATTGGAGCAAGAAGACTGTATACTGTTATGGAAAAGTTGTTTGAAGAATTGTCCTTTAATGCTACTGAGATCAAAGAAAAACACTTTGTCATAACAAAAGAATATGTAAGACAGATATTATCTAGCAGCGTAAGAGAAAAAGATACAAGTAGATATATCATATAAAGTAGGAGGAATTTTTGAATGACATTATTGGAAAAAGTAAGAAAAGTTAATAAAGTATTGCAAATGACAGGACCACAACCTGTGTCTTTTAAAGAGCTATGCAACATCATAAGTGAAGTTTTGAATGCAAATGTGTATATTGTAAGCAAAAAAGGAAGAGTCCTAGGCTATGGTCTCTGCAGAGAAATGGAATGCAGCATTATTAACAATGAGATACTGGTAGACAGGAGATTTCCTGAGGACTATAACGAAAGATTGCTGGGTGTTACAGAAACACAGGCAAATATTGAAAAGAAGGATAATCTTTGTGTAGTTGATAATAGCAAAGTATGCAACATGGACTTTAAATATTCTACAATAGTGCCTGTATATGGAAGTGGAGAAAGATTAGGCACCATTATGCTGGGCAAGTTTGAAGATAAGTTTATTGAAGAAGATTTGGTATTGCTAGAATATTCAGCAACAGTTGTCGGTATGGAGATGCTTCGCTCTAAACAGGAGGAAATAGAGGAGGAAGCGAGAAAGAAAGCAGTAGTACAGATGGCGATAAGCACATTGTCCTATTCGGAACTTGAAGCTGTAGAGCATATATTTAAAGAGCTCGGTGGAAACGAAGGTTTACTTGTAGCAAGTAAAATTGCTGATAAAGTGGGAATTACAAGATCTGTAATAGTAAATGCCCTTAGAAAATTTGAAAGTGCAGGAGTTATTGAATCCAGATCTTTAGGAATGAAAGGAACCCATATAAAAATATTGAATGATAAGTTGATTGATGAACTGAAAAAGCTTGGATAGAAAAATTGAATTAAAAAAGTAAGGTAGAAAATTCTATCTTACTTTTTTTATGCAATTTTTATTAGGTAGAAAGTCTTATTTTCTATGGAAAACTATAACTTATTTCATATATTTATTCTTTGTAAAAAATTGTCCAAATAAGTTTTATTTATGTAATTTACATTTTTGTACAATAAATAGAACTTTGCTACCATTTACTCGATAAAATAAAGAATTTATAATAGAATATAAGTTGAATTTTATCAAATAATAATATAATTTATCATTAAATATTTTATTATATCGAAATTTATACTATTTAATTTTATAAATATAAAGGAAAAGAATAATTTGTGTCGAAATAACTATATTTAGGAAATGTGAGGGGATGATTCAATGATAGATAGAATTAGTCGACAGACTGGTTTGTTAGAAAGAGCTTTGGATGCTTGCTGGGTCAAAAATGAAGTAATATCAAATAATATAGCAAATGCAGAAACTCCTGGGTATAAGAAGTTTAAAGTTTACTTTGATGCATCACTAAGCGAGAGAAAAAGCGAGTTTCATATTACATCTACGCATAAAAACCCTAAATTTCTGCCTATAGGAAAAGATAGAATTTTATCAAATGATATAATAGTTAAAAGGGATTTTAGTACTTCTATGCGAAAAGATGGTAACAATGTAGATATTGATGAAGAAAACGCAGAATTGGCCAAGAATTCTTTGCAATACAATATACTATCTAATCAGTTATCCAAAGAGCTTAGCTTAATTAAACAGGCAATTAATGAAGGGAGGTAGTGTATTTTGAGTCTCTTTGATTCGATAAACATCAGTGCTTCAGCACTGACAGCCGAAAGACTTAGAATGGATATTATATCTCAAAATATTGCTAATGCAAATACGACCAGAACATCTAATGGATTACCTTATAGAAGGAAAATGGTCGTATTCAAAGAAGCAGATGCGGAAAAACCTTTTAGCAGTTATTTAGCTGCTGCTCAAGGTAATCTGAAAAAATCCGGCGTTAAGGTAAGTGCAATTGTAGAAGATCAGTCTGAGTTCAAGTTAGTATATAATCCTGGTCATCCAGATGCAGATGAAAATGGATATGTAAAGATGCCTAATGTTGATATTATGGTGGAAATGGTTAATATGATTTCAGCCTCAAGAGCATATGAAGCTAATGTAACCTCGATAAATTCTACAAAAAGCATGGTCATGAAGGCTCTTGAAATAGGTAGAATATAGCGGGAGGAAAGAACTTTGAGAATAGATTTTACTAATACAAGTAGTTTAAAGCTTTTTGATCCATTGGGAGGTAATGAGAAGAATAATAATATATCCTTCGGCGAGATGTTGAAAAACAACATTGAAAAAGTTAATCAATTGCAAATAGAGTCCCAGAATTTAAATAACCAATTGGTAACTGGAAATATAGACAATGTTCATCAGGTTGTAATAGCATCACAAAAAGCAGAATTAGCACTACAATTCACAATACAAATAAGAAACAAGATATTAGATGCATATAACGAGATTATGCGCATGTCCATTTAATTGAGAGGTGATTGATTAAATGGGTGAGGCAATCAAGAAAATGAGGGATAACCTGAATGAATTTTGGCAGGGACTTGATAAAGGACAAAAAGTTAGAATTGGAATTATATCTATTATATCCATATTGCTTATAGTTAGCATAGGTGTTTTTTCAGCTATGCCAAGGTATCAGGTTTTGTATCCAAATCTTGATGCCAAGGATGCAGGTGAAATAAGGAACAAGTTAGAGGAAATGAAAATCCCTGTTAAAGTGGATGGTACTACTATATTAGTTCCTAAGGAAAAAGTGGATGAAGCTAGGATAAATCTTGCAATGGAGGGTCTTCCTCAAAATGACTTTGTTTTTCCGGAAATGCTTAAATCCTCTTTTAACGATACTTCCCAAGATAAAAAGCTGAGAGAAATAATATATATGCAAAATGTTATAGCAAATGGAATAAAATCCTTGGATGGTGTTGAATGGGCACAGGTAAATTTGTTTATTCCAGATGATAATGTGTTTGTTTTAGAAAGCAATAAACAGGAATCCAGCGCCAGTGTAATTGTTAAAACTAAAATCGGATATCCTGGTCTGGATCAAGCCCAAGTTAATGGAATTGTTCAATACATATCTAAAAGCGTGAAAGGATTAAAAGAAGAAAATATATCAATTATAGATGAGTCCGGTCGATCATTAAAGACTGAAGGAAATGATTTCAATGCTCAAGTTACTACGCAAATGGAGATGCAAGAAGCTACAAGGCTTAGTATTCAAAACAGCGTAAAAAAATTCCTTGAATCTGTTTTTGGAGTTAATAATGTAAATGTGATGGCAACAGTAAAATTGAATTTTAATAATGAGATAGAGAATAAAAAGGTTTTTGAGCCTATAGATGAAGAGAGCAATACCGGAATTATAAGAAATATGGAGGATATAAAAAAAGAGTGGGTTAGTGCAGGAACAGGAGGAGTTCCAGGTACTGATAGCAATATTGAAATTACCACATATCCCCAAGTTGATGAATCCCAATCAAATTATAGTGAAGCCAGTAGCATTGTTAATTATGAAATCAATGAAACTCAAAAACAGATAATTAAAGAGCAAGGTAATATTGAAACTTTCTCCATATCTGTTCTGATAAATCAGGATGCACTCATTGAGGAGAATTTAAACAATATTGATGAGTTGAAAAATGATGTCAAGGAGCTTGTAAAATATGCAACACAAGGATTAAGTTTAGATTCTTCAACAGCCAATGAGAATATCCATGTACAGATTATGAAATTTGACACTTCATTTAAAGATCAGGTAGAAAATGCAATTGCCGAAGAGGCTAGAAGGAAAAGGAATCAAATGTATTTGATGTTAGGTGCTGCCATAGCTGCTATATTGGTATTCGCAGGCGCTATGATAGTTCTTGTAAGAAGAAGCAAGAAACAAAGTGAAGAAGATGATATTGGAGTTGCTTTAAGTAAAATAGATGAGGCTTCAGAAATAAGCGATATTGAATTAGAGGACAAAAATGAAGTTAAGAAAAAGGTCGAAAAATTTGTTTCCCAGAAACCAGAGCAAGCAGCACAGTTGCTTAAAACATGGTTGAAAGAGGAATAAGAAGGAGTGATAGTATGAGCAGGACAGGCAAGGGACAGTTCACTGGATTACAGAAAGCGGCTATTTTGCTCATAGCAATTGGTCCTGAGAAATCTGCTCAAGTATTTAAGCATCTAAAAGAAGAAGATATTGAGCAGCTGACACTGGAAATTGCTAATATGAGAACTGTTGCTCCTGAAGATAAAGAAGAAGTTATTAATGAGTTTTATCAGATATGCTTGGCCCAGGAATATATATCAGAAGGTGGTATAGCCTACGCAAAAGAAATACTGGAAAGAGCATTGGGGAATCAGAAGGCCATAGACGTGATTAATAAACTGACAGCTTCCTTGCAAGTAAGACCATTTGATTTTGTAAGAAAAGCCGATCCATCACAGTTATTAAATTTTATACAAGGTGAACATCCCCAGACTATAGCACTGATTCTTTCTTATCTTAAACCTCAGCAATCTTCAGCGATATTATCAGCATTACCTGCTGATAAACAGGCGGATGTAACAAGAAGAATAGCAATGATGGACAGAACATCTCCAGAAGTAATAAAGGAGATAGAAAGGGTATTAGAGAAAAAGTTATCTTCTATGATAAGTCAGGATTATACTTCTGCAGGAGGTATTCAGGCAGTTGTAGATATACTGAACTCTGTTGATAGAGGTACTGAGAAGAATATCATGGAAACCCTCGAGCTTCAGGATATTGAACTGGCAGAACAGATTAAAAAGAGAATGTTTGTATTTGAAGATATCATTACTCTTGATAATCGTTCAATTCAGAGAATCATCAGAGAAGTTGAAAATGGAGATTGGGCACTTGCATTAAAGAGCTCTAGTGAAGAAGTATCTAAAGCAGTATTCTCTAATATGTCAAAACGCTTAGCTGAAATGATAAAGGAAGACATGGAGTATATGGGTCCTGTAAGATTAAGAGATGTAGAAGAAGCACAGCAAAAGATTGTAAATGTTATCAGAAAGCTAGAGGATGCAGGAGAAATTGTAATATCTAGAGGCGGAGGCGATGAAATAATTGTATAAAGTATTCAAATCCCAGAAGGTAAGTATTGGTATGCCGAAGCCACTGATAAACACAGTAGAAAAAATAAAACCACAAATTGTGAAGAATGATGAGGATACAGAGGATATAGCTAATGCTAATGCATCTGATGAGTATGACAGAATAATAAGAGAAGCCCGTGAAATGTATGCAAGAATAATAGAAGAAGCTAATGAGGAAGCTAAAAGAATTATAGAAGAAAAGCATGCTGAGATAGAAAAACTGAAAACAACAGAATTAGAGGAAGCATACAATAAGGGTTTCAGTAAGGGATATGAAGAAGCTAAGGCAAAAACCAGTGAAATTATAAAAGAAGCTCAGGACATTAAAATGTTTCTTGAGGACAGAAAAGATAGCATATATAGAGAAGCTGAAGAAGAAATAATAGAGCTTATATTAGATTCGGTAAAAAAGATAATTGGAGATGAGCTTCAGCAAAACAAAGATATAATAATTTCACAGATAAAGATAGCACTTGAAAAATGTACATATAGAGACAAAGTGACTATAAAGGTTAGCAGTGAAGATTATCCTAATGTACTTGTTAAGAAAAACATAATTGAATCACTTGTTGAAGGGATATCAGAACTGGAAATAATCGAAGACAAGTTTCTGAAAAAAGGTGATTGTATAGTTGATACACCATCAGGAGAAGTCAACTCAAGCATTAAGCTTCAGCTTGAACAATTAGAAAAAGCTTTTTATTTTGCATTGAGGAATGAGTGGTAGCTTTGATGAACCTTGATTTATCCAAATATAAGAAAATTATAGACACTAAAGATTTCATAAGATACAGCGGAAGAGTATCACAGGTAATAGGTCTCACTATAGAATCAATTGGACCTGCTGTTAATTTAAATGAATTATGCAGTATTGTAAACATAAAAGATAAAAAATCTGTTTTAGCTGAAGTTGTAGGATTTAAAAGGAACATTGTCAGCCTAATGCCTTTAGGATCTTTAGATGGAATAGGTCCTGGAAGTCAGGTTGTGGCAACAGGGAAAAGTATGCATGTTCCTGTAAGCAACGGTCTATTGGGAAGGATTATTGATGGACTAGGCCAGCCTATGGATGGTAAAGGAACTATTGAAGATAACTCATTGTATTCAATATACAATGAACCTCCGGATCCACTACGTAGAACCATTATCAATACACCTCTTCCTATAGGCATCAAGGCTATTGATGGATTATTGACTATTGGAAAAGGACAAAGAATAGGTATTTTTGCAGGTAGTGGTGTAGGCAAAAGTACATTGCTTGGCATGATAGCAAGAAATACAACTGCTGACATCAACGTTATATGCTTAATCGGTGAAAGAGGCAGAGAAGTTAATGAATTTATAAAAAATGATTTACAGGAGGAAGGCCTGAAAAGATCTGTTGTTGTTGTGGCTACTTCAGATCAACCTCCTTTAATTAGATTAAAATCAGCATATGTGGCTACAACCATAGCAGAATATTTTAGAGATCAGGGTAAGGATGTTTTGCTTATGATGGACTCCCTTACCAGATTTGCTATGGCTCAGAGAGAAATAGGTCTTTCTATTGGTGAACCTCCTGTATCAAGAGGATTTACACCATCAGTATTTTCAATACTGCCAAAACTTCTTGAGAGAACAGGTACATCTGACAAAGGTTCTATTACTGCCTTCTATACTGTGCTTGTAGATGGTGATGATATGAATGAACCTATAACAGATGCAGTCCGCGGAATTCTAGATGGACACATTGTTTTATCAAGACTTTTGGCAAATAGAAATCATTATCCTTCTATTGATGTTCTTGCAAGCGTAAGCAGGTTAATGCCCAATATAATAGATAAACATCACTATGAACTAGCAAATGAAATTAAAAAGATATTATCTATATATAAAGATACGGAAGACTTAATAAATTTAGGGGCTTATCAAAAAGGAAGCAATAAAAAAATTGATATGGCCATAGATAAGATAGATAGCATAAATCAGTTCCTGACCCAATCGAAAAATGAGAAGGTAGGCTTTGAAGATTCCATAAATATTATGGATAAAATTTTAAGTTAGGTGATTGTATTGGCAACATACAAATTTAAGTTTCAAAAGGTGCTTGAATATAGAAAGAGCTTGGAAGATCAAAAAAAGAATATATTAAGTATAAGCATAAAAAGATACATGAAAGAAAAGGAAGATCTAAACAAATTATACGACCGCTTGAACAACAGCAACCACATATTATATCAGAAAGCAAGCAATGGAACTACCATTGCAGAATTAAGAGATATATATGAAGAACAGGTGTTTTACAGAGAAGGTATTAAACATAAGACTAATTCAGTTATCAAGGCTGAAGAAGAAGTGAAAAAAAGCAGACAAGAGCTTGTAAAGGCTATGCAAAACAAGAAAACAATGGAAAGGTTAAATGAAATATATTATAACAGCTTTCGAGTTGATGAACAGCGAAAATATGAAAAGAATATAGAAGAAATAGTTTCATATAAGGAAAGCAGGAAGTAATGGGGGGAGATAATATGCAGCATGCTGAGAAAAAAAATATAAAAGCTACAAAAAAGAATATTAAGCTCCAAAACTTCTTCCTGATATTAGTAATAATATTCTTAACAGCAATAATTGCCCTGGGAGGCATATTTATATTCAATATTGGAGGTGCAAAATCTTCAATATTAAACTATATGTCAACCTGGCCTATAGTTGGTAATCTCATTAAACCTATCGCAGAAAATAAAACACCGGAAGAAATCCAGCTAGAAATGATAGAAAACGAAAAAAGAGCTTTGGATACTAGAGAGAAGGAATTAATTGAAAAAGAAAAAATGCTAGAAGAGAAAGAAAAAGAACTGGCAAGTAAGGAAGAATCTTTGAAAATAAAGGAGACAGAATTAGAAGAAAAACTTGATAGAATAAACACCAGTTTGAGCAGTATCGCTGAACAAGTAGAATATCTTGAAAAGATGGATTCATCAAAGGCGATGCAAATATTATCAAATATGGAAAGCAAGGATACAGTTGTTCAAATACTCAGAAATATGAAAAAGGAAAAAAGCAGTTCAATATTGATGCTCATGGATCCATTACAAGCAGCTCAAATATTAGAAGAAATAGCTGAACCAGCAGGCATCAATTAATATAAACAAAGGTGAAAGGAGGTGATAAGGTTGAACATGATAGATTTTTCAGGCTTAATATGTAGCAAACCATTTAATAACAAAACCGACTTTAAGCCAAAACTAGACACCAATAATGCTGATTACAAAGCAATTATGGAGAAAGCCCTGGAACAAAGAAGGAATTTACAGCAACCTAAAGAACGAAGTTTATCTACTAACGATGATAGCAGCTATAGTGATATAGATACACCAGCATATAAAGATAAAGAAAGCAAAGAAAACAGGGTGCAAAAGCGTGGTAATGAAAAGAGATATCCTGCATATGCGACAGATGAAAGCAGTGAGACTACAAAGAAGGATAATGAAGAAAAAAACATTGATTCAGAAGTAAAAAGCTTGACTAACTCTATTTTGATTGTGATGGCTGGATTGTTGAACTTAGAACAACAAGATATAGAAAAGATAAAAGAGACTCTCTTTAACGAGATCAATCACTTAGATAATGTAAAATTAACAGAGACTGATTTAATAGCAAAACTATCCGCCATCATCGAAAATAATGAACTTAAAGGAAAAGCAGAAATTGATAAAGCAGTTTCTATAATTAAAACTCTGGATTTGGATGAAATTTCCCTAATAGAAGAACAAGATATTCCAAGGATATTGCCTGTCAATGACAAAGATCTAATAAAGCCAGATAAAAATGAAAAAATGGACAATACAGGCATTTTGGATGTAGTTATGAAAAAGAGTCAAGCAAAAGCGGTCAAAAAATTAGAAATAGACGAAGCAAAAAGTTATATTTATGAAGCAAAAGAGGAAGAAGCAAAGGATATAGAGACCAAGCTAAGTTATAAACCTAATTTGCTTGAAGATACCTATAGACAAAATGAATTAAAGGTGGAGTTAAAAGACTCAGAATTTGTAGATACATATGATGATTTTGATAATCTAATAAATAATGTAAGAACTGAATATTCAGCAATAAGCATAAAAGACTTTGATATTGTTAACACGCCAAAATCCTTGCAAATGAGTTCTGCTGTTAATTTTACAGAATTCATTAATCGAGAAGAGTTATTTGATCAGATCCTTAAAATCAGTGAAGTTGTTAATGATGAAAGTGTTTCTGAAATAAGCATTAAGCTGAAACCTGATACTTTAGGGAAACTGACTATAAGGCTGATTATGGAAAATGGTGAATTAACTGCAAAATTCATTGCCGAAAATCAAAAAGTAAAAGAAACTATTGAATCTAACTTTACAGAACTTAAGGATGCTTTAGTACAGAAGGGGATTAATATACAGAACTTAAGTGTGTCTATAGGAAATCAAGGCAGATGGGGATATGAAAATCAGAATTTATGGAATTGGAAAAATAACAATAAAAGAAATTCATACATTGGTGATGTGGAAGTAGAATTAGAAGAGAAATCAATTGTATATAATAATCCCTATAATATTAATGAAGGTTACCTTGATATAAGGGTGTAGGAGGTGAAAAAGTGAGCATTAATGGTGTTACAGCTGCTACAAGTTCAGTATACAATAACAATAAAACAAAAGAATATACTGATACTTTAAACAAGGATGCATTTTTAAAATTGTTAGTAACACAGCTTAGGTACCAGAATCCTCTTGAACCTATGGAGGATAAGGAATTCATTTCACAGATGGCTCAGTTTTCAAGCTTAGAACAAGCTCAAAATACAAATAAGATTGCAAGATTTAATTCAGCATATGGAATGGTTGGCAAATTGATTAGTGCAACAACAAGCAGTGAAACCGGCGAGATGGAAGACGTAACAGGAATCGTTGATAGCGTTAGAATAGTTGGAAATGAAGCTTATTTGGTGGTAGGTTCAAAAGAAATACCTTATGAGTCTGTTTATGAGGTAACAGATCTAATAAATACAGTAGAGCAAAATAGTATAATGCTGCAGAATATCAGATTTAATATGGCATATAGCATGCTGGGAAAAGAAGTAAAAGCTAAAAAAGATGGTGTTGAAATAACTGGAACAGTAGAATCAATAAAGAGTGTAGAAGGCAATATTAAATTGATTGTAGGTGAATATGAACTATCCCTCGATGAAATTTATGAAGTTAGAAGAGAAACTGCTGAGGTGATATAATGGATGATTTTAAGATAAATATTAACAGAAATATAATACCTATTGGCAGTAATATTAAAATCAATATCACGGACAAGCCTTCCAATAGTCAGAATATTGCTTTTGAGAATATTTTAAATGAAAAGATACAGAAGCAAGGAAGTGTAAAATTTTCAAAGCATGCACAAGAAAGACTTATGTCAAGAAATGTAAAACTCTCTCAAAACGACATTGAAAATATAAATAGAGCTGTTGAAAAGGCAGCAAAAAAGGGTGTAAAGGATACATTGATAATCCTGGGCAGCACTGCACTGATAGCAAATGTAAAAAGCAAAACAATTATAACAGCAGCAACTGAAGAGTCATTAAAGGAAAATATTTTTACCAATATTGATGGAGCAATAATTATATAAGCCGGACCTTTTATAGGAGGCTTAACCCTTCTGAACGACAGATGAAGGGATATTAAAGCAAATAGGAGGTCGATTATACTATGATGAGATCTATGTTTTCAGGCGTATCTGGGCTCAGAGCCCATCAGCTGAAAATGGATGTAATAGGTAACAATATATCAAATGTTAATACTGTTGGATACAAGAGTTCAAGAGCAACATTCCAGGAGGTTTTTAACCAAACCATAAAGGGTGCAAGTTCACCTCAGCTTGGAAGAGGAGGTACAAATCCTCAGCAAATAGGTTTGGGAATCTCATTAGCATCAATAGATACTTTCCATATAAGGGGTGCTGTTCAAAGAACTGACAATAACACTGATTTGGCAATCAACGGTGACGGATTCTTTATTCTTTCAAATAGCAGTGATTTTCTGAGCAGAACATATACAAGAGCAGGAAACTTTACATTAGATGAATATGGCAATTTAGTTGCATCAAATGGGTACAGAGTGCTTGGCTACATGGAAGATGAAGAAAGAAATCCTGCTCCAGATGGATCTACTGTGCTGAAAAGTGTTTTGGAAGGTATTGTGATATCAAAATCCAAATCCTTCCCTGCTAAGGCTACAGATAGTGCAACAATGGAAGGAAATTTAGACAAGGATTTGGCGAGAGTACCTGCTTCAGCTACAGATCCAGATGACTTGGATGATTATATAGATATTGTTGATAATGAGCTGAAAATTTCTGGTGGAGTTAAGTTTAGAGAGACAACTTCAGTTTTTTATGATAGTTTAGGTGGACAGCATAAGGTCAAGTTTACATTCATTCGAGGATTGACTAATGACGGAACTAATGTCACTCCCGGTGCCGATAATGAATGGGGTGTAATAATTCAGAATTTAGATGACATGAGTTATTTTGCAAAAGATGATTCTACTACTGTAAGTGATCCACCAACTCTTGATCAAATTGTAATACCAATTAAGTTTGATTCAGATGGTAAACTTGATGCAAGCCTTACAAGTAAAATCATACTGAAAATATCAGGAAAAGAAGATCCAAGTGATCCAAATTCTAATCAAATATTTGACGATATGGAAGTTGAAGTAGACTTCACAAACTTAACCCAATTTGCAAATGACTCTACTGCGTCAATAACCAACAAGAATGGCTATCCTCAGGGCTACCTGGACTCATTCAGCATTGGACAATCAGGAGAGATATTTGGAATATTTACCAATGGTCAAAGCAGAGTTATAGGTCAGATAGCCTTGGCAACATTTAAAAACCCAGCAGGATTGGAGAAGACATCAGAAAATATGTACCAGGTTACTCCAAACTCTGGTGAACCAATAATCGGTATCCCAGGCAGCAGCGGATTGGGAGCTTTAAATCCAGGAACTTTAGAAATGTCCAATGTTGATATATCAGCTGAGTTCACAGAAATGATAACCACACAGAGAGGATTCCAGGCAAACTCCAGAATTATTACAACATCAGATGAGATGCTTCAAGAACTAGTTAATATGAAGAGATAATGAGGTAATAGTCCCTGGGCTTTGCCCAGGGACTATATAAAAAGGATGCGATTATATGATTAAAGTAACAAGGTTGAATGGCAAAGACTATTATATTAATTTTGACTTAATTGAAACTATTGAAGAGACACCAAATACCGTCATTACTTTGAGGGATGGAAAAAAATATATAGTTTCTGAAAGCCCTGAAGAAATAATAAAAAGGATTGCGGATTTTAAAAGAAAATTATATACAAATGAAAACTATTAATAAGAGATTAAGCTTGAAATGAGGTGCATATTATTGGATTTAGCATCTGTTATAGGATTATTAAGTGGCATTATTGTTATGGTTTGGACTATTTCATTGAGTGGTGATCTAGCAGGCTATATAGATCCTGCATCAATTGTGTGTACTTTCGGCGGCACATTAGCAATGACAATAATGGCTTTTCCGTTTAAGGGTTTAGTTCAAAGTTTGAAATCTTTAAAATATGTATTCGTATATAAACCACTGGATCCCGAGAGTCTAATCAGATCAATAATAGATTTAGCCAACATTGCACGTAAAGAAGGTT
>Ga0134092_1001744_pt1 | contig 18203 bp, 14 predicted proteins | sample 3_6taG_FD_94454 | JGI IMG/M metagenome (GOLD analysis project Ga0134092, IMG submission 94454) | Switchgrass degrading microbial communities from high solid loading bioreactors in New Hampshire, USA - 3_6_20_6_A3 metaG | ecosystem: Engineered > Bioreactor > Semi-continuous > Anaerobic >... | reverse complement strand
TTCTTATTCTTTAATCTCCATATCGCCCTCCTACAAAAAAATAAGGTTCTGAAGGCTGCGAAAATCTGCAGTCCCCAGAACCTCCGTTTTGCCCAGTTGCAAATGATTCTTTTATCTGCGTGAATCACTTTACAACTTGATGCTCTTTTTGATTTCTTCAATCCGAATTGGCTTCCCGTCCGCGACGATAATATGCAGCTCACCATATCTTATATCGTGAATAATCTCAATCAGGCGCTTTTCCTGGTCGCTTAACGCTTTGTTATCTTCTGTTTCTTTTCCGGCCATTCTTTCACTCCCCTTTAAATAGCGTGCATCCGGTATAAGCAAAAAAACGGTTGCATCAATCCTTGACTGATGCAACCGTTTTCTGCATGCAAAAAGACTCTGTTACCCAAAATCGTGTAACAGAACATATCAAGCAGGTCTTCTGACTTACGCCTATGGAGATATACTCTCCTGCGGCACGCACTCTGCCTTCTCAGGTTTCCCCAATGACTGACTTTCGTCAACGAGCGCGGCCTCAGCGCTTACAGCGGCGGTACCGTTAGGGCCTCTCACCCTATTCCCTATTATTCTCCTAAGGCCAGCCGCCTTAAGAGACACTTGATAAAATATTTACTATTCTATTTTTCTAAATAATAACATAAAAATATATCCTTGTCAATCAGTCCCCGGCTTTGGAGTTAAAAGCTACTCCAGCACATACCCGACATTAATACGGTCAAACTTCTACAGCATCGGTTCGGTAGCGAACCAGAGGAAAAACACGGTTCCGCTGCGCGCATCACGTTTTCGACTGGATTCTGAAAGGCGATGTGGCATATGCGTAAATAAAAAGCAAGCAAACCAATTGATTAATAAAAAGTTGCTACAGAGGGCAGAGGATTTCTTCTGCCCTCTGTTAGTTGTCCCCAGCGATTTCAAGTATGTGTCTTTGACTTATATCTTTACTTATCTACTTGTACAATGATTTACGAGGAAATCTGCCATTCTTTTTCTGAGGCCCCTCAGAAAGGAGTGCCGCAGATGGATGCTTCTTCGGTTTCACACGAGCCCATTCGCCAAGCTACTAATGAGGATAAGAAAGAGATAGTGCTTGAATATAGGTATCAAAAGATTATTTACGAGGTGCACAGTCATTTTCCGGAGTATGGGCGTAAAGCGGGAGAAATGCTTTTTAAAATCGGTTCCTAGAATCTCCGCAACCGGTTAATTAATTTCAAATGTATAGTTAAGATTTAAAGCAATGAGCAGCACAAAAGCTCAGACATGTAATCCGTTGCAAAATTAGTATATTACCCGTACAATAAACCCGAACACAAATTGCTGCTTAGGTGAGAAGGAGGTTAGAATGAGTCACCTAAGCCAATCTATGGGCAGCATTGCCGAAAACTTTAACTTACCGCCCGGCATCAAACGTGCAGTCACCATGCCAAAGCCCGATGCTTCTCTAAAGGCAGCGGCTTATCTGAGGCTTTCGCGCGACGAGGAAAAGTACAAAATCGTCAGCGCCAGCATTGAAATGCAGCGCGACATCGTAAAAAATTATGCGGACAACATGGGATATCCAATAATAGATTTCTACGTTGACGACGGCTGGTCAGGAACAAACTTTGAACGGCCGGATTGGAAACGGATGATAAATGATATTGAATCCGGCAAGGTCAATATGATTATCTGCAAGGACATGTCCCGCATAGGCCGCGACGAGGTCGGTGTAGGAATATTCTACCGCGAGTACTGCGTGAATAAAGGTATCCGGCTTATCGCTGTATCGGACAGCATCGACACCGCCGTAACTGGCTGTGAGGAAATCATGCAGATTCTAAACATGTATAACAGCTGTTACCCTCGAGACATTTCATATTATGTTTGTTATTGACATTTCTGTTTTTCTATGCTATCTTATATGATGTAAAAGTGAATGCTGCTTCAAGTGTCCCCATAGGCGGCTGGCCTATGGGGAAGAATAGGGAATCGGGTGAAAATCCCGAGCGGAACCGCCGCTGTAAGCGTGAGGCTTTACTCGTCGACGAAAGTCGGTCACTGGGCAACTGGGAAGGCAGAGTAATAGCCGATGGAGAAGTTTCTCCGTAAGCGTGAGCCAGAAGACCTGCTTGAAGCATGTAACCTGCCACACCTTTACGGTCGGTGTATTATTTATGCGGAAAACGGCCGCACCAATCGTTTGATTGGTGCGGCCCTTTTTGTTTCCGCTTTCCCTCGTTAATACTTTCTTTGCCTCAAACCTCCCGGGAATGCCGAACCTGTTTCTCCGCCTGTTACGGTATTCTCATTCAGAAACTTTCTGTCCCCTTCTTTTCGGTTTCGGATGCGCCGGACTGCCACGCCGCCCATCTGACATACAACTGCAACATGACTCGTACAAATAAAGCTTGGAGGAAGCAGCTGTGACAATGAAACGTTCGCATACGCTTTACAGGAATAAAGCAGAACGCATTAAGAACGAAGCGCTCTTAAACAGAGAAGCGGAGTTTGCCAGGCAACACAAAGATGATTCGGACGAAGCCCTGCTTCAGTATATCCGAGACTGCGCGGAAAAGCTGGGGCATATTCCGAAAAAGCATGAGGTGATTGGTTTTACATATCTTAAATCCCGGTTTGGGCCGTGGCCGCGCGTCCTTGAAAAAGCCGGGCTGAAGGAGCTGAAGAAGAAATCAGCTTATGCGTTAGACATGGCTTCTACCAGCAAATGATCACATAACTTACGGAATCTCATTATTCAATATTAAAGAGCTGACCGAACAACGGAGGTTCAGTGGAATGTGTGCACGCGCACACATCCTGCTGAACCTTTTTAGTTAAAAGGGGGTGCAGATGAATACGTTGTAAAACTTGGTTTTGCGCAGCTGAGATGAAAATGCTACAAGGACACTCAATGTAAGAAACTTACGTACTAGAAAGGAGTCGGATTATGAAACACTTCAGAAGAAAACTTTTTGCGACCCTGCTTATTCTTATGATGCTTGTATCCACATTCGCCAGTCTTTCGGCCTCGGCTACGGGTGGAACCGTCACGGTCTATTTCACCCAGGGAAATACCCAGGGCACGAATAACGGGGAAGTCTGGCTTGGCACCGGTTCGAATCTGTTTGGCTTCGGCGCCACCGTTGTGGAAATTGACGAGATTGACCTGTCAAAAGACTACATTCCTGTCGGCGAAACCGACCTTTTAAATGGGGAGCCTTCTGTGCTTGACGCGATTCTTACGGCAGCAACCGTTCGGTATCTGGATGTGCAAACGGGCTGGGACGCGTATCCCTGGCAGGGCGACCCAGGAGCGTATCTTTCTAATGTAAACAACATGACGTTGGAGGCCTATTACGACGAAATTGACGGCGTCAATTACGCATGGGGCACCGGTTTTTATGTGGCCGTTGCGCCGGACAGTTCTTCCACACCCGGTTTCCCGACGGAATACGTCAGCAATGTGGCTGTTTACGACGGTATGGTCATTTACGTTGACCTGGGTACTTACTCTTACTCATGGTAACCTATACCGCTGAACCGCTAACAAGTAGAGGGCGGAAAAATCTGCCCTCTGCTTGGCGTGTTATCACAAACTGAAGGGGGAGAGAACACCATGAAATACAGTGTTTTTAAGAAAACGGTTTCGGTGCTGCTGGCCATTCTTATTCTGCTGTCCCTTCTTCCGGCTGGGGTTCTTGCGGCCGAAGAAGGCGGTACGGATGAATCTGAAGAAAATTCAGCGCAGCTTGAGCAATGGGCTGAAGCACTCATAACGTACTACACGGCAAATGGGCTTGACGTTCCTCTCGCACCTCTCGCCATGCATTCGCTTACGGACAGCAAGACGCTGGAGGGAGCAAATGTCAATGTGCCGTATTATGGCACAGACTCTTACTATTCAACAAATGTTCGTAATTGCTTTAACGGCTCCCAAGCCATGGCCATCATTGATACTATTGCCGCTGGTGGAAATCCCAGAAATTATCCCAGAGCCATGGCCGGTTCTGGAGAAATTGTGTACACAGACCTCATACAAGAACTTTTGGACCAACAAAATCCGGAGAATGGGTCCATTTTTAGCACTTTATCGGGAAACAGTTTTTCAGACAACCTAGCCCTTTCCATTCTCGCTTTGGAAATGTTCTTCGGCGGGCAGAATTGGGGCAATGAAATGCCGGGGACAAAATTGGGACGCAGTGGAGCTATTGAGTATTTTCTCTCGCAAATCCGCCCTTTTAAAAGGGATGGCGCCTTTGATGTGGAAAATGGCTACCTCTTGATTGATAGCCAGGAATTATTGAATAACGGGCTTATCCCGAATCCCTTAACAACACAATATATGTATTTTCCCCATCAGCAGTCAGCCGCTATTGCCCTTCTGGTGCGCTTAAAAGATTCCGATACGCTAGTGACCTTTGAGGGTGAGGAAAAGCCTGTCAAAGACGTCGTGCAGCCTTTTATAGACGGCATTATGAAGGTTCTCGACGCGATGTACAGAGGTGACAAAGATACTTTAAATTGCACGGAAGCCCAGGCGAATAATGGCAAAACCTATATTACGACAAGAACGAACAACCTAACGGGGTATATTTCCTCTCTTATTGCGGTCGGGCGGCAGGCGGATGCGAAAAATGCCCTGCTGAATTATCTAAGCGCCTTACGGCTTGAGGATGGTACCTTTCCTCTTGGTTCTGAGAACAAATCATTTCACAAGCAGGCAACCGCCTACGCCGCCAGGGCCATCGGCGATTTGCTTTATGACCGAGCCATTCTTACGACTTTGTCGTTTAACGCCGATGACGTGGACGACGCCGAGGCGGTCAAAATCGCCCTTGGGGACATCTCCCTTCCGGAAACCGCGCTGGAAAACCTGTTGCTTCCGAAAACCGGCGCCTTCGGCTGTGCCCTTAACTGGCACTCCACCAACCCGGACGTAATTGACCCGGAGACAGGCATAGTGACTCGCCCAGCGGCCGGCGAGCCCAGCGCCCACGTCACGCTGACGGTTACCGTTTCGAGGGGGGCTTATTCTGTAACAGCGTCGTTCTATATTGTCGTGCTGGCGGAATCAGCCAGCGACGATCTCGCTGTTGTGACGGCCGACGCGAATAACCTTAAAATCCCCCTGTTTGTTACGGAAAATATTGTCCTGCCGTCCGAAGGGGAAAGCGGACAGACGACGATTACATGGCTGAGCGAAAATCCCGGCGCAATTGCCCCCGACGGAACGGTAATGCTTTCGGAGCAGGAGCAGAAGGTAAAGCTGACCGCCCGAGTCGAAAAAGGAGAAGCGGTCGTAACCCGCGATTTCAACGTAACGGTCGGCAGAATCTATGACCCGTCGGATATTGTAACCGACGCCGTATACAAGATGCGGGCGCAGTACAACACCAGCCGCGAGCTGACAAACAGCTACTGGCAGGTCTGGGCGGCAAAATCCGTGCTGGGAGACGCCTTTGATGACTACGATTTTTCCGTCTACAACGTCAAAAACCACCGCCTTGCCTCCGCATGGCAGGGAACGGACTACGGTGCCGTTGTGCTCCAGATTATCGCCCAGGGGGACAACCCCTACAACTACCAGGGGACGGACTACGTTCAAAAGCTTCTGGATTACATAAACAGGCAGCCCGAAACATCCAAATGGGGAGCCTGGGGCAGCCCGATTTTCCTCGCTATGGCGCTGGACGCCGCGGGAGCCGAGCCGCCGGAAGGGGTCGAATATCCCGTCAGCCAGCTTCTTGGATGGACAAAAAGCCTTGGCAGCGGCCCTGATCTAGCGGCCTGGTCCATGATTCCTCTTGCCGGGCGTTTGGATGAGGTGGCGGCGTTTATAAACAGCGAGGGAAAAACAGGGCTTGACATGATTGAGGAGTTCCGGCAGGCGCTGATTGCAAAGCAATACAGCGGGACGTGGAATAACCCCGCACTCGGTGAAATCAGGACGAACACCAATAAATCCGACGACGACGGCATCTCTTACACCATGTCAAACGCCTGCGTCGTCATGGGAGCCGCGGCGCTCTCCAGCGCGGAGCCTATGGAAGGGTTCGCCCCGGCAAACTGGAATATTCACGAATGGAAAAAAAGAAGCACGAATACAACAGGCGGAGCATACGTCTACGCAAGCCCCGTGGACGCCCTTTACAAGCAGGAGGTACAGGGGAAAAGCGAGTTTAACACCCAGATTGTCATAGCCTTCGGCGACCTTTTCTTCGGGGACAGCGTATTCCGCCGGATCGCCGTAAAGCCGGAGGATTTTAAGGCTCTTATTGCGACGGCCGCTGCAATCCTGCAAAATGCCGATGATTACACGGAAAGCTCCTATTCGGAATTTTACAGCGCGTATCAGTCGGCGCTGGCCTTTATCGTCGGGGATGAAGTGAAGCCCAATTTCGGCAGAGCTTACTTTACGCTCCGCGATGCGATTGAGAACCTCAAACCCGCCGGCTCCGTATCCGTGCGCGTGCTGGGTGCTGAAGATGTAATGTATGACATCAGATACGTAGCGGTGAGCGGGAACGTCCTCGATGTGCTCGGGGCATACGCCTCCGAGTACCAAATCAGCCAGACCTCTACGACGACCGCGATAGAAGAAATCGGCGGGCTTAAGGGCGAGTGGCGCGTTTACAACGTTGAAACGCGCGTAATGGACCTCACGGCGCCTCTGGATGAAGGGGCGGCACTGACTTTTAAGTACACGCCAAATCCCGAAGTTGTACCACAGGACGCGACTTTAGACGAGCATCTTGTATGCGAAGCGGCGGCGAGGCTCACGATGCCATCGGCCCTTACGGAAAGCATAACGCTACCTATCTCCGGTGCTTTCGGAGTGTCGATAACATGGATTTCCAGCAATTCTCTATACTTTAACCACTTAACGGGCGAAGTTCGCCGCGCCGAGGGAGACGTCAAAGTAACGCTGACCGCGACGGTGAGCGGCCCAAATGGCGCAACAAAGAGCGTACCTTTTGAAATAACAATTCTGGGAACCAACCCTTCGGAGACAAAGAAGCAGTACGCTTGGATAAGCGTCATCGACCCGAACCCGCCGGCTGGCCGCCCAAGCGTGTACTTTGCCAAGCAGAAGATTGAGATTGGGCCGGGCGAAACAGCGTTCACGCTGCTGCAAAAGACGGGACTTGCTCTCAGAGTCAATCCCCACACCCAATATGGCGTTTATGTCGAAGCGATTGAAGGATACGGCGAATTTGACGACGGCCCATATAGCGGCTGGGTGTGCAAGGTTAACGGCGTTGGCATAGGTCGCTCCTCTGCCCTCGTTCCCATTCATGACGGGGATGTTGTGGAGTGGCTGTACACCCGCGACCTGGGCCGGGACGCGGGAATAATCTGGGATGGCGACGACAGCCCCCGGAACGGTAAAGGCGAGCCCGCCGTTCTGTCGCCGAAAGTAACGGCATCAAACGGCACGGCGGCAGTGGCCATCTCGGTATCCGACATGAACGATGCAATTGCGAAGGCCAAGGAAAACGAAAGCACAGTCATCACCATCGCGCCGGAAATCAGCGGCACCGCCAAGAAGGCAACCATCAATCTTCCGTCGGAGTCCCTCATGAAAGCGGCGGAGCAGACGAACGCCGATATCACCGTAAACACGCCGGTTGGTTCCGTAACGCTGCCCAATAGCGTTCTCCAGTCCATTGCCGCGCAGGCTTCGGACAGCACCGTAACCGTCAGCCTGGCCGCCGTTGACCCGGCAACTCTTACGGCTGAGCAGCAGAAAGCAATTGGAGAAATGTCCATCTATGATATTTCCATTCTCAGCGGAAACAAAAATGTTTCCAGCTTTGGCGGAGGCAGCATCATAATCTCCCTGCCCTACACGCTGAAAGATGGCGAAGAGGCTTCCGGTGTCACGGTGTGGTATATGGACGAGGCGGGCCGTCTCCATGAGATAGAGACTTCGTACAGTTCAGGTTACGCAACATTTGTGACGACACATTTGTCATACTATCTCGTCGGGTATGCGGAGACCTGGAAGAACCCGTTTAAAGACGTCACGACCGGCGATTGGTTCTACGAATATGTGGAATACGTCGCCCGGAACAAGCTCATGACCGGAACATCCGACACTACTTTTGAACCGAACGCCGATATAACGAGAGCCATGCTTGTGACGGTCCTCTACCGCATGGAAGGCAAGCCGGCGGTAACCGGCACGAGCGCTTTCACTGATGTCCAGAGCGGCCAGTGGTATACTGATGCCATCGTATGGGCAAGCGCGAACAATATCGTCAGAGGTTACGGAAACGGCCTGTTCGGGGCAAACGACAAGGTGACGCGGGAGCAGCTTGCCACCATCCTGTTCAATTACGCCCGATTCAAGGGATATGATGTATCGGCCTCAGAGAGCCTTAGCAATTATTCGGACGCAAACGATGTAAGCGTCTGGGCGCAGGAAGCTGTCAGATGGGCTGTGGCCAAGGGGATAATCACAGGGCGCACCGCCACGACGATTGTCCCTCTCGGAAACGCCACGCGTGCGGAAGTTGCGGCTATCCTCATGCGGTTTGCCAAGAATGTGGCAAGGTAAAACGACGTAGGCACTTTGAGCAAAAACAAAGGGGCATTTCGCAATCGAAATGCCCCTTTTCTTTGTAAGGAATCTGCCTTATTCAACCAGACCGTACTTGACTTTAATTCGGTCAAGCTTTTCCAGCATCGGTTCGGCCGCAAACCATAAAAATATCATGGTTGCCGCGGCGTGAACCAAATCCATCGGGAAGCCTGTTATGTAATACGATAAAAGAATGTTACAGTTCAGAGAATGCGCCCAAATGAGCGCCGAAGCCGGGTTCATGATGCCGCCGTATATGATGAGAGCGGCAAGCCCTCCAAATACGCAGAGGGATATGCGCGAGCGTCGGAGAAGCCCTTTGCGGAACAGGATGCCGGCCAGAAAGCCGATAAGCCCCATCGCGAACATCTGCCAGGGCGTCCAGGGCCCCTGCGAAAACAGGACGTTGGACGCCAGCATCGTCATCGCGCCGACGAGGAATCCGGTTTCGCCTCCGAAAGCAACGCCGGAAATAATGACGAGCGCCATGACCGGTTTAAACTGCGGCAGCATAAAGAAAGCGGCGCGCCCCGCCACACCGATGGCGCAGAGGACCGCTATGATGACGAGTTCCCGCGCCTGCGGCTTCCTCCCCTCAAACAAGAGAAAAAAAGGAATCATGCATTCAAGCAGCACCATGAGGGCGATAAAGTAGTACTTCCTTCCGCCTAAGTAGTAGGCGCCGACGAACAATGTGAGCGGGATGAGCAGGATAATCGCCGCAGCCGCCGCAACCGTGCGTTTCGGCAGCTTCCGTTTGTTTTTTGGCACCTGCTCAAACCCAGTAGCGGGACTGGACCGCTGCCCAACCGCTAAGGCAAGCGTAAACAAAGAAGCGATAAGCGCTATTATGCGCGCAAAATAATCGTCCACATCACCGCCGCGCGAAAACTCGCTGTTTAGAATGGAAGATAAATCGGTTACGGAAATAAAACTTATAAAAAGCGCGATTGACACAACCGCGGCTATGGCGGCAATAGCTTTTCGCCACCACGGGAGCGGCTTTGATTTCTGTTTCTCGGCTGTATCTCGTTTTACTGTTTGTGGTTCTTCGGCGATAGGCTCGGCTTCCGCCTGCGAAGGAACCTGGCCGCCGCAGGCGGCGATGAGGTCCCGTGCGGTGACGGCGCCGTCGATAATGCCGCGCGCCATGCGGTTTGCCGAAGTCGTATAGAAGTTGTTGCCCGAAAAAAACGCATGGGGCGGAGCCTGGGCGACGATACAGCCGTCAAAAAATAACGCGCATCGGTGTGCATATTCGGCGCAAAACTCAACGTCGTGGCTCGTCATTATTATCGTGACGCCGCGTTGGAGCAGGGACTTCAAAATGGAGGCAAACACCTGCTTAAACTCCGCGTCAAGCCCTTTGGTGGGCTCGTCCATGAGGAGTATGTCGGGGTCTAGGAGCAGGATTTTTGCCAGGGCGGCTCTCTGCTGTTCGCCGCCCGAAAGGTCGTAGGGGTGGCGCTCAAGCAGGTCAGTGAGCCGGCAAAGCGCAGCGACGCGGGCGATCTCCGCTTCTTTTTCTTTTGCTGTTAAGCGGCTGCCGTTGAGGATTTCCAAAAGATCCTCCCCTACCGTCTTTTTCACGAACAGAGCTTGCGGGTTCTGGGGCAAAACGCCGACGGAACCGAGAAGCTTGACCTCCCCGCGGTATGGTTTTCTTAGACCGGCTATGATGCCGAGGCTCGTCGTTTTGCCGGTGCCGTTTCCGCCCAAAACGGCGAGGAACTCGCCTCTATGCGCCGTGAGCGTTAAGCCTTTGACGACATCGGGCAGGTCTTTCTCATATTTAAACCACACGTCCTGCACTTCCACCATCGGTTCGCCCGACGGCGCGGCGTCATCCTCGAAGGTTTGAAGGGAGATCGGGTTTTCTTTTGCAAAAGCAGACAGCCAATTACGACCGTCACGCACGCTGATGGGACATGGCGCATTATTGGGTACCGCCGACCAAATGCGCATGGGTGCCGGCATTGCAGCAAACATTTTATGCCCCGATTCTTTGAGCATGGAGCCGACTTCCTCCGGATGGCCCTCACAGATGATCCGGCCCCTGTCCATCACGGCCACGCGGCTGGCAAGGGGAAACGCTTCTTCCAGGCGGTGTTCAGTGAGAATCACCGTGATGCCCAGCTCGCGATTGATTTTGCCGATGGTTTCAAGAAATTCAGACGCGGCGATGGGGTCGAGCTGACTGGTCGGTTCATCCAGAATTAAGACGCTCGGCTGCATGGCCATAATGGAGGCGAGAATAAGCAGCTGCTTCTGCCCTCCGGACAGATCCGTCACGTTTTTATAAAACCAGCTCTCGATCCCGAAAAACGAGGCCATTTCCGCCACACGGCGGCGGATGGTGGGCGTGTCGTAGCCCAAGCTTTCCAGGCCGAAGGCCAGCTCGTGCCAGACCTTGTCGGTGACTATTTGGTTTTCCGGGCTCTGCATGACAAACCCGATTTTTTCGCTCTGGGTGCGCTGGTCGAGGGCGTCGAGATCAACCCCCTCAAACAGGATCTGGCCCGAACGGTAGCCGTGGGGCCTGAGCACCGTTTTAAGCTGCCTAAGCAGCGTTGATTTACCGCAGCCGGAGGGGCCGCACAAAACGAGAAACTCGCCCTGTTTTACCGACAGGCTCAGATTGTCGATGGCCCTTTGAGTCTGTTCCGGGTAACAGAAAGTTAGATCGCGGATTGCAAACGTTTCCATTTATGATCCCCCTTTCTGTTTATAACAATTGGTGTTAAACAAAGCGCCAGATAGCAGGTGAAGAAACTAATCGGAAACGGCCCCATGCCGACGCCGCGCGCGGTCGGAAAATAGCGATAATACAGCCCGCCTATGGCCCAGCCGGAACAAATGTAAACGCCGCAGAAAATAAGCCAGATCAATGCGTATTTATCCCGCTCGTCGAAACGGTAAATGGAGAATGCCGTCCTCCCGGGGATGCCGTATCCCCTGCTTTTCATGCTGTCGGCCGTTTCGATTGCGTTTTCAAGGCTCCATGTAATCATTATGGAGAGTATGGTGATGCCGTTTTTTATGCGCTGTACCGCGCTGCCGTTCGATGCATCCCGGCCGATACAGCGCTGCGCTTCGGAGACGACCTGAATCTGCGCCTTAAACTTTGGGACAAAACGCAGGGTCATGGAAAGCACAAGGCTCAGAGCGGGAATCACGCGCCCGAACAGGTAGACGAACTTGTCCGAGGTCATCACAGCCGTGTAGCTGGAAAACCAGGTCATCACGGAGGCGAGCATCGTAGAAGCGGCAAGGCCGTAAAGAATGCTCTCAAGAGTCAGCGGGTTGCCGCCGGGCAGATAGGTCAAAATCGTGGCGCCTTCGTGGTTAAAGGCGGGGTTTATGAGCGAGGCCATGAACATCATGGGCAGCATATAACTCAGGCTATAGCGCACCGCTTTCCGGCCGTTCAGATAAATCGCGTATGATAGAGACGCAACAAGCGAGACGGCCAGACAAACGGGGTGCATAAGGCACATGGAAAACACCAGCACCAGCCCAAAAAAGAGAAAGTTAATCACGGGGTTATACCCCGAAAATGCGTCTCTGTTTCTCATATGAATCATCCGTTCATGGGGCGGCGCGGCAGTTTCCACGCCGCGCCGCCGCGTTTTTCTTGTTCAGGTTCCGAGGGCGTATCCGCCGCCGACGTCGTACCCCAAATCGCAGGTGTAGACCCATTCAATCACGTCGCCGTCCTTAACCTGATACCGTGAGCAGCCGTAGTTGGGAAACCAGCCGTTCACTTTATACATCCAGCCGGACAGTTCCCCTACGTCGAATTCGTATAGATTATGTATGCCCTCGATGTAGGCGCTGTTGTAAATGGGCGTGTTTTCGTACTCCATGTGGATTTTCATCTGCTTGCATGTGCGCTGGAGAACGTTGAACACGCTTTCGCCTTCGTATAACGTCACCTGCGTGGGCTTCAGAATCCAGCCGTCTTCCGGCACCAGCTCCACCTTTTCCGGGTCGCATAAATCCAAATTATCCAGAATTGTGGCGCAGGAGATGGATATGGTGCAGGTGTACGCCGTCGTGCCGATTTTCACGTCCTGCGGCTCGACGGGGAGCGGTTTACCCTCGGGGACGGGGTCGGTTAAGTATTTGTCCTTGCCCGTTTCGGGATTAACCTCCATTGTGGGGCACGGTGTCGGCTCGGTAACCGGCGCTGCGGAGGGGCCGGAGGACGGCTGCTCGGCATTGTCCGGCGATGAAGCCGGTTTGGCATCTGTATAAGGAGATGCGGTTTCGTGCGACGGTATAGCTTCCGCGGGCGCCTTTGGCCGCCCGGTAATAACCTCCTGAGCTTGCCCGTCGGGAGGAGCGCCGCCTGGCATTGCGGACGGCTCAGCCGGCGCCACGGAAGGAATCCGGCTGTCATCCTGAACCAGCCCTCCCGCGCCAGGCGCGCTTCCGCCATACCAGAAGGAAGCTGCCAAAACGATGAGGACGAGAACAGGAACAATAATTTTCCAACGATTCTTTTTCCACCACATAGCTGTGCCTCTTAAAGGAGTTTTGCTCGGCTGAGCATGTTATAGATCATCTGGGCGACTTCGCAGCGGTAAATTGCGCGTGTCGGCTCGACCGCGAGGTCGGTTTGATCGAGAATCCCGGCGTCATAGCAAAACGCCACGGTTTCCCGCGCCCACTCGGCAACCGAGATATAGTCGCTAAACTGGGCGAGAGCATTGAGCACTTCATAGCCTACCATCTTCGTGTCCAAACCGCAGAGCGCCGCCGCGCGCGCCACCATAACGGCCGCTTCCTGGCGCGTGATGGTCCCTTGCGGGTCAAAACGGCCATCCCCTTTGCCGTTAACTATGCCGTAACGGTACGCAGTTCCCACATAGGGGGCAAACCAGTCGCCGGATTTTACATCAACAAAAGCATCGTTGACGGCAGGCGTTAAGCCTAAGGCCTTTACGACGATGGTGGCGAATTCGGCGCGGGTCATGGTGGCGTCCGGTTCAAACCCGCCCTCCCCTTTTCCGTTCACAATGCCGCGGGCTGCCAGAGCTTCGATTGCGGGCTGGTTTTTATGGGCCGAGATGTCGTCAAACGTGGTGCCGGGGACGGAAATGGGGACTTTTTTCACATCAGCATGCTTGTTCGGCAGGCCGTTCGACGGAGCAGCTGTGCCGGTTACAGAAATCGTCACGTCGTCCATTCGATAAAGGCTCGATAATCCTTTTTCCGCGCGCAAAGCCGCGACGAGACCGTACAGCCCCTGTTCGGAGGCCATTTGGTCGGAGCCGGAGCCGGAAGCCGTATGGATAAAGCTGCCGTCGGGTTTGCGGAAAGTTAGAAGATTATCAAGCAGGGTATTTCCATTTTTGACAAAGTGGCTGTCGTTCAAGTCGATTCCAAGCTCGCACAGCGCCACTATAACCTGCACGACGCTTTCAGAATTGTCTGTTCCCCAGCTGGAATAGCCGCCGTCCACTTCCTGCATGGAAGATAGGCACTTGAGGGCCTTGTTAATGGATTCTTCCACTTTGGGCTGGGAGCGGTACTTGGCAAGCGCCTGCAGGGCCATGCCGGTGATATCGGGGTCGGAGGGGCTGGTATCCCCGCCCTTGCCCGTAAGGCTCCAGCCGCCGTCTGCGTGCTGGCGGGAGAGAATATCGTCGACATACATCTGCCGGGTGGCCTGAATTTTGGCTTCGGCGTTTACGGGCATATCGTAATTGCCGCTGTCCAGGGCGATGAGCGCCCAAATTGGCCCGTTAATCCCCTGCCAGATTGTCTTTTCAAAATCCCCAAGCGGCGTAAGAAGGTTGTACCCCCCTACGTCGGCGGGGTTCGCGCCGATGGCCGTAAGCGCGATAATCACACGGCTGTACTCGGTGTATTTCTTCGTATGGAACACCCCGTTGCAGGACTTAACGTACTCCAGCACTGTCGCGTAGTAACGGTCCCAATACTCCTGAGGGACGCTGCAGCCGCTGCGGGCAAGGCCGATTACAGCCCATTCCCCGCCGATACTGCCGACTTGCGGGGATTTTACGGCGGAGAGCATGAAGGATGCGCTTTCTTCGACATAGGCTTCCAGCGCGCTTTTCGCCTCAGCCGCCATAGACGGTATCGCCAGGATAACAACCAGGACGAGGGACAAAAAGCTCCGAAGGACTGCTTTTCTTTTCTGAGTCATGGCATATCTCCTTTCTTATCCGCGGCTTTTAAGTCGCGGTATTTAAAGTTCATAATGATGGTTTCTATTATAGCCCAAAGGGCACCCCTGGGCGGAACGTTCCCCCTGTGTCTGTGCGCGATTGAACATATGGATTTCACTGGCCCAAATAACAGCGTCGGTATTTCACCTCCGTTGGGCGCCACGTTTCTGAAAGCGCCGCTTCAATTAACGGCCGTGCCCTCCATGCGATACCAGTACAGTGACCGGCACGGTATGCGTCATACCGCTCATCGGGCTGAATGCGGTGTTGCCACAGAAAACAAAAAAGTCCTGAAAACGCCGGCAATGCCGCTGCTTTCAGAACCTCCGTTGTTCGGTCAGTTCAAACCCTTTTCTGTTGTTGAAGATAAGCATAAAAAGCACATGGCATCTCCGCTAAAGCTTGACGCTTTTACGGATTTCAACCACCCTGACAGGACTGCCTTCCGAGACGTAAATATGGATTTCGCCGAATTTGATCTCACGGATCATTTCGATAAGGCGTTTTTCCTGTTCGCTCAGTGTATTTAATTCGTTTTTGTCAGCCATTTTTTCACCTCGCTTAAGACGACTTATTACCGAAGCAAAATAAAAACGGCTGCATCAATCAAAGACTGATGCAGCCGTTTTCTGCACAACACAAAAGCATCTGCAAGACACCATAAGGTCACACAGATATTCCAAGCAGGTCTTCTGGCTCGCGCTTATGGAGAAATTCTCCGGCGGTCATACTCTGCCTTCCCAGTTTCCCAGTGACCGACTTTCGTCGATGAGCATGACCTCGGCGCTTACAGCGGCGGTTCCGCTCGGGATTTTCACCCGATTCCCTATTCTTCCCCCAGAGCTTACCCGCGTCGGGGGACACTTGGAACAATATTCTCTTGCTATAAAGATAGCATAGCTAATCTGCCTTGTCAACTATAGTGTTATAGCCGATACAATGATAGCCCGCTAAGAATAATCCCATCAACAATGGTTGCTGAGACCAGATTTATTCTGTTCACCCCAGCGAATAACAGCGCCGGTATAGATGGTTTGCCCTGTTCGCGTGTAAGTTCTTCGCCAGGATTGTTTTTGTTCACGATGACCGCTATCCCGTCTATGGCTACTACATGAGAGGTCAGTCCGGACGTATTTTCGCTGTCATTCAGTTGGCACGAGGACATGCGCATCTATTGTGTTACGCCAATCAGATTCAATTATCGATTATGGAGTATGAAGATTCTACAAATGCAATTTAATGCGTCCTGAACCCATTTAATTTTTCTTGGCCCCCATACATAGATTATTAGAGCCTACATAAAAAACCTAAAATCATATGCCTTATCAAAAATGGCTTCATCCTGCTTTGACATCCGAGCTAATACTTTTGCGAAATCCAATGTAACTGGAAGTCTTTTATATAAGCTGTCTCCGCTATTCCAGTTCATTTTAGTTAGCATTAGGATTTCTTGAGCAAGAATATCGCCCTGGCTTTACCAGCAAAACGTCTTACCAGCAAAGGAGCAGGTATTCCACGTGAACCCTTGTAATAATTTAGCGTTTCTGACAATTCAGGATGTATCACGCATCCGTGTGTCCAAAGCAAGAAACTATCTTGATCTACCTTTACTGTGAGGCCACGTTTGACAGCAAACTTTTCCGCTGTTTTAGATGGTTCCTGTCCGAATCGGATTCCTCGCCATGAACAGTAATCTTGAATTTGTACAAGTTAACATCTACTCCCTTAAACGCCTGCATAATACCAGAGATTTCTTCCCGAACAAAAGGTGTCGTCTTGTGAATAACGATTTTTCTTAAATAATTCACGGGAGCGGAATGGTAGTATTGCTCTCTTAGCTCATTCATCAAGGTGCGGGCATCATCTTCCCGCATAAAAGGATTAGTTTTATGAAGGACTATAGGATCATTTATCTTTCTAAGTGCCATTTTGATGCCAGTTCCTGTAGAATCGAAAAGCTGACTACAAGCAATGCAGATTTTCTTTTCCTCTGAATAAGCATAGCTTATACCTATGTACGCTGTGTCATTTTGAATTGCTTCTGGATGCCACAAAACCCCGTTCGCTTTGGCGTATAGACTTGTAGAAAGCGCCCACATAACCTTGCATGGATCATCAGTATCTATTGACTTTTCCTCTATTAGTTGAAGTCTTATCCCCTTCTCAGTAGCGATAATCTCCATGTAACTTCCCAACCACAGGATATTCAGGGTTTAATATATGAACACTATTCCTGTTCGCTTCACTACAAACTATAATGTTGCTTACTGGGTAGAGACGATGTATCGCATTTTCGAGTAAAGTATCAAAATTAGTTGTCCAAATGTTTTTGATCTTCCCATGATAATTTGCTTCAGCTAAGCAAAGATAGCCGATGGATGGTTCTCGCCCAGCAACAATGCTTTCAATAAACCGCTTCCTTGCTAATGGATAGCTATAACATTTTTCAAAATAAAACGAGTATTCGTTTGGGGCATACTGCGGCGGGTATAAACCCTTACGGTCGAAGTACTCTTGCAACATTTTTTGAGTAGAAGGTAACGATAAGTCTTTATACTTTTCTGTAGATTCTTTACACTCGGTACAATAAAGAGTTCTTTAAAGAGTTCTTTTGAATTCCCAAATCAGATCGCCAGCTGTCGGAATTTCAGAAGCAATGGAGGCACCCGCACCGAGGAAAAAATCAACTTCGCCGTCAGCCATAACGCTAAGATTGCGAATAAATTGTTGAGTAAGCATAGGTCCCCCTCTATTATCCCAAACATATTTTCAGAGCAGCCAACTTTGCTACATAAACCCCGGAATTTAAGGAGGTTTTGGAGCCCAAAACCCTTGATTTTCGGTGTTTTTTCATGGTCTGGTAACCTCAAAAAAGAATGGCATCAAGAGGTCAGCGGTTCGATCCCGCTTATACTCATTTAGATAATCTGTTATTCTGTTATCATACTTCATAATAACGACCTTAAAATATTAAGTTTAATCATTATTCATCAAAGCAACGCTCACATAATGAATAACCCTGCAGGTAACCTTCTTCTACTACTTCAAGTAAATCATAATAATTAAAACAAAAACAGAAAACAGGTTCTAAATTATCAATATCGATACTTTCTATACAATCGCTATTTGTTTTATGTACTCTATTACTTGAATTGTCAAAACTATATATTCCATATATTGCTACACGATTATATCCTGCTTCATCTAAAATCTTTGTCAATTCTTCCAGTGCAGCAAAATTATTTATGGAAATTAAATCATCTGCTATTGTTTTTAATGAATATAGGTTCAACTCATACTCAACATCATTGGTTGCGTCAAGAGAAGTTCGCAATTTTGGGACTCCGGGCAATGAATTAGGCTGCATTGAACAGCAGCGTCTGAATGGATTTTGGATTCAAATACGCCCTGGAAACAGACCAGTCCTCGGC
>Ga0134092_1001738_pt1 | contig 18252 bp, 12 predicted proteins | sample 3_6taG_FD_94454 | JGI IMG/M metagenome (GOLD analysis project Ga0134092, IMG submission 94454) | Switchgrass degrading microbial communities from high solid loading bioreactors in New Hampshire, USA - 3_6_20_6_A3 metaG | ecosystem: Engineered > Bioreactor > Semi-continuous > Anaerobic >... | reverse complement strand
TCTTCTGTTCCTTCAGCAGTATCTGTAGTTTGTGTTGTACCGCCGTTACCGGTATCGCTTTTTGTGTCTGAGCTTTGTTCGGTATTAGACTGCGGTTGTGATGTTGGATTCTCCGTACTCTTGAAAACACATCCCGACATAAGACCGATACAGAGAACCATCACCATTAAAATACTGACGGCTTTTTTCATGTGCTTCTCCTCCTTTTTATTACTCAATTAATTCTTTATTATTTCTCTTTACATATGTCTTGTTATTTCTAGTACTGATTTTTATTACATATTTTTTAATGATAGTCTTCTTCAGGTATTGCCTTTTATAATGATAACTTCTTAATAATTGTCTTCTATATTTATTGTCCTTTTATATTGCATCTTTTAATTAACGTCTTGTTTGAAATTGCCTTTTTAACAGCAGTCTGCTTAACGGTGCAATATCAGCGCGATATTAGTACAGTTTATGTTTATCGGCAGTTTATTCACCGGTAATACCGGTACGATCAATACTCTCTACAAAATACCTCTGAAGAATAAAGTACATTAATAACACCGGAAGGATGGTGAGCATCGTTGCCGCCATTCTTATGGCTTCGTTATTGCTCATGGTTACACTGTCAACCGTTGCATATGCGTTATTGTAATTGACGTCAAAGCTTTTCAGCTTAACCATAAGGGAAGTCCATTTACCCTTTACGTAATATCCACTGATATACAACTGTGTCAGGTAAGATTCGTTCCAGTACCATACGAAAGAAAAGAGTATTACGGTAATAATTGCCGGCACGGCGGAGGGGACGGCAATTTTTAAAAATGATTTGAAATAACCAGCTCCGTCAATTTGTGCCGCTTCAAGAAGAGCATTAGGTACCTGTTTGAAAAACTGATAAAATATCAGAATAAATATCGGCGCATTAAGCCCTTGACCGGTCAGGGCAGGCAGTACAAAACTCCACAAAGTTCCGGTAAGCTTCAAATCTGTATACAAAACATACGTCGGCATCATGGTAATCTGGGGCGGAATTATGTAGGAAAATATAAGCAGGGCCATAAGTAGACGTTTACCCCGAAATCTGAATCTGGCAAATCCGTAACCCACTATGGCGCATATTATCACATTAAGTAGTGTAGGCACTCCCGCAATCACAATGCTGTGCAGTAACGATTTGACATATTCCATACTTATTGCGGCCTGTTTATAATTTTCAAGGTACAGGCTGCCGGGTATCCAGCTGACGGATGTGTCAAGCAAATCATCCAGGCTCATAAAGCTGTTGCTGATCATATATAATAGAGGGTAAAGGTATACGAAACCGATACAGATTAGCAAAGCATATACTACCGTTTTTTTGATTAATCCGTCCTTCTCCCTGGAACCGAACAAAATCTTGTGAATCTTATCCCTGTTAAATTTTTTTCTCTTTATCCGGAGCAATACCTTTCCCGCATCATCTAATGCGGCTTGCGGCTGCCTGCCTTGCTTCATACCTTTGTCCTCTCCTTCTTGCTCTTCTTATGGCTCTCGCCTGTTTTTTATTTTCTTTCTTTATTCTTCTTACCTGTTTTTCATAGGCGTCTTTTCTTGTAATTAAAAGTACGGCGAAAAACGCTATAATAAATGTGACGATTACCGAATACATCCAGGCCATGGCCGAAGCATATCCATATCCTTTGTTGCCCGCAAACATAGCTCTTTGAATTATATTAATAATCTCGTTGTGTTCGTTGTTGGAAAGGAATATTACCGTATAAACCACATTCAGCAAAATCATAGGTTTGATCAGCGGCAACGTAATTTTCCAGAAGCATTCCCAGCCTGAACCGCCGTCAATTTTGGCAGCTTCATATAAAGAATCATCTATTTTTTGCAAAGCTGATAGAAAGATTAATATCTGAACGCCGGAATACCATAGAATCATGATCATATTGGCAAACACTTCGGTAACGGCCGTGGCAAGGGTATAAGGCAAAAACTGGTTCATGGTATTGGATATTGCCTGTATGTTTAAAGCAGGTATTGTGGCTGCTCCCTGCGAAGTCAGCATATTCATTACCGGACCGCTGACAATGATAACCGGCAGGAAGAATATCAGGCGGAACAATCCCCGAAATCGTATTTTGCTGTTTAGAAGCATTGCTATAATCAGCGCAAAGGTTACTATGACCGGAACCGAAATCAGGGTTCGCCATAAATAACCCATAAGGCCTACGGGAAATTCCGCATCTTCCAGCCAAATCTGGGTATAGTTTTCAATACCCACAAACTTAATCACCCTTCCCAGGGGTGTTATTCTGATATCCGCCAGGGCATATTGAAAAGACTGTACTAGCGGAACTATCAAAAACGCGATTACACCAATTATCCACGGAAGTATGAAGAGATATCCATACCATTCCTCCCTTTTTGCCATTACCCCGCGCTTGACCTTTTTTGCCTTTTGCCTATTTTTCATTTGGCCTCACCTACCTTGTACGACATGGCTTCAATAGGTATCCCGTCCACGGTTTGCTGGGTATCGCTGTAGTTTATATAAATTTTTACTCCGTTGTCATAACTGACTACCGTGACTCCGTTATCAAGCCGTTCATGATCAGTTATAAATGCACCGTCAACAGCTTCGAACAGCCTTTTTAATTCATTTGAATACCATATTATCTCCTCTTTATAATTGCTGAATTTAGTGCTGTAAATATCCGAAGAGTTTGTATATATAAGTTTTGAAGAATCTTCATAAGTTATGTAAAATGAAGGCCGGATACCCATTTCTATCAGATTCAGGAAAAATTCCTGTTTATTTGCTTCGAAGTTTACATATTCGGAATACATCGGCAGGATACCTTTTAAAGCTATGGACAGGAAAGGCACCTTTTCGTCTTCAAATATAAAATCCGAAGTTCCGACCGGCATATCAAGGAAGCTGTCCGTATATTCCCACAGATAAGCAAACGGTTGTTCCATGGCCAGTTCAAATGTTTCATCCATATCTGAAATCATCGTTTTATAATCTTCATATGTACTGGTTCTGGAATAATATTCACCGCTGTAACTGTAAGAATAAAGGTGGTTTGTAATACCTGTAAGAGCCAGCTTTGATAATCCGGCTTTGGCTAAATCCTTTCTTAAGATATTCAGATAATAATTGCTTCTTCTTGGGGTAAGGAACAAAAACCTGTCGTAAACATACATATAGGTAGCTTCTTCATATAGCCGCTTATCCACCCGCTTAACCACATTAAAGGCCGTATTGTTTTCTTTGGGATTTATCCTCAAAGCATCATGGTAAAGATAAAAGTCTATTCCTTCTTCTTCACACTCTTTTATAAGCCGTGTGAGTTTCTTTGTTCCTCCTACGGATTTGTCTGCTCTGTAGTTTTTAACAGGAAGATTATATAGGCCCCCCTTTTGCCATCCTTTGTAAACCGTCAGGATATCGTCAAGTCCCTCTTTTTTCAGTTCCCCGTATATTTCCCTTATTTGATCAACCGACGTCATAAGGACGGTCTTTTTAAACACCAGCCATTCTTCCCGTTCGGATCCCAGAAAATCTATTCTGGTTTTGTATCCTCCCTCCTTAGCGGTAAGGCCGGCTTCTTTAAACAGATATTTTCGGAAGCGTACCGCCAGTCCGGCATAATCGGCATCCTCCCCGCTGACAAAGCAGTACCTTACCCTGATATCCATATGGGTCCTGTCCCGTTCCGCCATGGTTATGGTTCCCACATTACTGTTGCTTGTAGGCTGTACATATAATTTGCGTAATATAAACTTCGGATATATTCTGTTGTAATCCATGATTACTCCGTTAGGATAGGCCTCGATGCTTGCCCTTTGGGCACCGTTTTCCACTATCCCCAAAAATCCTATTCCCTCAGAGGTATGTACCATGCCGAATACCGGAGCCAGTATCCTTTTCTCTTCGTTAACCGTCTGGTATCTGTCCCAGAACAGGGAAGGAGTGGAAGTGTCCTTAAAACCGGTATCGTCCCCGTATATCATCTGTGAATACCCGCCCGACAATCTTCCTTCCTTGTTGTTAAGGTAGATAAGGGCTCCGTTACCGTCAGGTATCAGCATATAGCCGGACTTTTCGTCGAGATAAGTGTAGCCAAGAAACGGGAACAGGTTTATTGCTCCTATATACAGGCCTTCCATGGTTTCCACAATTGTTTTATCAGGAATCTCCACCAACAGGGAATCATCAATCAACCTTACAATTATACCGAACGAAAAACCTAAATCCGTAAATGTAACTTTGGCGTAAAATCCGTCATCCAAAGAAGCTATCTTTACTATATTTTCATTGTTTATCAAATCCGCCGTTCCTGCATCATTAAGGCCGTTAATAACATCCAAAGCAACACCGGACTTCATAAAGCCTACCCACTGGGCATTATTTTTTCCGTCATCTTGCTCCACCGTGGAATTAATTACAGCACCGGTTTTTTTATTACGGATTTTAATGGAGAGGTTACTTCCGGTCAGATAAAGTTCATAATCGTCGCTTTCCGCCACCAGCGTATTGTTGTAGGCCTGAGCGTCATTAAATTTCAGTGACTCATATACTTCTATGTCCATCATGTTAAAGGTGTTCGTAAGACTTCCGCGGTCACTGCTTTTCTTCAGTATCGAAAAAACAATAACGAAAACCACAGTCAGTACAAGTATAAGAGGTATGACAATACCTATAACATGAAGTATTTTCTGTTTGCCGGTTCTGCTATATGCCAAGCCGATACACCACCTCTCCTACGATCGCCTGTACAAAATCAAATACCTGCGACCACAAAACATATAAAATGAACAGTATCAGCATCGCGATCAGTGCCGCAAAAAATGTCAGGCCTATTATTTTAAATGTTTCTTTCAAAGTATAATTGTTTATTTCCTTTATGGTCACTATTATCAATATAACTATCCAGGTTGTTCTGAATGTTTCGGCAAAACGGATTAAGAATATCTCGTTGTACGTTATCAGATGGCTTAAGAGAAATATAAAAGGCTGCATAACCAGATAAGGAGTTAAGCAATAAGCGAAGCCCGCATAAATCTGCCTAAAAGTTCCCTCACCGTCATTAATTGCACAAATAAGATAATTGCATATGGTAAGCAGGCAAAATGCAACTATAACCATTCCTATATCGGAAAGAAGATTATATCGGCCTTCTCTTACCGTCTTAACCAGAAAACCGCTGAAATATCGGTAAATAACCGAAAACAAAAGAAAGAGTCCGATTAATATATTTGCACTTAGATAAGAAGCTTTTTGCTCCCACCTGACTCCGTAACACCCGTCAATCGGGTGCCTGATGAAATATAAGGAATAGGTAAGTCTGGAGACTAACGGTATAGACTTAATTTTATTTAACGCTTCGATAACTTTATTAAATACTCCGTGCCTTTTATGCGTTAACTTTAACAGCCTTACGGCTATGTATATAACCATAAGAATACCTATAAACGGTATCAGGTTGTTTCTAAGCCATAAATTTCGAACTTCCCAAAATGCATCCGAATAAGTGGTGTGATCCTTGGCAAGTTTCGCATAATGCAAGGCCATTTCATAATTTTCTTCCTGCAGATAGGCTTTTCCCATGGCTTCGTTGGTATAGTCAAACATGCTGTTCATTTGTAGGACCTGTTCCAAAGGTTCCTTGCTCTGGGTATATCTTCCCTTAAAGTAGAGGTAGAGGGCTTCATGAAGCAGATCCGTAAATTCAGTCGGGGCAAATATGTGGATCTGGTTCATATCCGAGTCCAGCACATAGAGCAGATCCGACTGATCGACGGCTATGGCTTCTACCTTCTTGCATAGCCCAATTCTCTGCCTTCCGTCGTCCCTGCCTCCGAATACAAAGAGCAGTTCTCCCTCGTTGTTGAATTCATAAACATATCCATAGTTTGACGCCATGTAAACATTATCGTAATTACCCGGAACTACAGCTACGGGATAGTCGTCATATGCATCCGGCTTAATCAGGTTTTTGCCTGCTATGTTTAATCTTTTTAAGGAACTAGATCCGTCGCCCCTTGTTATTGTATAAACAAGTCCCTGTTCATCTATCGCCAGATTGTCAGGAGAAGGAGGAAGATTGCTGACCATTTTTGCCAGCTGTGCTTCGGTAAGAAGCAACCGCAAAATTGCTTCCCCCAGGGACGTATAGGCATAGTTGGTACCGAAATAACCAAGAAACGTTCCGTTTTCCTTGGGACTAATCTGTACAATTCCGTTGGTGTTGGCTTCACTGACAACATACATAATTCCGGCATCATTTACTGCAATTTTTATGGGTTTAAAATCCATGGTTTCCCCATATAAAGGATGGTTCGGCCTGCCATATTCGCTGACTACGGTTCCGTCCGGGGAAAATACATATATTTTACCAGCATCCCTGTCAGCCACATAAGTGTACTTTTCTTCCGTGACAAACAGCCCGCAGGGATTTATAAGAACATCTGATCCGAATTCTTTAATGTAATTTCCGTTAAGATCGGATACGATAATTCTTCTGTTTCCCGTATCGGCTATATATATTTCCCCGTCTTTGGTAATCTTCATATCCCTGGGGGCGTTTAGGAAGTCATCACCGATTTTTGTAATGGAGCCATAAGGGATATATGCGGTCTGCGTTTCGGTTACATAGCCGTAACCGTCTATTGTATAGGTTTTATAGGGCGCATCGGCAAAAACATGTTGGGCACCCAACCCGGAACCGGCAAGCAACAAGGTCAGGATTAAGGCAATAATGCCTTTGCATTTTTTCTTCATATGAAGCCTTCTCCTCTTTCTCTACTTAATTCCCGAATGTGCCATCGTATTCATAATGCTGCTCTGCAGTATGATAAACAAAATAAGATTCGGCACAAACATGATAAGTGACGCGGCAGCCGCCATTCCCTGTCCGGCCACGTTGTTGTTTGCGTTGGCCAGGGTATTCATATAGAAAGTCAGGGTTTTTAAACCTTCGTCGCTGACATAATAGTTTGAGGTTTCCATGTTTACCCACACCTGTTGAAACACCAATATTGCGGCAGTAGCGATCGCGGGCTTAATCAGGGGAATTACTATCTTTGCATACACTTTAAAATCGGATGCCCCGTCGATATAAGCCGCATCTATTAAGGAATCCGGCACCTGATCGATAAACTGCTTTACCAGAAACAGGGCAACCGGCAAAGGAATCAAAGGAAGTATATGGGCAAAATATGTATTGGTAAGTCCCAGGGCATTAACCGTAAGATATCTCGGAATCATTACCGCAACCGGCACAAACATCAGAGCCGCCTGATTAATGTTCATAAGGGTAATCTTGCCTTTGAATTTAAGCTTTGACAGCGCAAATCCCGCCGCGGTGGAAAGCACAATGGACGAAAACACCACCGTTACCGTGACGACACTACTGTTGAATACATACCGGCTCATAGGTATGCCTGCTGTTCTTGCCGCCTTGAACAGTTTAGTGAAATTGTCAAATGTCGGCCTGGTCACAAAAAACTTAGGCGGAAAAGCAAACAGTTCATCCATGGGTTTAAATGCATGATTAAAGATAAATACTATCGGAAGTCCCATAAACAGAACCAGGGGCAAAACGGCAAGAATGATTTTTATTTGCCCTTTTTCAAATCGTTTCGGATTTATACGGTTGCCTTTATAAGCCATAACGCGGACCTCCTTTTAATCTTCCTGGAACAGTTTCTTTGATATATGGGAGAATATATAAACTATTCCCAGCAAAACAACGGAAACTGCCGCCGCATAACCCATCTCATAACGGATAAATCCGTAATCCTCTATGTGGTTTACAATCAGCTGGGCTGCATACCCCGGTGTAGGGTTCCCCGCCAGCTGGGAACTGATACCCCCGTTCTGGAACGCATTGACTATGGACATAACCGCAGCAAACAGCATCTGGGGTTTCATGCTCGGTATGGTTATATAAATCATTTCCTGAAAACGGTTTTTGACACCGTCTATAGCCGCAGCTTCATAAAGGGTTTCGTCGGTATTTAAAATACCTGCCAGGATGGCCAAAAAACCGACGCCCATACTGCTCCACAATCCTACCATTATGACAATCGGAAGCAAATATTTTGTGTTAACCAGCCAAATAATGGGCTCAGTAATAACCCCGAGACTCATAAGCCAACTGTTTATGTATCCGGTCTGATCACCGCTGAACATAACTTTCCAGAGAACCGTCATGGCCACGCCGGAAGTCATGCTGGGAGAATACAGTATCAGGGCAAATATGGTTCTGGGGATTTTGGTAAGCTGGGACAGGGCCCAGGCCAGCAGGAAAGAAAGCACATATCCTCCCGGCCCAACAATCAGGGCATATGCTACGGTATTGGGCAGGACGTATTGCATAAAGATATCATCGCTTGTAAGCAGGTTGATATAGTTAAGAAACCCAACCAATTTCGGCCTTTGGATTGCATTAAAATTTGTAAATGAAAGCCCGATGGCCATAACAACGGGTATCAGAATAAATACGGCAAATAAAAGCGCATAGGGAAAAATGAAGGCATAAGCTGAATGATTTGAATATTCTCTTTTGCGGATCAGATTTTTTCTTTTCATGTCTATTCCCCCATTAATCCTCAATTCCCAGAATTTCCTTTACCCGTTCTATGGTCGGTACCAGGTATTCTTGTATGACCCGGCCGTCGGAAATATATCCGAATTCTTCCAGTTTTCTCATGGTTTCCCTGTCGATTGTCTTTACAGCCTTATCTACTCTGGTTCTCAGGCTCTTTCCGTTTACGACGATATCGTTAAATGTATTGCTGATCTCCCGCTCCAGCATATATGTTCCGAGGATTCTCGGAGGTTCCATTATCCATGTTGCCTGTTCCAAGATTACAGCTTTGTCCTTAGTATCCCATGGCAAAGATTTAAAAGCTTCCAGATTGGCGGTGTTCCATATATATTCATCTCCGTAGGAGATTTGCAGGGTCTTGCCGAATTCTGTCTGAACTTCGGCGCTTGACCACCATTTCATAAATTCCCAGGCCATTCTTTCCCGTTCTTTGGTCGAACGGAACATGACCGTACTGTCTGCGCCGCCACAGGTATACCTGAGAATTTCTCCATCCTCGTTTTTTATTCCCGGTACAAGGGCTATCTCCCACGAATTTGCTATCTCGGGAGCCGCATTTACCAAAAGATTGTATACCCCATAGTCACCTATGCCTATAGGCAGGCTGCCATTTCTGAAATGCTGGTAAAAGTTCGGTATGTCAACGGGAAGACTATAAATGGTGAACAACTCCGTCAGCATTGTAAATCCTTCAATGCCTTCTTCGCTGTTAATAGTTGTTTTCCCCGCATAATCGTCATACAAGCTTGCCCCGTGCTGGAACAGCAAAGGGGTGGTTCCGTGAAAATTACGCATTATAATCATTCCGGCTGTGGGATAATAGAAGTTGAAGCCCCTCATCTGCAATTCCGGAAGCATGTCTATTACATCTTCCATTGTATCCGGCACCGAAAGACCCAGTTTGCTCATTATATCGGTGCGATAAAACAGAACCCAGAAATTCATGGTTTCAGGCAGGGCATAAATTCCGTCTCCTATAGTTGCCGGAATATGAAGGCCAATCGGATACCTGTTTGCTATTTCCCTAAAATCTTCAAACTCGGTCAGATCTTTTATGGCGCCGCGAATACCCAGCTCAAACGGTATGGTATAGTTGATGCCGGTGGCAATATCCGGTGCGTCTCCTGAAGAATTGGCCAGTACCAGTTTGTTGGGATCGGGCATTAGAGACAAATCAACTTTTATACCTGTTTTGGGAGTAAATTGCTCGTCGATCATTTTCTGCATGATTTCCAGGTACTGCCTCGGCCTGTTAACCCAGACCTGCAGATGTTCCTTGTTAATGTTGCTTGTGGAATATGACCTGTCAAAAAAGGATACAAAAAACCTTGCAATATTAAGGTAAATTTTTTTAAGAAAATTTACTTTCCCCGGAAGGGACGCACTTTCCTGATATATGTAAATCCGGTCAATGGCAATATTGTTTTTATCCAGAGTGTCAACCAGGTTTGCCAAATGATGATTAATAGAGTTTATGCTGCTTGAAAGCTCCGCAACCCTGTAGGGAAGCTTATTCGGTTCTTCCGCAAGGCTCCTTAACTGGTTGGACGCTATGGCTATGGAAGAGAATGCGGCGATTTTTTCGACCTTCGGATTATATTTCTTTACACTGTCATGCAAACCGTCAAGTTCGTCCGCCCATCCGTTGAGCCTATCCTGGACATCAGGAATATATCTGGCAATTTTTAAGTCGCGGTACTTATCCTTGTTGGTACCTGCCACCTTGGTAATTTCCAGGGCCAGGTCGTTTACCTCGCTCATAATTCTGCTGACCGCTTCCAAAACATGGCGGATATTATCCACCTGAATGGTGAAAGAAATAGTATGAACCCCTTTATCAAGGTATATACTAAGCTTTTCCTTGCCGTTATATTTAAGGGTTTCTGTTCTGTACTTTGTCGTATACGGGAAGGGATAGGCCTTAAAAGCTTTGTTCGGGACTTTTCCGTCCACAGCAACATCCATAAATACAGGAAAATCATTTTTATCGGATTGCCTGTAATTTAAGGCTATATAATAGTATCCTGATTCTTCCGCCGTAAATTCGTAGGTTACCTTTTGGCCCGCATTCTTAAACGAATCACTGTCTATGGTGTTCAAGACAGTATCCGTAACCTTATACGGATCCAGATCCGCGTCAAATTCAGCCACAGCCCGGATAGAAGAATCGTTTCTATAAGTAAACTCTTCGCCCTGAATGACAATGAGTTTATTTCCTTCGGCAATATTCGAACCGGTATATTCCGGTGTAAATGTTACCGGCTCCAAATATAAATTTCCCAAAAGCACATTGCCTTCAGCCACCTGAAATGTCAGGTCGGAATTTCCTTCCTCAAGTTCGATTATAAGGGGATCGGAATGGCGGAAGCTGGAATCAGTCAAATATTTGCTTTCCCACCTTATGAGTTTTTGCGGCATGGTTACAATTTCGTTTCCGTAACGGTCATATGCCTTCTCACTATCTGCTACCCATGTTGATTCAAGCAAAATTCTTCTTGCTTCATAAAAAGGAAACTCCCCGTTCACCCGCATGGAGAGTTCTACGGGAAGAATAGAATTGTCATAAGATATATAGTCCATCCGAAGATAATATTGAGCTGTCTTAGGCACTGAAATCCTAAATACAGCGGTATCTCCCATTTTCATGCTTACCGCTTCATTTTTGTATCCGTATGTATCATCCGTCAAAATTCCGTCGCCGGATATGTAAGTCTGATTCGGGGAAAATTCAACTGTTTCACCGGTATATAAAGGTGCGGTATATTTACTCTGTATATTTGAATACCCGTAGGCAATCGCCTCATTTACAACCGCATCTTTAGTTTCACTTTCAGCCGAACCTGCTTCAGCTGGTGCTGCAGCAATAATTTCAAAGCAATCGCCCAAGGTTATAGATATTAACACCGCAACTATAAACCTGCTTAAAGATTTTATCTTCATAGAATTGCCTCCTTGTCGGCAAACTTAAAGCGCAAGTATAATATATATTTTAAACCCTTTGTTTCGGGTCAACTCATACGTTCAGAAGTATTCTCAAATTACTGTTTATTTCAATTTTGACTGAATTATTTGTTTAACTTTTTGATTTAATAATTAAATAAATAATGAATTATTTAATTAATTATTAAATACTATATTTTTATTTAAAAGTCAAGCGATATTTGCCATTTAATTATGTAATTTTATAATATAAAATCACATTTTTTACATAAAAAATATGCGTTTTTCATAAATCAATACAATATTAATCAATAGTTTCATGAATTTATATCTTTGTTTTTATTCAAGCTTTTTCTTTAATTTTAGATATAAAATACTAAAATATTTTACAATTTTATGTTAATAGCAATATTTAATTCAAATTTTAGTTTATAATTATATAATTGACTTTAACAAATGTCCTACTTATACTTATAGTTAATAATTTATAAATTTATAATCTTTGGCCGCAATTGACAGAACAGGAGGAATATATTTGTTATATTTTCAGTCGATAAAAGAAGCCGAAGAGGTGCTAAAAGCTTTAAGCACTCCCGTGCGGATCAAAATAATGGAACTCATTTATAAAAACGATCGGTTGAGCATGAATGATTTAGCCGAAGCCTTAAATCTGACCAACAGTGCCATCTCCATGCACGTAAGCAAACTTGAAAAAGCCGGATTAGTGAAAATATATACTTCCTCCGGAAAAAGAGGAACCATGAAAATCATACGGCCGAAGCACGATCGCTTAATGATCGATCTGGCCCCTAATATGGAAACCAGAAAATTCTATCAGGATGATATAAAAATAGGTCATTTTTCATCTCATAAAATTTATCCGACCTGCGGAATCGCCACTACCGAGCATATTATCGGAGAGTTGGATGATATACGCTATTTTTCGTTTCCCGAACGGTTTGATGCCGGTATTCTCTGGTTTGGGAGCGGTTATATAGAATATAATTTTCCGAATCGCCTGAAAGCCGGCCAGACCTTAACGGAACTTCAAATATCGTTTGAAATAAGTTCCGAATGCCCGGAATTTAACGAAGACTATCCTTCAGACATCTATTTTTATATTAACGGAAAATCTCTGGGCTACTGGGTAAGTCCGGGTGATTTCGGCGCACGAAAGGGATATTTGAATCCTTCATGGTGGCCGGAACGGCTCAATCAGTACGGACTTCTCAAAACACTCATAATCAATTCAGAAGGGACTTTTATCGACGGCGGCAGCAAAATATCCGATACCACCATCAGCGATCTGGAAATTGATTATTCCAGTACAATAACCTTTCGTTTTGAAGTGCCAAAAGATACTGTCAACTGCGGCGGATGTACCCTTTTCGGAGAAGGTTTCGGTGATCATAACCAGGCAATTCGCGTTAAAATGTTTTATATGGAATACGGAAAGGAAAATTAAATTTGATTCTCTGCAAACAGTGTATGTACCTTTTCTTGCGGAGCATTTAACAGGAATTATGGAGAAATTCTCTATTACATAAAAACTCCTCCTAACATAATTTAAGGAGGAGTTTTTATCTGATCTTTTTTATCTTCAGGAACAGGCATATTATCCTTATCAGGAGAAACAAAACGGTTATTATTCCGGAAACAACCAGAATCGATTTCAGACTGAAACTGAAATATGAATAAATAATAAAAGAAATAATAAGAAGCATAACCACGCAATATACATATAATATCAGGCACAGAACGGGTGTCAGTATAATTTCGGTTACTATATTCTTTTTTTGAACCTTATCATATTTTCTACGCATATAACTGTTTCCTTAATGTTCAATTCTTCTCAACTTATCGTATTACCGTATAACGTTTTTTCTCTCGACCTCTTTTTCCTGATCGGCTCTTTTTTCATAATTATACTGTCATTACTTATGCTCATTTTGCTATAATAATCTATTAATTTATTTATCGTATTAGTATTTATATGAATTTATATATTTTATATAATATTAAACAATATTATTATGGCTAATTTTATTGATAAAGTCAATATTGTTTAGTATTATATAAATTATTTGATATTTTAATAAAATTGCATCCCAAATATATCTGCTGTTTATTGATTAAAAAGTAAAAAGCTTTGAAGTTCCCGTAATATTTTCTTTACAGGAAAGAGTTTCACTTGCGAAACTCTCACGGCAACCTTAGCCGGTTATGAAGGCAAAATTCATATCGCTAGGGCACGTATCTTTCAAAGCTTTGTTACAATAGGATACTCCCGGGGAAAATTCCTGCAAGAAAGGGGTCCGCTTACGAAACTCTCGCGGCAAGCTTAGCCGGCTTTACCGGCAAGTTTTATTGTTCGTGAGTACGCATACTGCCCGAGAGTTTTTATCATAATAAATTGCAGAGCAATTTCTTACAGAAAAAAGGATGTCGACAACGTCCTTTTATTATGGACTCTGCAACATCCTTAATTATCATCTGTCAATATTGTATTTCTTTGATACGTTTGCCTAGCTTCTGATCAGATAATCAAAAGCACTGAGGGCTGCACTGGCACCCGAACCCATGGATATGATAATCTGTTTATAAGGGCTGTTAGTGCAATCTCCTGCGGCAAATACTCCCGGGACATCGGTGGCATTATGACTGTCAACTATTATTTCGCCCATGGCATTCCGTTTTACAAAGTCTCCAAGCCATTCCGTATTAGGTACCAGTCCAATCTGAACAAATACCCCTTCCAGTTCAATATGTTTTTCTATGCCTGTATCCCTCTCTAAATAAGTAATTCCGTTAACCTTTCTGTCGCCGGTAATTTCTTTGGTCTGCACATTCTTTAGTACAGTTACATTTGGCAAGGAGTACAGACGTTTTTGCAGTACCAAGTCTGCTTTAAGTTCCGGCATAAATTCAAGTACCGTTACATGGCTTGCTATTTGGGCGAGATCTATAGCCGCTTCAACACCCGAATTTCCACCGCCAATTACGGCAACCCGTTTGCCTTTATATAACGGCCCGTCACAATGAGGGCAATAAGCCACCCCTTTATTCCTATATTCTGCTTCTCCGGGAACGTTCACGTTTCTCCAGCGGGCTCCCGTAGCTATAATTACGGTTTTACTCTTAAGGACGGCACCGTTTTCCAGTTCAATTTCTATCATGTCTATTTTATCTATATGTTTTACCCTTTGAGGGCACATAATATCCACATTATATTCTCTGACGTGTTCCTCCAGGTCTGTTGCCAGTTTCGGTCCTTCAGTGTATTTTACGCCTATTACATTTTCAATGCCCATGGTTTCCAATACCTGTCCGCCAAAACGTTCGGCAACAATTCCGGTTCTTATTCCTTTCCTGGCAGCATATATGGCCGCAGCGGCACCTGCGGGACCGGCTCCTATAACAAGAACATCAAAGGGATCTTTATTTGCAAATTGCGAGATATCCAAAACATCCACATCAAGTTTAGACAAAATCTTTTCCAGAGCCATGCGTCCGCTTCCGAAAAACTCACTGTTCAGATATATGGTCGGAACAGCCATAATATCTTTGCTTTCCACCTCATCCCTGAAGACCGCACCGTCAATCATGGTATGGGTTATATTGGGGTTGAGGACGCTCATTATATTAAGCGCCTGGACAACATCCGGACAATTCTGGCAGCTTAAACTGACATAGGTTTCAAAATTCAGTTTCCTGTCTATGCTTTTAATCTGTTTTATAACCTGATCATCTATCTTAGGAGGCCTTCCGCTTACCTGTAAAAGTGCCAGAACCAAAGAAGTAAACTCATGTCCAAGGGGAACACCTGCAAAGGTGATCCCCATGTCCTGATCCATTCGATTTATGCTAAAACTTGGTGTACGTGGAAGCTTAGCTTCTTCAGATTTAATTTTGGGCGACAAAGCTTTCAGTTCTTCCACTAAAGATATAATATCCTTTGATACAGAATCGGTTCCCGCACTTACCTTAATCAGTACATCGCCTTCAAGAAGCTTCAAATATTCTGCCAGTTGATTTTTAATTTCTGTATCAAGTATCATAATATGCTCCTTAATTGAATTATTAGATCTTACCTACAAGATCCAGGCTGGGTTTTAATGTTGCCGAACCCTCTTTCCACTTGGCGGGACATACTTCATCCGGATGATTTCTTACATATTGGGCGGCTTTAATCTTATTTATCAAAACATCGGCATCTCTTCCAATGTTGCCAGCGTTAATTTCAATACACTGAATTACACCGTCAGGATCTATAACAAAGGTTGCACGATCGGCCTGGCCTGCTTCTTCAATCAAAACATCAAAATTACGGCAGATAACATGAGAAGGATCACCTATCATTATATATTCAATCTTTTTGATTGCCTCTGAAGTGTCATGCCAAGCCTTATGAGTAAAGTGGGTGTCTGTAGAAACGGAATATACCTCAACCCCCATACTCTTTAAGGTAGGATAAATGTTTTGTAAATCTTCAAGCTCTGTAGGACATACAAATGTAAAATCTGCGGGATAGAAGCATACTACGCTCCAATGGCCCTTAAAACTTTCTTCAGTTACCTCGATAAACTGTCCGTTGTGATATGCATGTGCTTTAAAAGGTTTTACCTGGGTTCCTACTAATGACATATTGACTACCTCCTTATATTTTTAATATTTTATGTACTAATTAATAATAGTAATTATTACTGTTATTATAATATCTTTAGTATTTCAATTTGTCAAGAGGAAATTAAAAAATTTTTTAATACATTTTTTCAGTTTTTCGCTATTATTAGCCGGCTTTGCCGGCATGTTTCATAACCCACAAGCGCACGCATCCTTGCGGAGCATTTTTTACAATAGATAATACCCGGAAAATATATGTTTCATAAATAAAAACATGGCCTACAGAGGGCTCTTGCCCCTTATAGCCATGTTTTATACTTTTATATAACTATTAAATTAGATTCATATCTCTAATCAGATTGAAAGGATGTTTTACTTAAATAAAATACGAAGAAATTTAATCGCGTAATCAGGCTTAGTACTTAAATTTGTATGATGTATTTAAATAAACGGACGTAAAATCAAAATCGCCTTTAACAGTATGTTCACTGTTATATCGGAATGTCCATACTACAAAGGATTGTCCAGGAATAATAAGATCCGGATTTAGTTCAAATGCTGCGGAAGCAATTTCTTTTTGGTTATGATCATATAAAGACATCTTTGTTACATATAGATTATAAACCGGGACATTATATCCGTTATAAATATATGCATCTACTTCATATGTACCGTCGCTGTACTGTCTGATTTCTTTGGTAGAAAATTGGATTCCGTTAATTGCAGTAAGCATCGCACCGTTTGAAAATACCGTTTTGCATGTAATTTCTTTTACAGTAACTTTGCAAGTATATTTTTTATCGCCAATCTTGGCAGTTATGGTGGCATTGCCTTTTTTTAGGGCAGTAACCTTACCTTTTTTGCTTACTTTTGCAATCTTGCTGTCGCTGCTAGACCATGTTACCTTTTTGTCGGTGCCGCTTACTTTAAGATTAACCGTTTGTCCTACATAAAGGGTTACCTTTGTTTTATTCAACTTTACTTTTGACTTTTTGGTTGCTGCTTCTGCACAACCTGCGGCAAAAGTTGAAGCACTTAATAAAACTACCATTAATACTGTTAATAATACTTTTACTGTTTTCTTCATTTTCATTCCTCCATATTGTGTATTTTTTTATGTCTTATCTCTTATTTCTGATATATAGATACAAGAGATTTGATTTTGGTTTTATCTTTATAAAAAATTTTTTGAAATTCAGCAAAAAATTGTCTCCCTGGAAAAATTCCGTATCGTGAAGTCTGCTTAGACGACAAGTTTCATTTGGGTGTACGGGCCTTTACGGAACATTTTTAAGCGACAGGATACTTCAGAGTAAAATCTTATCACTCATGAAAGCGTTTCGCTTGCAAAACTATCGAATTAAACTTAGCCGGCTTTGCCGGCAAGTTTCATTCCGCACGGGTGGCATCCTGCCCGGAGGGCTTTTATACTGTAAAAAATGCGGAACTATTTCCTATAGAATCAATAAAGAGTTTCGCTTGCGAAACTCCCGTAATAAGCTTAACCGGCTTTGCCGGCTATTTTATTGGGCACGAATGCACATTCTTGCGGAGCATTTTTATGCAATAGGCAATTTCGAAGGAGTTCCCTGTCATAAAAATCAGGCTTTCAAAATTGAACCTTGAAAGCCTTCGGAATTAATCCTAAAATGTCTCCAATTCTTTTTTCCGTTCCTTCCAATCCGGCATAAGCCCCTCAATAAATTCATAAAATCTTTTCGAATGATTGGGATGTATAAAATGTGTAAACTCATGCAAGACAACATATTCAATACACTTTGTTGGAGTTTCAATCAGCCTGCTGTTTAATGTTATAATCCCTTTTTGCGGCTGGCAGGATCCCCATCTGGATTTCATTTTTCTTATTTTTATTGCAGGATATTTAACTCCATATTTTTCGAACAGCCTGAAGGTTTCTTTGCAAATGCCATTAAAAACTTCTTCCTGCAGATCTTTCAGCCATCTGTTTACCAGGATTTCTTTATGTTTTTCATCATCTTTATTTTTTACCGTAAGAAGAATATTTTTACCGTCCGAAGTTACAGTTTCCGGTCTCCCTTCTATAACTTTCAACTTACGGTCTTCCCCTAAAATC
>Ga0134092_1001737_pt1 | contig 18255 bp, 16 predicted proteins | sample 3_6taG_FD_94454 | JGI IMG/M metagenome (GOLD analysis project Ga0134092, IMG submission 94454) | Switchgrass degrading microbial communities from high solid loading bioreactors in New Hampshire, USA - 3_6_20_6_A3 metaG | ecosystem: Engineered > Bioreactor > Semi-continuous > Anaerobic >... | reverse complement strand
TTTAAATTAAATATGCTGGTGTAGCTCAGCTGGTAGAGCAATTGACTTGTAATCAATAGGTCGGGGGTTCAAATCCGTCCACCAGCTCCATATGGGAGGATTCCCGAGTGGCCAAAGGGGGCAGACTGTAAATCTGTTGTCACTGACTTCGATGGTTCGAATCCATCTCCTCCCACCAAAAAACCTTGTATAACGTTTAAATGTTGTACAAGGTTTTTGTTATATATCCTATTCCGCGATACGATTACATGACCTATCCTTTTAGTTTCTAAAAGAATAATTGAAAATTCAATATAGGAATTAACTGTTGCTATTTCAAAATACTTTAAGCCGCTAGAAACGTTTAAAAGCCTTTTTAAATGATACATAAGGGAAAAGTATATTAAAATAAATCTATTGTCTTAAAATCGATTTTAAAGCCTAAAAATTAAAGTCCAAAATTTAGTTATATAACTTAAAAGAGCTTAGAATTTTGAATTTTTTCTGAGTCTTTTAATCATAGTAAAAAAGAAAAAATAAATGGGGCTTAACGCCCCAAAGTTTCACAAGTAATGATTATTTTCTTCCTACAATTTTATCGGACTTTTCTTCGGAGAAATTTTTAGTCTGTTTTACAATATATAGAGGTCTTCCTTTTGCTTCATCGTAAATTCTTCCTATATATTCGCCTATAATACCAAGCATCATCAAAGTAATACCGTTGAACAGCAAATTGACTGCGATTATTGATGCCCATCCCGATTGGGTAACTTGGGGCATAAACAGCTTGGTATAAAGTACTATAAGAAGGTAAACAAAGCTTGCAAGGGACAAAATCATTCCCACATAGGATGCAAGTTTTAATGGCTTGTACGAAAAAGATGTTATAGCATCAAGGGCAAATTTAATCATTTTCTTAAGAGGGTACTTTGTCTCTCCAGCAAAACGCTTGTCTCTATGAAACTCAATTCCAATCTGTTTGAATCCAAGCCAGCTTATAATACCGCGTATGTACCTGTTTCGTTCATTTACCATTTTTAAAGCTTCGCAAACTTTCCGGTCAATCAAACGGAAGTCTCCGGTATCAACCGGAATATCCACATCGGTCATACTTCTTAAGAAGCGATAGAAAACTTTTGCAGTAAATTTTTTAAAGAAAGTTTCGCCTTTTCTGCTGGCTCTTTTGCCATATACAACATCATAGCCCTCGCGCCATTTTTCCATCATTTTAGGTATCAATTCCGGAGGGTCTTGCAAATCGGCATCAATTACTACGACGCAGTCACCTTCCGAAAAATCCATACCGGCGGTAATGGCTGTCTGATGCCCGAAGTTTCTTGCGAAATCTACTAATTTTATTGTTTTGTCTTTGTTGCAAAGTTCGTTAACTATTTGAGCAGTCTTATCCTTACTGCCGTCGTTTACAAAAATTATTTCATAGGGCTCGTTTATAGAGTCCATTACTTTTTTTAGGCGGTTATAAGTTTCAAGAATAACTTCTTCTTCATTGTAGAGCGGTACTACAACTGAGCAAACTATTTTTTCTGACATAAAATTTCCTCCTAAAACTTTATTAAAAATACCAAGTGCTAAACCATTTCATATTTTGCATATATTTAACAGGAACTTCAAGTCCTGAAAGTCCCGGATAGAAAAGAATAAATAGTGCAAAAACCAATCCTAAATAAATATAAGCTAAAATTCTCCCCTTAGGGTAATTATCGACAAAAATCTTAATTATATAAACTATTGCAAGTGTTAAAAACGGTACTATGGAGAAGTAGTGGTAGATGTAAGTCGATCTTGTGACAAATATCCACGGTATATATTGGAATACCATTGCTGCCATTATTAGAAGAAGTTTGCGGTCGTATTTGTATATTCCTCTAAATAAAATAGAAATACAAACAGCAAGAAAGATCAATGTTGCCAATCGGGTATTTAATTGCTTGAAAAAGTTTATATCTCTTTCTGCTCCATAGAAAACTAATACTGTAATAACTAAAACTGCATATGAGGCAAGTGAAACCAGTAATTGCTTTTTATCAAATTTAAATAATATGAGCAGTAGTACTAAAACAACTGCGCATATGATTAAACACCATATTTCTAATTTTGATGAATTGATAAACTCGGCAATAGATCTGGGGAAAGCCATATATACAAAAGCTATAGCCGATACAGCAAATACCGGGACAAAGTGTTTTTTAACTTTGGAAAGGGCAAATACTGTTAAAATGCCGAAGACTAGAATTCCAGTCCACCATATGGCAGGATTGCCCATTGTAAAAATCTTTGAAGCCATATTTGGATCAAGATCGCTTCCAAAGTAGAAAGCCATGGGTTTTACCATAATAGGCCATTCCCACCATGCCGATTGATAAGGATGGCTGTCTACCAGGTTGGCGTGATAGTTAAACATACTCAGTGAATTTTTATAAAAAATACTTAGTCCATGGTTTCCACCTGGAACCAGCATCCAAGGAATATAGGACATAATATATATAACTAATGGCATTAATATAAAGGCAAAAATACAGAATAAAATTGTTGAGTTTATATACAGAGGATAGAAACGATAAACCCAGGAGTCTTTCGGCGGATTTTTGGCAATTAGTTTTTTATAATCATTGTATTCGTTTATTTTTGTAACAAAGAACAACAATGCAAGACCGGCAGCTCCATAGAAAGCTATCCATTTGCTTGCAACGCCAAGACCGAAAAACAAGCCGCTTAAAAACAACGGTTTTAATGATTCTCTGAAGCCCAAAACATAGGATTTGTTTATAAAATAGTCATACATATAGTAGTACATAAGTATAATAAAGAAAGTAACATAACTGTCAATGGTAGCAATTCTTGTTTGGCTGAAATGCATAAATTCAAACATCATGAGAAATGCCGTACAAAAGGCATAAAATCTCTTGTGGAATACTTTTTTGCCAAAGGCATACATTGCCGGAATCATTGCTACCCCAAATAATGTACCCATTATTCTCCAGCCGAAAGGTACCATTCCAAAAATAAGTATGCCTAGGGACATAATAACCTTACCTAATGGTGGATGGGTTGTTTCGTAAGGTTCTATTTTGTTTATATGCTCATAAGCAGTTCGTGCATGATAAACTTCGTCAAAATACATGCCGTTTTTATAGGAAGGTTTGAAAACTACAAGGTTTTGTTCATCGAAAAGGTTTTCCAAACTTCCCATACTTTTTTCACTGATGTTTTTTTCAACTATTGTAATTCTATCTAAAGGTTTAGTGCTTCCATATTCCATTATGCCTATTTCATTAAGGGTTCCGCCAGGGGTATCAACTATAAATTTCAGTTTTCTTGTAGTGACCGGTGCGGTATCAATATATTTCCAAACAAATATATCTTCTTTGGAGAAGGCTGCCAGATGCGTAAATCCTTTTTCTTCATCAAAATATTCAATTCTATAGTCGCCATGGATGCTTCTGTTACTTCCTAATCCTAAGTGAAAGTAAATTCGGGAGAGAGTTGTATCCTTTCCTAAATCAACAACAAAGCTTTCGCCGTATTCTGCAGGCGTCCATGAGGTAGTAGGTACTCTAAGGTCACCAAGATTGAATAACGCAGCTAAAAGATATATAAGAGACATTGAGGTCATGATTATAAAATCTTTTTTGTCAAATTTCACTTTTTCAACTTTAATCGGTTGAGAACTTGCGGAAAGTCCACTTGTACTAACAGCTTTAGATGGCTTTTTGTTGGATTTATTTTTATGTACAACAAAGAAGGCTGAAAGTATTATTCCTATCATTACAACTATGAATGCCAGCATAAAAGGATTAATTATCCAATTGGTGCTTTGATTTTGCTGTTCATTCCAGCTAGGATCCATGTTTACAAAAGTTTTGCCTGGGGGAAGACTGTCAAGTTCTACTACTTCAATACTGTCAAACCATGCTCTCCCGGTATTGGTGCTTCCATATCCTCCAATACCTATTGTAAGAGTAAAACTATCCTGATTAGGACTTGTTTTCCCGTAGAGCTCGACATATTCCCAGTATTTGCTTGTACCTTTGATATCCTTTGATGTATCAAAGGAATTATCAATGGAAAGATTGGCACCTTTATTTTCTGTACCCACATTTTGTGTCTTAATCCAGCAGGACATCCTGTAATAGGTACTGGGTTTAACTCTAATTGTCTGCTTAAATCTTGAATCGTTAGGAGAATTATTTATAATTAAGGCACTTCTAGCACCACTATGTGACTGATTTTCATCCAGTAAAAATTGTGTAACACCTTCAGTTCTATCCCAGCAGTCATAAATCCAAGTAAGTCCGTCTTCCATACTGCCTTCTTCAAATTCCGGATTTTGTGCAAGGTTTTCACTTACAGCGAAGGAGTTAAGTGGCAATACAAACTGTATTATTAGTATTAGCAGAAAGCAAATACCTGATAGTCTTTTTGACACGCTGCAAACACCCCAATCAAATAAAATTATTTTAAATCAAGAGGTATTGTTTTATTTCTTACAACCGTCTGAATAGAAACTATACATAAAAACAGCAATATTATCACATTTGCAAGAGAACCTATGAAAAGCAAAGTATCATCTGCCGGGATATATGGATATTCAGTCAAAAACATTCTAACAAGCACGTCATAGGTGTTGACAAATACTGTGGCACTTGTTCCTCCGAAAATAAGGAGATAACCTATATCTTTATAAAAGATATAACAAAGCAAGGCAAAAGCCATGGAAGGGAAGAGATATCTCTCATGCATTCTGGTAGAGAGAACAAATACACCTGTCATTTGTACTAGCATTGCAATAGGTGCAATACTTTGAGCTGACTGCTTGTGTTTTAGATAGTTTGAAAAATATAAGAATCCTGTAAATAGGGAAGTTAGTACTATAAAGAACATTCCCCATGCGTAGTAACTGAATATAAAGAGTGTTGTGCTATCTTCTTTGGCATTAGCTCCAAAAAGGCTGAATAGATTATAAGCATTCATTGAAGCATATTTATAGCCTTCGGCAGTATTTATATATAGATCTATAAGCCAAGTTGGAGCTCGTCCTGCTGAAAAAGGAATTATAATTATAGCTGTGGTTATGATAGCATATAGTGCCGAAAGTCCGATGTTCTTTATTTTCTTTGTCTTGATAAAGTCAATAATAAGTTCGTAACCGATTACCGGAAGGAATATTATTCCCTGAGGCTTCATCAGCACGGCAATGGTAAACAAGATGGTAGCATAGGTGAGTTTTCCTTCTAGAATTAATATTAATCCGAATAAAAGGATCATTGTAAAGAAGGAATCTACCTGTCCCCAAAGGGTTGAATTCAAAAATACAGCTGGGTTGAATATATACAGTATTGACAAAATAAAACTTGCACTACTGTTGAATTTTTTAACAGCAAGCTTGTAAATCAGATAAGCTGTAACAACATCGGCAATAATAGCCGGTAATTTAATCATTATAAGATGTGCTCCAAGATTGGAAGTGAGGTTAAATAAGTTTGAAATTCCGCCTACAAGTGCCAGTACAAGAATATAAAAAGGTGGATAATCGCAGAACATACCGCTTGTATAAAAGGTTGATATACCGTTTATACCGGAAGCTGCCATGGACCATGCTCTGAAACAGCCTATATCCACACTGAAACCTTCCACTTTTGCGGCATATATCAGCCTTACTACTAGACCGATAGAAAGGGCTATAACAAGCAATATTTTTTCGCGTCCCGGTTTTATTTTTAATATTTCTTTTTTGGCAAGAACTATGAGCAAAATGGCAACAATAAAAAAGAGTATTGAATAAGGTGTCATAAAGGAGATATTTTTACTTTTCGGTAACTTGGCAGTATTCGTTGAAGTATCTTCAACATATAATTTTGCAACTTTAACATTGGAAGGAACCTTGTCTACTTTTTCCACAACCACATCATCAAACCATACTTTACCGGTGTTTACATTACCGTAAGACCCTAGGGCTAGGGATAATACAAAGCTTTTTTGATTTTTTTTAGTTGAACCATAGAGTTCAATATATTGCCAATCATTTGTACCTTGAATATGTTCGGAAATATCGAGAATTCCTTCAACAGTTATATTTGCTCCGGTATAATCCGAGCCTACATTCTCGGTTTTAACCCAACAGGATAACTTATAATAGGAATTGCCTTTTACTTTTATTTCCTGATTAAATCTTGAATGATTTGGAGAGTTGTTTATAATACACGCACTCTTAGCACCGGAGTGGGACACAGTATCATCAATAAAAAACTCGGTTATGCCATCGGTATTTGTATAAGCTTGTCTATCCCATTTATCAAGAGAGCCTTGTTCGAACCCGAAGTTTTGCACAAGGTTATTGCTGTCGGCAAGAATTGGAATGTTTAAAAGTAGCACAAATAACATAATCATAGGAAATAATAACTTTTTCATATTTTTCCTCCAGTAAAATATAAATTAGTTAAATGTTTTAAGGAAAAACATTTAACCTCTATGTTTGAAATTATATAAATACATCTTAAACTTTATATACTGTTATTATTATTTTTCATCTGATTTTTTTACTTCCTCTAATTCTTGGGACGACTCTTCACCATTAGTAGAAGTGGTAGAATTATTAGATTCACTGTTTTCTTCCGATGGAGAAGATTTAAATGTGTTGTATATGGCAGCTGCTGTTATTAATATGCAGACTGCAATTATTATCCATACAGTTCTGTTTTTTGCGAGAGCTTTTGCGGATTCAGATGTGTCGTTATTAAATTCTGACTGGTTATTAGAAAGTGAGTTGTCTTGGTTTGGTGCTTCGACTATAGCAACAATGGCATCATCAGGTATAGTATCTATTTCTTCAACTTTTACATCATCAAAGGAGGCTTTACCGGTACTTTCAGCTCCATATCCTCCGACCCCTACAGTAACATTGAAGGAATATACGTCTTTCATGGTCTTAACATACATTTCAACATATTCCCACAATCCGTCGGTGTTTCTGAGCGGTTTTGATCCGGTTACCTGGCCTTCGACGGATAAAATTGCTCCATTACCCGAATCATTTATGTTTTCGCATTTTATATAACAAGATAATTTATAGTTTTTATTAGGCTGTACACTAACAGTTTGAACGTATCTCGAGTCGTTTTGAGCGTTGTTAATTATAGTGGCACAATTGCTACCTTCATAAGCTCCATCGGTGTCAACTTTGAACTCAGATGCACCGTCATCTTTATGATATGTATAAATGGTCCAACCCACAGGAATTCCGTCCTGTACTGCTTCAAAGGAACCATTTGTTATGAGATTTCCTTCAGCGAATATATAAGTTGTCAATGACATAGTTATATAAATAACGCAGAAGAAAATACATAGTTTCCTACGCATTTATATACCCCCCAAAAAAGTTATATCTGTTACTTGTAAAAGGTTATAACGCCTTAAATTCAGCGATATGCACTTAATATATTGTAACAAAAAGAAAAATAATAAGCAATGTTGATTTTGGTACATAGAACAAGCGGGGAATAAATGTTAAGGAAAATAAAGAGTAAACTAAGGTTTTTCCTTATTTTTTTTCATATAAGTAAAATAAAACGTTAAGAATGCATTTTATAAGAGGAAGCAACCTTTTAATCTTTGCTAAAAAGATGATGAGCAAATCAAAAATTAAAGTAATGCAATTTACTATGTTGAAATAAAAAAATATATGTTATAATAAGAAAAATGCAAGTTTTCAATCAGGAGGTTGCAAGAAATGAAATTTACAAAGATGCAAGGTTTAGGCAACGACTATATATATATTAACTGTTTTTCGGAAAAAGTGGTTAATCCGTCGGAGATGGCAAAGATTTTGAGTGACAGACATTTCGGAATCGGTTCCGATGGGTTGGTTTTAATTATGCCTTCGGAAACCTGCGATTTCAAAATGAGAATGTTCAATTCCGACGGTTCTGAAGCTGAAATGTGCGGCAATGCAATAAGATGTGTGGGTAAATATGTTTATGACAATGGCATGACTCAAAAGACAGTTATAAAAATTGAAACTTTAGCAGGTGTAAAAATTCTTAACATGAAAGTTGAAGATGAAAAAGTTGCAATGGTAAAAGTTGACATGGGAGAGCCGGTTTTACAACCGTCAAGGATTCCTGTTGATAGTGAAGGAGAATTGTTTGTTTCCCGGCCGGTACTTATTGATGACAAAGAATTTAAAGTTACTTGTGTATCAATGGGAAATCCTCATGCTGTTGCGTATGTTGAAAATGTCGATAAATTTCCCTTGGAGATAATCGGTCCTAAAATGGAGAATAATAGCCTGTTCCCTAAAAGAATCAATGCTGAATTTGTAGAAGTGTTGGATAGAAATACACTAAAAATGAGAGTATGGGAAAGAGGCGCAGGTGAAACTCTTGCTTGCGGTACAGGAGCTTGTGCAGTTTTAGTTTCATCAGTACTTAATGGTGTTAGCGAAAGACGTGCAGTTGTTAAACTTTTGGGAGGAGACCTGATTATTGAATGGAATGAAAGTGATAATCATGTATATATGACCGGTCCTGCAACCAAGGTATTTGATGGAGAAATTGAAATTTAAAACTAACTGAAAAGAAAATAAAAAAATAACCAGCTAATATAAATTTTACAATTAAATGACATTGTAAAATAAAGAATTTAAGTTATGGAAGCTTTTTTGAATGAAAAATTAGTTTGGAAAGGACAATTACAGAGTTCTTTAGAGATAAATTAATAGGGAAAGGAAGATGAATAATGGCATTTATTAATGAAAACTATTTAAAGCTTCAGGGAAACTATCTTTTTGCTGAGATTGCAAGAAGGGTGAATAAGTATAAAGAAGAAAATCCCGATGCAAATATTATTCGCTTGGGAATTGGGGATGTAACAAAACCTTTAGCACCGGCGGTTATCAAAGCCATGCACGATGCTGTAGATGAAATGGGGAAAGCAGAAACTTTTAGAGGATATGGTCCGGAGCAAGGTTATAGCTTTTTGATAAATAAAATTATTGAGAATGATTATAAAGCAAGGGGAATAAATTTAGATGAAGATGAGGTTTTTGTAAGCGATGGAGCCAAAAGTGATACCGGAAATATACAAGAGATATTCGGCTTGGATAATTTAATTGCAGTTACAGACCCAGTGTATCCCGTTTATGTGGATAGCAATGTTATGGCAGGTAGAACCGGAGTGGTTGATGGAAGTGGTCGATTTGATAAAATTACTTATCTTCCTTGTACTGCTGAAAATAATTTTGTACCGGAGTTGCCGAAAAACAGAGTGGATATGATTTATCTGTGTTTTCCCAATAATCCTACCGGAATGACTCTTTCAAAGGAACAACTCAAAAAATGGGTGGACTATGCTAAAGAAAATAAGTCTATAATACTATATGATTCCGCATATGAGGCTTTTATTAAGGAAGATGATGTTCCCCATAGTATTTATGAGATAGAGGGAGCAAAGGAAGTTGTTATCGAGTTTAGAAGTTTTTCAAAAACTGCCGGATTTACAGGTACTAGATGTGCATATACTGTTGTTCCTAAAGAAGTACTTGCTTATACCAAAAACGGTGAGCAGCATCAGCTAAATAAGCTGTGGAATAGAAGACAAACCACAAAGTTTAATGGTGTTCCCTATGTAATACAAAAGGCTGCAGCAGCTGTTTACACCGAAGAAGGGCAAAAGCAAATAAAAGAGACAATAGATTATTATATGACAAATGCTTCAATAATAAGAGAAGGGTTAAAAAGTATCGGACTTGAAGTGTTTGGAGGAGTAAATGCACCTTATATTTGGCTAAAAACGCCAAAAGGATTAAGCTCGTGGGAATTTTTTGATAAGTTGTTGAATGAGGTTAATATTGTCGGTACACCGGGAGCCGGTTTTGGACCAAGCGGGGAAGGGTATTTCAGACTCACGGCTTTTGGCAGCAGAGAAAACACCGAAGAAGCTGTAGAAAGGATTAAATCAAAGTTTGAAATATAAAAATCAAAAACTTTAATGTTTTTAAATTTGGAAGACATTTTTCGGTATCAATATATGCAAAGACTTGAGAATATCTCAGGTCTTTTTTGTATTAAAAATATTTTATTGGACATATAATAAACTCATATGGTTGCACAGAATTTCTTGAAAAGGAAGAAAACGAATATAAAGTGATTTTGGAGAAATCCTATAAGTAATGGATGTTGTTATCTTACTATATAAAAACTGTTTGTGGATTGGGAGTAATATGAAGATAAGAAAGATTGTTTTTTGGACAAGTTTAATATTTTCAATACTATTGTTTGCTCAAGGTATATATACCCTAAAGTCCTTTGAGCCTGAGGGTATGCGATTTTATTCTGAGGAAATGCAATATAATGCCGAAAATACTCCTATTACAAAGGTAGAATACATACCTAAAGCTACAACTATAAACCGTAGTTTCAATATGCTGGTTTTGGGTTTGGATGACGAGGAATTAAGGTCCGATGTTATAGCATTAATTAATTTTAATCCGGCAAAGAAAAAGATAAATATTTTATCAATAGCAAGGGATACAAGAGTCAAAACCAACGGTAAATATGGTAAAATCAATGCTTTAATATCAAAAGGGGGAGAAGAGCTTGTTATAAGTGAGGTTGAAAAGATTACCGGTCTAAAGATTGATTACTATGTAACTTTAAATTTTAAAGGATTTAGGGAAATTGTTGATGTTATGGGAGGGGTAGAAATTGATGTGCCTATTGATATGAAATATGATGATCCTGTACAGAATCTCCATATACATTTAAATAAAGGTAAGCAGATTCTCGACGGAGAAAAGGCGGAACAATTCGTAAGATACAGGAAGGGCAACCGCAAAGGAGAAGGTTATGAAGACGGAGATTTAGGTAGAATTGAAGCACAGCAGTTATTTTTTAAAGAATTTATAAAGCAAAAATTTAAGGCTAAATATATTCTAAAAGCCGGGAGTATTTTTTCAATTCTTAATGAAAATATGAAAACAAACATTAAAATAAGTGATATTGACTTTTTCGTTAGACAATTTAATAATATGAAAATTGATGAAATTAATACTTTTACACTTCCGGGAAAATCAATATATAAAAATGGTATTTGGTATTATATTTATAATGAAAAGAAGACCAATGAGATAATTGAAAATAATTTTAATTAAGTACATTCCGAAAAAAGCCTATGCAATTCTTCTAAGATCATAGGATTAAATTTGAAAAATAACAATCTCAAGGGCTTTTGGTAACCTATAAAAGAAATTGATAAAAATTGGTACATATTACTCATGACTGAAAATATAATTAATGATATAATATTTTTTATAAATAAAATGATTTTAAAATATTGTAATTATTGATTATTGGAATGGGATGAGTATGGTACCGCAAGTGTTGGTAGATTACTTGTAAGACCGGCTGATCAATCATTTCTTAAAAATAAATTCACTAATGGGAGGGTGCTTTAATGGATCCCATAACACATGGAGTTATCGGTCTTGCTGTTGCTAAACTTACCGGAAATGAAATTTCTATAAATGATGCAGCAACTATAAGTATTGTAATCGGATCAATTTTTCCTGATATTGATATTGTTTTTCAAAAATGGGGCGACTATACCTATTTAAAAAATCATAGAGGGCTTACCCATTCGGTTTTAGGACTTATTATTTCGTCAGGTTTTATGTCGTTGATTTTAAAACTTATTTATAGGAGTGCTAATTTATATCAAATATTTCTTTGGTTCCTGTTAGGAGAAGTAGCTCATTCCGGTTTTGATTTACTAAACTCATATGGTGCAAAACTACTGTGGCCTTTTTGCAGCAAAAAATTTTCGTTAGGTATTTTAAACTCTTTTGATCCTCTGTTTATTATGGCTTTGATTGGTTATATAATTTCCCCTCCCTGGCTAAAAAATATTACCCTTATTTTGTTTGTTTCCTATATTGGCCTTAGAGTTTTAATGAAGCGGATTGTTTTAAAGGATATTTATAAAAATTTTAGCGGTAAATGTGAGAAGTTGAGTTTATTGCCTTCAATGACCGGACTTTTCAGATGGCATTTCATACTGGAGGAACCGGGAAGAAATGTAGTAGGAGAAAAAAATATATTAAAAAGAAGTATTAAGATATTTAAGGTTTTAGATAAGATAGAGGAAGAAGTTCTTAGAAAGGTCTCCTTTTCTTATGTAGGTAAGTTCTTTAGTGAGTTTACTCCGGCTTCCCATGTGCTGTGTGAAAATATAGGTAATGTAACCAGATATATTTTTATTGACTTGAGGTATTATATAAGAGGAAACTTTTTGCATCATGCAGTACTTGAAGTGGATAAAGATGACAATGTCATTAACGCCAGTTTTAATCCATATTCAATGAATAGAATAAATCCGATTCCAAACCCTGACTTGAGGATGAATAATACATTTTTTTCAAAATTCAAAGTTTTTTTAGAAATAAACTAAATTATGAATAGATGACTTTTAAGTTTTGCTTCTTTATATTATAATAGAAAATCGAGAGACTATAAAAAGCCTCTGATAATTTTTCCCTAAGTGCTTTTAACATTATTGATTTTTATTGTTTATAATGTTAATAGTGCACGTTTGCGCAGGTATCCCTTATTAAGAATGTTTTTATGAGAGATACGGCACGACGGGAAGTAGGGGCTTTATTTTATGTGGTTTTAAGGCTTGCAAATGATCGTTCAAAAGGGGACGCAATGTACATTTAACCTAATGGGTATTAGAAATAGCCTAATGTAATTAAAATTCTAAGTTTTAGTAGAAGAGGTGGACTATTGAAAAGTATTGGATTTACAACAAGTATACCGGTGGAAATAATATATAGTGCGGGTCTTAAACCGGTAGATTTAAATAATATTTTTATTACCGATAAAAATGCTGTAAAACTTATAGAACAGGCTGAAAATGACGGCTTCCCGAGAAATACATGTTCTTGGATAAAGGGAATATATTCTGCAGTACTTAACTCAAAGGGAATTGATACAGTTATTAGCGTGGTAGAAGGTGACTGTTCCAATGCAAGGGCACTTTCAGAGGTCTTTAATTTGAAAGGCATAAGATGTATTCCTTTTTCTTATCCGAATTCTAGAAGCTATCAAGTTTTAAAGGATGAGATGGAGAAATTGTGCCGTGAATTTAATACAAGTTTTGAGCAAGCTCTACATATAAAGAAGCAATTGGATCTAATAAGGAAACGTCTTGTATATATTGATGAGCTGACTTGGAAACATAATAAAGTGTCAGGTTTTGAAAACCATATCTGGCAGGTATCCAGTAGTGATTTTGACGGTGATTACAGAGTTTTTGGTGAGAAATTAGAGAAGGAAATCGCTGCTATAGAGAATAGGGAACCTTTTACGGAAAAAGTCAGACTTGGGTACATTGGAGTACCTCCTATAAACGGTGATTTATATGATCTGGTTGAAACATTGGGAGCCAGAATAGTTTACAATGAAGTTCAAAGACAGTTTACCATGGCCGATGGAATTGATATTGATGACCTTGTAGAGGTTTATAGAATTTTCACTTACCCCTACGATTTGCATAGTAGAATTCGGGATATAAAGAGTCAGATTGAGAAAAGGAAAATAGATGGAATTATTCACTATACCCAGGCCTTTTGTTTTAGAGGTATAGAGGATATTATATTAAGAAAAGAATTGGATGTGCCCATTCTTACACTTGAGGGTGACCGTCCGGGAGCAGTAGATTCAAGAAGCAGACTAAGAATAGAATCTTTTATTGATATGTTATTATAAATGCGTTGACCTAAGGTGATGTGATATGAAGATAGTAGGAATTGATTTGGGAAGCAGATCGGTTAAGATTGCAGTATTTGAAGATGATAACTTTATATTGGGAAAAGTATATGATACGGCTGCTTTTTATAGAGATTATTGCAGCAATGAAAATAATATTATCAAAGTTGATTTTAGCAAACTTGATATTGATAATATTGAAAAAATAATTAGTACCGGTTATGGTAGAAATAATGTTAATGTTAATAATGCTGAAGTTATTACCGAGTTAAAAGCCCATACCTTTGGAGCGTTATGGCAAACCGGATTAAAGGATTTCACGCTTTTAGATATAGGTGGACAAGATAGTAAAGTGATATCGGTAAAAAACGGCAGAATGATAGATATGGTTTTAAATGACAAGTGTGCTGCATCCTGTGGAAGATATCTTGAAAACATGGCCAATGTAATAGGTATAAGTATTGATGAGATGAAGAAATACTATAATGACCCTGTTGAACTGAGTTCAACTTGTGCTGTGTTTGGAGAATCGGAGCTTATAGGCAGAATTTCTGAAGGCTATGCTGTACCCCAGCTGGCAGCAGGAGTGAATTATTCGTTATATAAAAGGATAAAACCTATACTTGCAAGATTTCCTGCAGACAATCTTGTTTTGACCGGTGGAGTTGCGAATAATGAGGCGCTTATTCATTTTATTAAATGGGATCTTGGATGGGGAGAGATAGTGGTTCCTAAAGAACCTCAGCTTAATGGAGCAATTGGCTGTTGTGCCTATTATTTAAACAAGGAAGCTAAATCGAAGTAAAATTATTTTTTGATAAAGTTCGTAGATATTGTTATACTTTATATAGGTTATATAGGTTGAAGTAAAATAGGAGGATTATAATTATGAATAGAGCAATTGTTCTTCTTTCGGGTGGGCTTGACAGTACTACATGTTTATCAGTGGCTTTGGCGAAAGGTTATGAAGTTTATCCCATATCCTTTGATTACGGACAACGCCACAAGAAGGAACTTGAGTGTGTAAAGCAAATTGTAAAGTATTATGATATAAAGGATCATAAAATAATACACATTGACAATGTGGGTGGGAGTGCGTTAACCGATTTAAACATTAATGTACCCGAGTACGAAGGATCGTCAAACATTCCCATAACTTATGTACCGGCTAGAAATATAATATTTTTAAGCTATGCAGTAGGATATGCTGAAGTTGTAGATGCTGACGCTATTTTTATAGGAGTAAATGCTATAGATTATAGCGGTTATCCTGACTGCAGGCCTGAATTTATTGAAGCCTTTGAAAAAATGATAAAAGTTGGAACTAAAAAAGGTGTAGAAGGAAAGCCGATAAAAATTGAAACACCTCTATTAAAGCTAAGCAAGGCTGAAATTATAAAGCTTGCACATGAAAATAAGGCACCGCTTCATCTGACAACCAGCTGTTATAAAGGCGGGGAAAAAGCCTGTGGAGTTTGTGACAGCTGTGTTTTAAGGCTTAAAGGATTTAAAGAGGCGGGTATTGAGGATCCGATAGAATATGCCATTGATATTAAGGAAAAGTTTTAGATGTTGAAATGATAGTTGGATAATAGGTTGGATTTCTTAATACTAAGGTTAAAATAGCATGCAATTGGTCGATTATTTAGAAATACCTTATTTAGATAAGGTAAATTTGAAAGGAACGGATTTATGAAAATTTCGAAAATAAGTATCACTAAAGTGTTCACATTTGACTGTGCTCATAGTTTGATTGATTACCCGGGAAAATGTAAAAATATTCACGGTCACACATATAAACTGGAAGTTACGTTAAAGGGTATACCGGACAAGAATGGATTGGTTATCGATTTCCATGATTTAAATGATATTGTGGAAAAAGAAATACTTACTCAAATTGACCACAAATATCTCAACGATATTTTGGATTTTAATCCGACTTGTGAAATGCTTGGTTTGTGGATTTGGGATCAGCTTACAAAGAAAATAGAAGGTTTAGAATGTAATTTGGAGAAACTGGTACTTTGGGAGACCCCCACAAGCTTTATAACAATAGATGCAAAAGACATGAATGAATAAGGAGTATAGCTAGTATTTGATTTTAAGTAGAATGATTAGCTTATGCTGTCTTAAGATTGAAGCTATGTTTGCATTATTTCTGATTGAAAGGTGAAATGAATGTTAGTAAATGAAATTTTTTTGAGTATTCAGGGGGAAAGTTTGTCTGCCGGTTTTCCAACGATTTTTGTCCGCTTTACCGGTTGTAATCTGAGATGCTCTTATTGTGATACTACGTACGCTTATGAAGAAGGTATTGAAATGTCGCCTCAAGAGGTGTTCGAAAAAATAAAAGCACTTTATTATAAGCGTGTGTGCATTACCGGAGGAGAACCTTTGCTGCAAAAGGAATTAAAAGAGTTATTGGATCTCTTGGACGGCTATACTGTCACCATTGAGACAAATGGTGCTGTTTTAATAGAAAATGTGATATTGGGAGAAGGCCATTCATGGGTTATGGATATGAAGGCACCATCTTCAGGATGTTCTGAAAAAATGGTACTGGATAATTTGAAGTATTTAAGGAATAAAGATGAAATAAAATTTGTAATTGGTGACAGGAAAGACTATGAGTGGGCTAAAGAAATAATAAAGAACCATTATACCAAAGGTACAATAACTTTTTCGCCGGTATATGGAAAAATGGATTATGAAGAGCTGGTGAACTGGATACTATCCGACAAGCTGGATGTCAGATTTCAGCTACAGCTTCATAAGGTGATATGGGGTGCTGATAGAACAGGGGTATAACTAATATGTTAAATTGGGATGAACTAACTAAAGCTTGTACCGAATGTTACAATTGTGATTTGGGAAAAAGGAGAACAAACATAGTAATTGGACGCGGCAATAGAGAAGCTGATTTAATGTTTATCGGGGAAGGTCCGGGAGAGCAAGAGGACTTGTCCGGATTGCCTTTTGTTGGACCTGCCGGTAAACTTTTGGATACTTTATTAAAGGCCCAAATGATAAAAGAGGATCAGTATTATATTGCCAATGTAGTCAAGTGCCGACCACCAGGAAATCGCGTACCTACCGATGACGAAGCGGAAAGGTGTTTACCGTTTTTGAGAAATCAGGTTTATCTTGTTAAGCCCAAGATAATTGTCTGTTTAGGTGCAACTGCTATGAAGTATGTGATAGACAGAAATGCAAAAATAACTCAAATCCGAGGGCAGTGGATAGAAAGAAAAGGCTATTGGATTATGCCCACGTTTCATCCGGCAGCACTACTGAGAGATGAATCTAAAAAGGTATTAATGTGGCAGGACATGAAAAAAGTTAAGCAGAGGATGGATTATTTATGTCAAAAGCAGAGCGGTTGAGTATATTGTATAATAGATACAGAAAGCAATTTGAAGGTAAAGAGATTGTTGTGGGGGATGGAAACCCTGATTCATCACTGCTGCTAATTGGGGAAGCGCCGGGTAAGGACGAGGTGGCGCAAGAAAAGCCCTTTGTGGGAATGGCCGGCAAGAATTTGACGCAATTTCTCGAAATATTGGGATTTAATAGAGATGAAATCTATATAACAAATGCTATAAAGCATAGGCTTTCAAAAATAAATCCCGATACGGGAAGAATATCTAACAGGCCTGCCACAAAGGAAGAGATTGAACAGAATAGGGAATATCTTATTAAAGAGATAGATATAATTGAACCGAAGTATATTGTTACTCTCGGCAATGTACCGTTAAGGTCTGTCCTTGGAGACCATAAGGTTTCTATTGGTCAATTTCATGGGAGACTTAATAAAGTTGTTATACTGGACAAAGAATATGAATTGTATCCTTTGTATCACCCGGCAAGCATTATATATAATGTGGCATTAAAAGAGGTGTATATAGAGGATATAGGAAATTTAAGAAGGATTATTACCTCATCAAATAGTAAAATGGAGTAATAAATCGAAAATAAGAGAAAATTCTAAGAAAAATTAGATAATATCGAATATGCAAGATAAATGAATGAAAATATTTGTATTTGATTTATAATAACCCCTTGACTTTAATTTGATTATGGTGTTATAATCTAAAAGCTGTCGCAACTGAAAGACTTTAGTCGAGTAAGTAAGAAAAACTAAAAAATACCAATAAAAAAGGTGTTGACAAAGTGAAGACAGCGTGGTAATATATAAAAGTCGCTCGCACCGAGTGACTGAAACTAAGTGATATGGACTTTGAAAAGTGAACAGTGTAAGACGATAAGGAACTCGTTGATTTAAATGAGTAACTTGCGAACAAATACGCGAGTAAGTAATTTAGAGCCAAAGGGCTTTCTAATTAAGATGAATACGTAGCCGCTAAAGCGGCGAAGTAGATAAATTTTTTTTAGAGAGTTTGATCCTGGCTCAGGACGAACGCTGGCGGCGTGCCTAACACATGCAAGTCGAGCGGAGATACATTGAAGATTTATCGGATATGTATCTTAGCGGCGG
>Ga0134092_1001727_pt1 | contig 18369 bp, 17 predicted proteins | sample 3_6taG_FD_94454 | JGI IMG/M metagenome (GOLD analysis project Ga0134092, IMG submission 94454) | Switchgrass degrading microbial communities from high solid loading bioreactors in New Hampshire, USA - 3_6_20_6_A3 metaG | ecosystem: Engineered > Bioreactor > Semi-continuous > Anaerobic >... | reverse complement strand
TGCTTTTTCAGGACATATTCCAGGGTCATTTCAGGAACGCCGCCTTTTCGGCCGCCGATGATGGTTTTGCCTTCAAGGCTTTCCCACTTAAAATCGGGTTCGGGCTGCCGGCCTACGAGGAAAGAACCGTCTGTCTGGGTCAGCTGTGCAAAGATCACCGCATAATCCTCTCTTCCTTCGTTGTAAACGTAGATCGCAGCTTCCGGCCCCATAAAGCCGATGTCCACCTGGCCGGAGACTAAAGCCGTCATGACTTTGTCAGCTCCGCCCGAGTTGGTCAGCTCAAGTTCAATTCCTTCTTCTTTGAAATATCCTTCATTGATTGCTACATACATCGGTGCATAAAAAATGGAGTGGGTTACTTCAGCGAGCCGGACTTTTTTCAACCCGTCGGAGCTACATCCGCTGAAGGAAAGGGATAAGAAGAGAATGCCAGTAAGTATAAGAATAAACAGCCTTGCCATTTTCATGAGAATACCCTCCTTGCATTAGATATGTCGTTAATTTATAATATTCATGAGGGGGAAATGTGTGAAAGAGGAGGGTGGATCCTTGCAGGCTCAGCGGAGTAGACTGATTGTAGGCCTTCTGCTTTTGCTTTTAGGCCTTTTCTTGATGCTGGATCGTTTCGTTGATTTTCGTGGCGGGCTTTTGATTATTTTTATGGGCATTGGTTTTGCCGCTGTTTATTATATAACAGGACAGATCGGTTTTTTAATTCCCGGCTGCCTGCTGCTCGGTCTGGGTCTGGGGATTGCCGTTATGCCTGTGGCCGGCGGACGGGGAAGATGGGAATCCTTTGTTCTTTTCGCTTCAATAGCCGCAGGGTTCTATCTGGTGTCCGTATTAGGGGGGAAAAAAGCCGGCTGGTGGCCCCTGATTCCGGGAACGGTTTTTTTATTTCTCGGGCTTTTTGTTGTGATCGTCAGCGATCCTGTTTTTCGCAGGGAAATATGGGCGGCCGTTGACAGGTATTGGCTCATTGGCTTGATTGTCCTTGGCGCTTTGGTGATCGTGAAAGCCTTGGCTCCGCCAAAAGGTTAAGAGGAGCCGGCTGGAAATGAAATCCTGTTGGTAATTCATCATAAAAACACTGGACAAGAAACGAAAAATGTGATAACATATTTGACTGTATCGGGTAAATCGATCAGTGATTCATGTTTTGCCCGTACAATGAACCTAATATGAACCGGGCCAATGTAGCTCAGCCGGTAGAGCAGCAGTTTCGTAAACTGCAGGTCAGGGGTTCGAGCCCCCTCATTGGCTCCATCTGTCGGGGTGTAGCGCAGCTTGGTAGCGCGTCTCGTTCGGGACGAGAAGGTCGCAGGTTCAAATCCTGTCACCCCGACCATTTTATGCCTTTTTTTAGCCCTTTCATCGTGATTTCATCATCAATTGGTCAATTATTTGCATTTTTATTGAAGGATTTTTGCCATTCAAATAGAATACATATCAATTGAAAAAATTCACCATGATATTAGATAAAGATTGTCATAAGGATCTACCTTGAACAACTGTATGAAAGAGGTAAGAGGATGAATATTCCCAATATATTGACCATTTTTCGATTTTGCCTGGTCCTGGTTTTTGTCTATGTTTTTTATGCCTTGCCACCGGGGCTGAACCTGATTTGGTCAACGGTTGTTTTCCTTTCAGCCGGTTTGACTGACTTATTGGACGGATATATTGCTCGAAAGTACAACTTGGTCACAAAATGGGGGAAGTTGATGGATCCTTTGGCCGACAAGCTAATGATCGTCACTGTTCTCTTGTGCCTGTATGATACCGGAATGATCCCCCTTTTCGTGATCGTCATCGTCATCGTGAAGGAGGTTCTGATGATAGCCGGAGCGGCTTTCCTGTACAAAAGGCGAAATCAGGTGGTATCAGCCAATTATTATGGCAAAACTGCCACTTTGATATTCTATGTTGCCATTGTGGCCTTGATATTGGGATTACCCTTCGCCCATTTTATTTTGTTTTTGGCAGTCCTGGCAACTCTTTTGGCACTGGTTCAATACGCCTATCGGAATATGAAGAGGGAAAAAAAAGCCTAATTGGAGGTTATTATTTTGGAAGCTCTACATAAAAATTTGGTTGAACATTATCAAGAGGTATTTATCAATAATCCGGAGATCCTTGCTGTTCTTTTTTATGGCGGAGTATCCCTTCAGGGACCAAATCAACCGGATACGGGCTTTTTGGTGCTTTCGGATTCTCTGGAGCCCGGCGCTTATACAGAGGATTATCAAGGAACCGGTGTTTTCTTTCAAATCATGTCCCCGACTGCCTGGATGGATCGAATGGAAAACCGGGCGTCGGATGAGGATATGGCTATGGTATTCAGTGCCCAGCTGCTATTTGATCGGGCGGGACAAATGGATCGGATCTTAAAAAAGATACAGGCCCAGAGGCAAGACCTTATGAAAAACTTCATGTTTCGTGAATACTCCAATATTCTGGACTGTTTTGCCCATTGCAGTGAGTATTACCGTCAAGGAAGCAATCTGGATGCCTACAAGTATTTGATGGACAGCATGGTCCATTGGGCCAGGCTCATCCTGTACCAAAACGGGCAGCTGCCCGGCAGGGAATTATGGAGCCAGGTGAAGAAATACAATATCGGAGTCTACAAGCTGTATGAAGAATTAATCACCGGCTGTGAGCCGGTGGAGAAGAAAATTGAGCTGATGCAGCTTGTTTACGCCAATATGATTTTGGCCAGATCTCATATTTATACCGGACCCCTTTTGGATTATCTGTCCCGGGCCAAGGAGCCCAAGTCCTATCAGGAAATTGTCCGGGAAGGCAACTTTAAGGGAATGGACATTCAACTGAATTTGGTTTTGGAGAAACTGGTTGAGATGAAAATTCTGAAAAGGATGATGCCGGGCTGCGAAGAAAGCAGCAAGGTTATCGGTGCTTCCCGTGATATGAGGTATATGATTTCAGCCTAATCCATCTTTAGGCAAATTCCGCTATTCTTAGATGGTGCTTGACAAAAGCGGTAAGTTGGGTATAATATTACACTAATCAGTGAAGATGAGGAATTATCATCAAACGTTGGCGATGAAGAAGAGGAGTACGCTTCATAAACCAGCAGAGAGGGAGAATCGGGGGCTGAAAGTTCTCCTTGGACTTTATGAAGTGGAAGGTCGCTTCTGAGTCCCCTGGCTGAAAGATCAGTAGGTCGGGGCGGTTCATGCCGTTATCCATGTCGAGTGCCTATCCCGGGAGCGGTGCCTCTTGGGGATAGGAAGCAAGGTGGTACCGCGAAGCTTGCCCTTCGTCCTTTTCATGGACGGAGGGTTTATTTGATTTTGGGATTTAAAAAACTTAAGCGGGGTATTGAAAATGCTTGACAGAATAAACCTTCACCGGGACGGGCTTTTGCTGATGCTGGTCTCTGCCCTTATGGTGTATGGGGCCAGGATTATTGTGGAGCGTATTTTTTCATTTTCAAAGGAGCAATCTGATCGCCCGATCATTGTGATGAAACTGGTTGGGCTTTTGATCGGTATTTTAGGCATGCTAAGAATTTTCGAAATCATATGAATGGAGGAATGAAAGTGGACGAACAAGGAAATATTGCCAAGACCTATGATCCGCAACAGGTTGAAGAAAGGCTGTATAAAGAATGGGTTGAAAAGGGTTATTTTCGAGCTGAAGTAGATTATGAAAAGAAACCCTTCTGTATCGTGATTCCCCCTCCCAATATTACCGGCCAGCTTCATATGGGCCATGCCCTGGACAATACTCTGCAGGATGTCTTGACAAGATTTAAGAGGATGCAGGGATATGCCACCTTATGGCTGCCCGGAACGGATCATGCCAGTATTGCCACAGAAGTAAAAATAGTAGAAAAACTGGCAGAGGAAGGATTAACGAAATATGACCTGGGCCGCGAGAAGTTTCTGGAGAGGGCATGGCAGTGGAAAGAGCAGTATGGGGGCCGAATTGTAGAACAACTCAAAAAATTGGGCTCTTCCCTGGACTGGTCCCGGGAAAGGTTCACCATGGACGAAGGCTGCAGCAGGGCTGTCATAGAAGTATTTATCAAGCTTTACGAGGAAGGCCTCATCTATCGGGGAGACAGGATTATCAACTGGTGCCCGGACTGCAAGACAGCCCTTTCCGACGCAGAAGTGGAATATGAAGAGCAGCAGGGATATTTCTGGCATATACGCTATCCCATAAAGGACAGCGATGAGGTTCTGATTGTAGCTACAACCCGACCGGAGACAATGCTGGGGGACACGGCCGTGGCCGTACATCCTGAGGATGAGCGGTACCAGCATCTGATCGGAAAAACGGTGATACTGCCCCTTGTAAACAGGGAGATTCCGATCATTGCCGATGAATATGTAGACAGGGAATTTGGTACAGGGGTTGTGAAGATCACTCCCGCCCATGATCCAAATGACTTCGAAGTCGGACTCCGGCATGGGCTGCCTCAAATCAGGGTCATGAATGATGACGGAACCATGAACCACCATGCCGGCAAGTATGAAGGAATGGACCGGTACGAAGCCCGCAGGGAAATTGTGAAGGATTTATCGGAGCTGGGGCTTTTGGTGAAAACAGAAGAGCATAAACACAATGTGGGGCACTGCTATCGCTGTGATACGGTGGTAGAACCCATTATTTCAAAGCAGTGGTTCGTGAAGATGAAGCCCCTGGCTGAACCGGCTATTCAAGCGGTAAAAGACAAAAGGGTTCAGTTTATCCCGGAACGCTTTGAGAAGATCTATTTTAACTGGATGGAGAATATCCGGGACTGGTGTATATCCAGGCAGCTGTGGTGGGGGCATCGCATCCCGGCCTATTACTGCCAGGCCTGCGGAGAAACGGTGGTAGCCAGGGAGATGCCGAAGAAATGCAGTAAATGCGGCCATGATCATTTCAAGCAGGACGAAGATGTGCTGGATACCTGGTTCAGTTCCGCCCTATGGCCCTTCTCCACCCTTGGTTGGCCGGATGAAACGGAAGATTTGAAATACTTCTACCCTACCAGTGTGCTGGTGACGGGTTATGATATTATTTTCTTCTGGGTAGCCAGAATGATCTTCTCCGGCCTGGCCCATATGGGGGAGGTCCCCTTCAGGCATGTTTTAATCCATGGCATCGTGCGCGATTCCGAAGGGAGGAAAATGAGCAAATCCCTGGGGAACGGAATTGACCCCCTGGAGGTCATTGAGAAGTATGGTGCCGATGCCCTGCGCTTCAGCCTGGTAATCGGTAATTCCCCGGGAAATGATATGCGTTTTTACTGGGAAAAAGTCGAATCCAGCAGGAACTTTGCCAATAAGATCTGGAATGCTTCCAGGTTTATATTGATGAACCTGACAAGTCTGCAGATAGAGTCTCCAAAGGCAGGAGAGCTGTCGCTGGCGGATCGGTGGATTATCAGCAAATATAACCGTCTGGTGGCAGAGGTAACGGAAAATCTTGAGAAGTATGAACTGGGCATTGCGGCTCAAAAGCTTTATGACTTCATATGGAGCGAGTTTTGCGACTGGTATATTGAGCTTTCCAAGCCCCGCCTGTATGGGGAAGACGAAGGAGCAAGGGAGACGGTTTTGTATACCCTGACCCATGTATTATCCAATACCCTCAAGCTCCTGCATCCCTTTATGCCCTTTATTACGGAGGAGATCTGGCAGCATCTGCCCCATGAGGGCGAGAGCATTATGATATCCAGATGGCCGGAGCCGGATCCGGAAAGGATTGATCCAAAAGCTGAGGAAGAAATGGAGGCCGTCATGGAGGCCATCCGGAATATTCGCAATATCAGGGCGGAATTGAATGTTGCTCCGGCGAGAAAGGCAAAAGTGATGATAGTGGCGCCGGGGGAAGTGCAGCCGATCTTTGAAGAGGGCAAGGTATATTTTGAAAAGCTGGCCGGAGCTTCAGAAGTCCTTCTCCAGAGCGATAAGGCCGGAATTCCCCAAAATGCGGTTTCGGCAGTAACGGCGAAGGCGGAAATCTATATGCCTTTGGAGGATTTGGTTGACCTGGAAAAGGAAATGGAAAGGCTTTTAAAGGAAAAAGCCCATCTTGACAGTGAGCTGGCCCGTGTAAACGGAAAGCTGTCCAACCAAAATTTTGTCAGCAAAGCTCCTGCAGCAGTGGTAGAGGAAGAGCGAAGGAAGAAGGAAAAATACCAGGATATGATGGATAAGGTGCTGGAACGCATCAGGCATTTGCAGGAAATGATGAACAAATGAGGAATAGGGGATGGGCATCGCAAAGGATGCCCATCCCTGTGGCTTTAAAGGAGGATTCATATGAATTATCAGCAAGCCCTGGAATATATTCACGGAACGATGCGGTTTGGATCTCAACTGGGGTTGGACAGGATTCGCGATTTGCTGGAGCGCCTGGGGAATCCTCATCACGAATTTAAATCCGTACATGTTGCGGGTACCAACGGAAAAGGCTCGGTCTGTTCTATGATCACCAGCGTTCTTTCCGAACAGGGGTATAAGGTGGGGATGTTTATATCGCCTTATCTTGAGGACTTCACCGAGAGGATCCAGATATCCGGAAAGCAAATACCGGAAGAAGATTTGGCAAGAATTACAGAGCTGGTGAAGGGAAAAGTGGACGAGATGGTGAAGGAAGGAAAGGGCCATCCCACAGAATTCGAGCTGATCACAGCCATCGGCTTTGTGTATTTTGCGGAACAAAAGGTAGATGCAGCCGTCGTGGAAGTGGGTCTGGGAGGCCGCTTTGATGCCACCAATGTAGTGAACCCTGTTTTATCGGTTATCACGTCCATTAGTTTTGATCATATGGATGTTCTGGGGGATACTTTGGCCAAAATCGCCTTTGAGAAGGCCGGTATTATCAAAGCCGGCAAACCGGTGGTTTCCTATCCCCAGCATCCGGAAGCTGCCAGGGTACTTGAGGAAGTGGCTGGAAAACAAGAAGCTCCTTTAACGGTGGTTGTACCGGAGCAGATAGAGCCGGTGAGTTCGGAATTCGACAGGCAGGTTTTCAATTACAGCTACGGAGAGGAAAGGCTGGATGGACTCACCATTCACCTAAGCGGGAAGCATCAATTGCTCAATGCCGCCACTGCATTGACCTCCGTCATGGTGCTAAGGGAGATAGGTTTTCCTATCTCAAGGGATGCCATTTACAGGGGAATGGAAAAGGCCAGATGGCCGGGAAGGCTTGAGAGACTTCAAAAGGATCCGGATATCATTATTGACGGAGCCCATAATGAGGCAGGAGCCCAGGCCCTTGCCGCAGCCATGAAGGAATATTTCCCTGACAGAAGAATGATCCTGGTGCTTGGGGTTTTAAAGGACAAAGAGGTGGAGAAAATCCTTAAGGCCCTCTGCAGCCTTGCAAGTAAAGTTATAGCCACAAAACCGGACAACCCCAGGGCATTGGAAGCCGATCAATTGGCAGAAAAGGTAAAGAAGTACTGCCGGGATGTGGAGCCGGTTCCTGGCATCGAAGATGCCGTTCATTTGGCTGTGGGCTCTGCCGGACCGGGAGATCTTATCCTTGTGAGCGGTTCCCTTTACTTGATCGGAAAGGTCAGGAAAATTATCAAAAGCCATGAATAACAGCTATGGCACCATCATAGACATGTACTAAATCACAAAAGAAAGAGATGATGGTGCCGTGGATGAATGGATAAACAATGACAGGCTCCTGGAGCTGACACAAAAGGCGTTGGAAAACTGGAAAAGGGCAGAGCGGGCATATGAGCAAAACAGGAACATCCCCTTTCTAAGAGTGAGAAACAGGCATCGAATGGAAAGCGCCAAAAGGATCTACTGCACCCTGCTCAAGGAGGTGAAAAGAAGGGGACTTTCCTTAAGCTCGAGGCAGCTTTTAGAGCGGATTCTCCTGCCGCCTGCTGAATCTACATTCCGCTTCTATCGTTAAGCAGTCAAATCGGCTGCTTTTTTTATTGCCTTTAAATCCTGTCAAGTACACATTTTACCCTGCTGCCATATAATGAAATGTGCAAGGGCAAAAAAGAATTGTCATTAGGGGGATCTGAGATGGAATTGAAGAATGTGATTATTGTAGCCAATACAGGGGACGACAGCCTGTCTTTTGTAGATCCCGGACAGGGTGTAGAAATGGAAAGGATTCACCTGGAAAGAGGCAGTGGACCTGCGGATTTGCTTTTATCGAAAGACAAGTCCTATATTTATGTCCTTCAATCCTATGACAATTCTTTGGGCCTTTTCCACCTGGAAAACAAGGAAATTGCAAGGGCTGTGTATGTAGGCTGTCGGCCGAGCCAAATGGCGGCAGATCACAGGGGAAGGTTGTTTATTGCCAACGGAGACTCCGATTCCATATCCATTGTTCATGAAAGCTGCATGAAACCCTTTGCCCAGATTACGGTGGGCTCCATGCCTGAAGGAATTGATTGCCACTTTAGCCTTCCTATTCTGGCTGTGGCCAATGTCCAGTCCCATGACGTTTGGTTATTGGAGGCCGATGACTTTCAGTGCATTCAACGGATAAAGGTAGAAGGATACCCATCAAAAGTGAAATTTTCCAGGTTCTATCCCCTACTCTATATCTGCTGCTGGGCTTTGGAGCAGCAGTGTAACGGAGTTGTCTTGATATTTGATTTGAAATCTTACCGGATCGTTGATGAAATAGAAGTGGGTTGCCACCCAAACCACATGGCAGAAAGCGAGGGAGGCCTTTATCTGCTGGTTGTTGCCATGGGGAATGCCTGCCTGGACGTGATCGATATGAAGCAAAGAAAAGTTGTGTGCCAAATAGAAGCGGGCAGCCTGGCCCACGACGTAGTTCTGGATACAAAGGAACAGTATGCCTATGTGACAAACTCGGATGAGGATACAGTATCGGTCCTGGATTGGAAGAAAGGCAGGAAAATAAAAGATATCCGGGTTGGGAAAGAACCGGGCGGGCTCATCTATTTGCCTTAAAAGCGATAGATGAAGGGTTGAAAACCGGTTCTTTTAGTTTTCGATGAGCTTCGTCATAATGGATTTATAGATTTCAGGAGCTTTGGCCTTCCAGTTGTTGCAGATGGTTTTGGCTTGTCGTACATTCACTACATTTAATCGAAGCTCTAAAAGAACGATTTCTCCCTCCATCACCCGGCAAACCACTTCGTAATTTTGATTACCGATCTTTTTATAGTCCGAAGTAAGTTGGCTTTCTTTTTTGAAGCGGTTTTGATTGGCCTGAGCGTATTCTTCAATCGATTCTCTGAGGGGCTTCGATATACGTTCCTTAAAAAAAGCAAGGGTTTCCAAGCCCCTGGGAGTAATGCTGTAGAAATGGATGTTTCTGGCTTCTAAATAGTTGAGATGCTCTGAGTTTACCAATTCACTGAGATACTGCTGGAGGTCAAAGTAATTCATGAGATCCTTTTCAAGGAAAAATTCCGTAATCTGCGAATTGGTCAGGGGGATATCCAGGCAGCTGATATAATATAGAATTGACAATTTATTTTCAGCCATATCGGTCAATTGGCGCGCCATTTTTTCACCTCTATGTTCACAGGGATATGCACTATTATAACACAGTTTATCAGATAAAGAAAACAGCGCAAAAGACCAATTCCCCTTTGAAACGGTGTCAAAGGTAAAATAGAAAAAGATGCGTTTGCGCATCTTTTTCTATTTTCTCATGCCATTATGACTTCAATTGATTCTCTGCGATTGCTATGAGGCGTTTTACCATTTCACCGCCAACCTGTCCGCATTGCTTTGCGGTCAAGTTCCCCCAGTAATCCTCAGATCCCTGATGGACCGGGAGATTCAATTGAGCGGCAATCTCATACTTCATATTATCAAGAGCCTGATGTGCACCTTGCACCAACTGCCTGTTTCTGCCTGTGTTTTTGCTTCCGGCTGCCATTTTCCAATCCCTCCTCATTTTATTACTTTAACAATTTATATATAATGGGACATCTTTTTATATATAAATTGCATTGCAGTATTAATTTGTGCACGAAAAGAAAATTGATACCTGATCTTTGATGGAAAAGCAGAAACATATAGGAACGGGATCATGATTTTAAAGAAATTGTAAATACACAAAAAGCTTTCATCGAGTCAGCTTTCAATAAAAAAGGCTTAAGCCGGAAACTGAGAAGCTTTCTTAATAAAAATGTAATAAAAGTTCATAAAGATTGAATATATGTCGAATCCATAATAGTATATAATGATAATTGGACTTTATACTGACTGAAGAGGAGTGACTAAATAAATGAAGAAAACGGGACTTAAGAAAATTCTACTGGCTTTGATCGCGATGGGGCTTTTATCCTCCTGTGGGCAGGCGCTGATTCCCGCTGATAAAGACGGCATACCCGAAAACGATGTCGTCATTGAAGAACCGGGTGATAAGGAGCCGGCTGAGGATCAGGAAGAAAGTCAGGAGCAAAACAAGGAGGAGCCGGCAGAAGCACCTGGTAAGGAGCAGCAGGAGCCAGGATCGGAGGAACCCCAGGCACCGGAGGTTGACTTCAAAGCCTTAAAGGTCAATGAACTGGGCGAGATTATGATCCTTATGTATCATGATATCGGCAGCGAGGAGAGCGATTGGGTCAGAACACCGGAGAATTTCCGAAAAGATCTGGAAACCTTGTATGAAAAGGGATACCGCTCAATCAGCATGAAAGATTATCTGAATAATAATATCAATGTTCCGGCAGGCACTACTCCTGTCGTGATCGTCTTTGATGATTCCACCCAGGGGCAATTCAACATATTGGAAGAGGAAGGGGAATTTGTGATTGATCCCAACTGTGCAGTAGGTATACTGGAGGAATTTTATAAAGAGCATCCGGATTTTGGCCTGGAAGCCACCTTTTATATATACTATCCAGTTCCCTTCAGGCAAAAGGATTTGATTGAGAAAAAGCTCCGGTATATCGTTGAAAAGGGGATGGATATCGGCAGTCACTCCTACAACCATGATAACTTGAGGACCGATCCCGAAACAGGTCAGCCAAGGGATGCAGCCTCCATTCAAAAGGTATTGGCGATGCATGTGAAAAAGACGAAGGAAATCCTGCCTGACTATGAAGTGGACAGCCTTGCGCTGCCCTACGGTGCAAGCCCTAAAGGAGACCTTTATCAATATGTGGTTCAGGGAAGCTACGAAGGAGTGGAATATCATCATAAGGGCGTGTTGCTCGTCGGAGCCAATCCCGCCAAACCCTTGTACCATAAAGATGCGGATCCTTCCAGGATACCCCGTGTAAGGGCAAGTGAAATGAACACAGAGGGTTTGGGTTTATATGATTGGCTGGAACGATTTGATAAAAATCCTGAAAGGCGTTTTATCAGCGACGGAGATCCCAATACCATTGCCTTCCCAAAGGGAAAGGAAGACCTGTTAAAGGCCGATGAAATAGAAGGCAAGACCGTTATCGCTTATGAATAAAGGGGCAGCTTTGGCTGCCTTTTTTTATGAAAATGTATCATATAAAAACAAGGCGGCATTCGATGAGAAAGAATAGGATATGCATATTGGCATGTTTTCATCATATATTTGTATCAGACGTCGATAAGCGATACGATAGAACAAGCTATTGTTTAATAAATGACAATTATATTGCCATATAAGGAATTTATTACTTGACACATAAATCATTTTTATGTATATTTATGTTAGTACATGCTTAGATTTGCTTCGTTTTTGTATAGTAAAACCCTTTATTCCAGCCAGTATCTACGTTTAATTCCAGTTATATTTATAGCCCTTAACGCAATTCAGCTCCTGATAGATTTATTGCAATGGACACGGCATTTTCCAGCACCCTATATATTACCTCATATAGCATGACCCCCCCACCGACCATTATTTCTGTATATAAACAATGAAATAATGGTTTATATTCTTATAAGAGGGTTTTAAACCTGTTTTATCCTCTTTTGAATCGGTGCTTAAGTTTTCTTCAAAAGACTCTTTTGAAGAAGTAAAAAAATATATGAGGAGGAATTTATAATGTTCAGCAAAAAACTCACAAAAATTTTAGTTCTTGCGCTGGTATTGGTTTTTGCTACTACCATGACAGCGCTGGCTGACACCCGTACAACAAAAGCTGTAAAGGGTTCTGCAAAGATCGACGGCGAAATCGAGTCCGCCTGGAAAGCTGCAGAACAGGTAGCCATTGATTTGGTCATCGGAAGCCCTACAGCCACAGCTGTTGCAAGAACCATGTGGGATGAGAAAAATCTCTACATCCTGGTTGAAGTAAAAGACGATGTACTGGATGATGCCAATGCCGATGCATGGGAGAAAGACTCTGTAGAGATCTACATTGACCAGAACAATGCGAAAACAGCTACATACGAAGATGATGACATCCAGTTCCGTGTAAACTACAAGAATGAGACATCCAGCCGCGGAGCATATTATGAAGCCGTAAAGGATTCCATCCAGACAGCTGCTAAGACCGTTGACGGTGGCTGGATGGCAGAAGTTGCTATTCCTTGGAGCACTCTGGAAGCCAAAGAAGGCACCGTTATCGGATTTGACCTCCAGATTAACGATGCAAAAGACGGTTCCAGAGCCGGAATACTGAAATGGAACGATACCGCTGATAAAGCACATGGCAATACTTCCGTATTCGGTAATCTCGAATTGGTCGGACCGGCTGCCCTGCCTCAGACCGGTGCTTCCTTCCCGGTATATGTATTGTATGCAGCTGCAGCTCTCCTGTTAGTTGGCGGTATCGTACTGCAAGTACGTAAGCTGGCTCTCAGCAAATAAGAATCATTGTTAGCTAAGGAAAATCTGTCGCCGGATGGGCGGCAGATTTTCCTATAATTATTTCCGTTATGGCTGTACTTTGTTAACATAGGAGAGATTCCCCAATGAGGAACCTGCGGGCTTTTTTTCAAAACCTTTTGGAAAGGGTAAAAGATCTCCAAAGCCGATTAAAACAGGTAAGCCCTATGCAAAACCTTGCGAAACGATTGAGTCTTCCAGGGCTTATTTTTTTTATAACCGGAGCCGGGCTTTTAGGATATTTGATCTATGCCCAGTTAAAGGTGAACAGCGTTTCTGCCGAGTATCAATTCAATCAGCTGGATGAATCCTATTTTGTAGAGAAAGGGACTGAGAAGAATATTCTCGATATCATGGAAGAAGTAGAAGCATCAGTGCAGGAAGAAACGGCTGCGGAGGAACAAAATGAGGATTCGCCGGAATACGACGATGAATTGAAGAAGAAAAGGGCCAGGTACCTGCTTGAGCAACTGCAAGCCCAAGGCTTGTATATGCCTGCGAACCCGGAGCCTTCCACCTGGAAGGGGGATGAGGAAAATCCTGAAGTCTTCGCCCGGATGATCATTCCCAAAATTGAGCTGATTGCTCCTGTTGTTCGTGGAATTGCAAAAGAAGACATAAAGCTGGCTGTCGGGCATATACCCGGGACAGAAGAGCCGGGAGAGATGGGCAATTCCGTCTATGCAGGCCACCGCTCCCATACCTTTGGGAGGTTTTTTAACCGTTTGGGCGAAATAGAAGTGGGAGATGTCATTATCATCGAAACGACCGAGTACAAGTTCACCTATGTCGTTTCAGAGAAATTCATTGTTGATCCGGATGAAGTGTGGGTAATGGACGATATCCCGGGAGAGGCTCTCTTGACGCTGGTTACCTGTGAGCCCTTATACGGTAATTCTCACCGATTAATTGTAAGGGGAAAACTACAGTGAGACCTGCAAATTCAGAACAACGGTTCAGAAACTTTCACATATTCTTACTGATTTTTTTTCTGCTTTTTGTTCAGCTCATGAATTTGAGTGGCTGTAGAGCCTCGGATGAGGCAAAATACGATAGCAGGATTCATGAGCCCGCTGAAACTGAGGCTGCTGAAAATGAATTGCAAAAGCTCGAGCAAAATGAGCCTGTAAGCGAGGATTCAGCTATACAGACGGTAGAAGAGCCGCCTGTACAGAAAGACAGCGAAAATTTGAAATATCAGGGAAAGACTTTGGTATTCTGGACCTGGGACAGAAACCATATGTTTGATTTAGCCCAGGTCAGGGCATTCGAAAAAGCAACCGGGGCAAAGGTCGAATTTAAGCTGCTGCCATACGGAGAGTTCTTCAGTGGGCTTAAAGCAGCGATTGCTGCAGGGGAGCAGGTTGATGTGGCTTATTTGACTGCAGAGTGTTTTCCCCTCTGGGGCATGAGCAATGATTTAATCCCTGTCTCTGATTATCTTGAGCCCTATCAGGAGCCCTTTTTAAAGGCCGTATCGGATCACTATACGTGGAAGGGCAAGGTTTTTGGTGTGAATGCCTTCGCGACGCCGGCTGTTATGTTCTACAACAAGGGGCTATTTGAAGAGGCAGGAATGGACGACCCTTCCGAAATGATGGCCAGGGGGGAGTGGAATTGGGATGGGTTCATCAGTGCCGCCCGTCAACTTACAGTTGATTTGGATGGTGACGGTGAGATGGAGCGCTGGGGAGCAAAGCTGGAGCAGGAGATGTGGCTGTCATCCAACGGAGTGGATATTATCCGTTTGGTAGACGGAAAGCCCTCCTTTGCACTAAATTGTCCTGCAGGATACGAAGCATACAACATGGATATTTATTTCCCCCGCTTGAATATATCCCCTGACCTTCCAATGGGGAAAGCCCATTATGACTTTATATCAGGAAATATCGCCATGTATTTTAACTGGACCGATAAGATATCGGATTTGGCCTCCGCTTTGGGAGATCAGCTGGATTTTGTTCCCTTTCCCCAGGGACCGAGCGGCACAAAGCCGGTTGTCCGGTTGGACGGAAATGCCTGGGTTATGCCCCAAAGCTGCAAGGAACCCGAGTTGGCTGCCGAGTTTATTCTATTTATGAACAGCAAAGAATATGTATCCCAAAAGAACGAGAAACTGCAAAGCTTACTGGGAAAAGAACGCTTTGAGAAGCTGATGGCTTATCTGAAGGAGAACGCTGTCATAGATGACGTGACAGGTTGGGGCCTTAAGGGAATGATCGAAAAGATGGAAGAGGAGATCATGCACAGCGGCAAAGAACCCTTCTATGTAATAGGAGATTACGGAAAATCGATCGAGAAATATTTGAACTCTCTGATGGTAAGCTTGAATATAGAGTGAAAAAAGACAACCCCCTGCTTTTCAGCAGGGGGGTTCATCTTGAGGGACACCTGACGGTGTCCCTTTATGTTTTAGATGATAAAGCTCTTAATTTCTTCCAGCAAGTCATCGCAATCATCTGAATATATTTCGACGATGACAGGTTTGCTTAAATCCAGGCTAAAAATACCAAGAATGGATTTGGCGTCAACGACATGGCGGCCGGAACGGAGATCGATCTCATAGTCATACTTGCTGACAATGTTTACAAAATTCTTTACATTCTCGGCTAAAGAAAGCTTTATGTTGACCGTTTTCATAGGGACCACCTTCCTCATCTATATTTGTATATTTCTAGTATATACCATCCAATTTTCTATTACAATACCTTTCCAATCAAATAAACAAAAATCAAAAAATCGAACAATAGAACGATTATATTTTGGAATCAGTCAGTCAATACTATATTGGTATATGGTTAAGACAGGCGGAACAAACAACGAATGGAGGATAAGCAATGAAAATAGGGATACCTCGAGCGCTTCTTTATTATCATTTTTATCCCTTCTGGAGGACCTTATTTCAGGAGCTTGGCCATGAAGTGGTCCCTTCCATAAAGACCAACAAATGGATTGTCAATAAAGGAGTAGAGGCCTGTGTGGATGAGGCTTGCCTTCCAATCAAGCTTTTTCATGGCCATGTCATTGACCTGGCAGGAAAAGTCGATGCGATTCTCATTCCCAGATTCATTAGCTTAAGGCAGGGAGAATTCATCTGTCCAAAGTTCATCGGACTTCCGGAAATGGTGAAAAATTCCGTATCGAACCTGCCGTCTCTCCTGGTTTTGGATATAAACTTGCATAAAAGTGAAAAAAATAAGTATCAAGGCTATGATGAACTGTTAAAGGAAATGGGATGCGATGCCCCTTCGATCAAAAGGGCCCTGAAGGCTGCCGGCAGTTGCCAGAGCCGGTATGAAGACAGCCTTCTTAAAGGAAGCAGTCCCCTGGCTTTGCTGGATGGGAATGGGGCCAAAACGAATCAAAGCAGGGGGACCATTGGCTTAATCGGACATCCCTATCTTCTGTACGATGAGTATGCCAGCATGAATATTATTCAAAAGCTTGCCCTTTATGGCTACAGGGTCCTGGTGCCTGAAAACATATCTGCTCAGGAAATTGAAAACCAGTGCAAGTTTTTACCCAAGAAGCTTTTCTGGACATATGGGAAGAAGCTTTTAGGCAGCGGTTTATCGATGATCCATACAAAGGCAGTAGACGGTATGATTTTCTTAACCAGTTTTGCTTGCGGAATTGACTCCTTTATAGGAGAGCTGCTGCAAAGGTTGAATCAAAGAAAAGGCAAAATACCCTATCTCACAATAAGCCTGGATGAGCACAGTGGACAAGCAGGTTTTGATACCCGGTTGGAAGCTTTTCTTGATATGCTCAAGGGGAGGGATGGAGATGAAGGTGACCTTTCCCCATATGGGATTGGCCTATGTGGCAGTCAAAGCCTTGTTTGATGAGTTAGGGGTCGAAACGGTGGTACCGCCTGCCATCAATAAAAGAACGCTGGAGATTGGCACCAAGCTTTCACCGGAAATGGCCTGCCTTCCCCTTAAGATCAATATGGGCAATTATTTGGAGAGCATACGCCGGGGAGCCGATACCATTGTTTTGACCGGTAGCTGCGGACCTTGCCGTTTCGGTTATTATGGAATTGTACAGAAGGAAATCCTGAGGGATTTGGGATATGATGTGGATGTGGTAATACTGGATCCACCCAATGGCGATTGGAAGGCCTTTTTTGAGAGGATTCAAAAAGTGTCCGGAAATTGCTCGTTAAGTAAGATATACAAAGCCTTCAAAAGAGCGTATATGGTGGTGCAAAAGTGTGATGAAATGGAAAAGACGGCACTGAAAAAGCGCCCGCGGGAGAAGTTGAAAGGGGAAACGGATCAAGTACTAATGGGTTTTGAAAGACAGGCAGCCAGATGCCATGGAGCTATGGAGATTTTGAGGCTTATTGAAGAAACCCGGAAGGAGCTTTTGGAAATCGAGGAGATTCCGGATTTTGAGCCCCTGAAAATCGGAATTATCGGGGAGATTTATACCATTATTGAGCCCTTTGTGAATTTGTATGTTGAGAAAAAGTTGGGAAATATGGGGGTGGAGAGTGATAAGAGCCTTTCGGTAGGGGAATGGGTAAAAACTCACCTGTCAATGGACCTGAAGCATAAGCACGAAAGGAAAAGGATCATGAATAAGGCAAAACCGTACCTGGGTCTATGTATCGGGGGCCATGCATGGGAAACCGTTGCCTATGCAGTTCATTTTGCCGAGTGCGCTTTTGATGGATTGATTCAGATCCTGCCTTTTGGGTGTATGCCGGAGATTGTGGCGGAGAGCATCCTGCCCAGAATTGCTGAGGATAAAAACATTCCTCTCATGACCTTAACGGTAGATGAAATGACAGGGGAAGCAGGATATATAACACGCCTCGAGGCTTTTGTAGATATGATCCATGAGAAGAAGGGAAGAAGAGATGGGTAAAAAACTGTATTTAGGGATTGATGTTGGTTCTGTCAGCATTAATGTAGTCACCATGGACGAGGGGCTGGTTCCCGTGGAGAAGATTTATGTACGAACAGAGGGAAAACCGATTCAAATCCTGAAAAAGGCCCTGGAGGATATGGCCGCCAGTATTCCTGCAGGATGCGAAATAGGGGGAGTGGGGATTACGGGAAGCGGGCGGGAGTTGGGGGCGGCCTTGGTCGGAGCCGATGCAGTCAAGAACGAAATAACGGCCCACGGGACAGCAGCTTTAACCTATATTCCGGATGCAAGGACTGTTCTGGAAATCGGAGGCCAGGACTCCAAGATCATCCTCCTTCGCAATGGAGTTGTTTCGGACTTTGCCATGAACACCGTTTGTGCGGCCGGGACAGGCTCCTTTTTGGACAGGCAGGCTGCCAGAATGAATATACCGATTGAAAAATTCGGCGAGCTTGCCTTAAAGTCCACTTCGCCTGTTAGAATAGCCGGGAGGTGCGCTGTGTTTGCAGAATCGGACATGATTCATAAGCAGCAAATGGGCTGCAGCCAGGAGGATATTATCAGAGGGCTTTGCGAAGCTCTGGTAAGAAATTATTTAAACAATGTAGGAAAGGGAAAGGAAATACTGCCGAAGGTTGTATTTCAAGGAGGGGTAGCTGCCAACCGGGGGATTCAAAAAGCCTTTGAGGAAGCCCTGGGAACAAGCATCATTGTTCCGGAGCACTATGATGTAAT
>Ga0134092_1001726_pt1 | contig 18371 bp, 19 predicted proteins | sample 3_6taG_FD_94454 | JGI IMG/M metagenome (GOLD analysis project Ga0134092, IMG submission 94454) | Switchgrass degrading microbial communities from high solid loading bioreactors in New Hampshire, USA - 3_6_20_6_A3 metaG | ecosystem: Engineered > Bioreactor > Semi-continuous > Anaerobic >... | reverse complement strand
GGATTTGAGCCGTATTGCTAACATGAGTTCCACCACACAGTTCACTGCTGAAGCGATCTACAGAGACCACCCGGACCCGATCCCCGTACTTTTCTTCAAATAACGCAGTCGCTCCTTGATCCACAGCCTCCTGATAAGACATCTCCCGGACACACACAGAAAATGCTTCGCCAATCACCTGGTTAACAATATGTTCAACCTCCTGAAGCTGATCTTCGGTTACCTTTTCATAATGAGTAAAGTCAAAACGCAACCGTTCCGGAGTAACCAATGAACCTGATTGATGCACATGTTCACCGAGCACTCGCCTGAGAGCTGCATGCAACAAATGGGTGGCTGTGTGGTTACAGGCCGTAGCTATTCTCCGGCTCCGATCAACCCTCAAAGTATATTGACCGGATTGCTTCGGGAATTCCCCATCTTTTTTGACCAAGTGGACCACTCGGTCATTAAGACGAAGGGTATCGACGACTTTAAACTCCCGACCGTCTGTAACGATCACACCAGTATCTCCCACTTGTCCGCCAGATTCACCGTAAAAGGGCGTTTGGTCAAATACCAGGTGCCAATGTTCCTGATCTTCGCCCATCATAGACAGCCGAGCCTGACACTCCGTGGTTTCATAGCCTTTAAATGCGGAATGAGAGCCTTCATGGACTGTTTGCCACTTTGCTAAGTCATCGGACATCACAAATTTCCCGCTCTCTCTGGCCCGGGCCCGCTGATTTTCCATTTCCCGGTTAAATCCTTCCCGGTCCACCGTCAACCCTTTCTCCTCCGCCATCAATTCAGTTAAATCCAGCGGAAATCCATAGGTATCATACAACTTAAAGGCTTCCACTCCGGGTACTACCGACTGTTTCGCCTGTTGCAATTTTGCAGCGATACTCTCGAATAGTTCGATCCCCTTGTCCAAAGTCCGATTAAAACTCTCTTCTTCCGTCTTAATCACCAATTCGCAATGGCGTTGCTCCTTCCGAATTTCAGGATAGGCATCTCCCATTGCTTGAACCACATATTCCACAACACGATACAAGAACGGTTCAGTCATTCCCAACGTCCGGCCAAAACGGGCAGCCCGCCTCAAAATCCGGCGTAATACATAACCTCTTCCCTCGTTGGAAGGCAGAGCGCCATCGGCAATGGCAAAGGTTAACGCCCGGATATGATCGGCAATCACTCGAAAGGCCACGAGGTTATCAGGAGAGTCGTAGGTTTTTCCGGTCACGGTTTCGATACCGCGCATTATTTCCGCAAATAAGTCAATATCATAATTGGATTTCTTGCCTTGGAGAACCGAAACAATCCGTTCAAATCCCATACCGGTGTCCACATGCTTCGAGGGCAGCTCTTCAAGACTTCCGTCTGCTTTTCGGTTATACTGAATAAACACTAAGTTCCATAATTCAATGAACCGGGCACATCCCGCATTGACACCGCACACATGGCCGGGAACATGTTGTTTATCGCAACGATCCGGCCCTAAATCTATATGTATTTCGGAACATGGACCACAGGGACCGGTATCCCCCATCTCCCAAAAGTTATCTTTCTCTCCAAACCGTAAAACGTGGGTCGGATCGATATCCGTACAAGTCTTCCATAATTCTTCCGCTTCATCATCTGTTTTGAAGACCGTTGCATACATTTTATCTTTGGGAAGACCCCAACGTTCCGTCAGCAATTCCCAAGCCCAGATAATCGCTTCCTTCTTATAGTAATCCCCGAAAGACCAGTTTCCGAGCATCTCAAAGAACGTATGATGATAGGTATCGCGGCCCACCTCGTCCAGGTCGTTATGTTTTCCACTCACCCGAATACATTTTTGGGAATCAGCCGCCCGCCGATAACTACGGCTTCCTGTACCTAAAAACACATCCTTAAACTGATTCATTCCGGCATTGGTGAAGATGAGGGTCGGATCATTATGGGGAATCAACGATGCACTGGGGACAATAGTATGCTCTTTTTCTTTAAAAAACTCCAAAAATTGACGTCGAACTTCATTTGCAGAAATCACTTAAAAACCTCTCCTCTACTGTTAAAATCCTATTTAACGTTGGAACATTACGTTCCCCCACGATTAACAGTTCCTAATTTCTTTCATTTTAATAAATAATTCATCCAATAGCAACCCCAACTTCAGCTTGAAACTTCCAGAAATGCCCATTAGAGGTATAATCATCTATTTATAAGTCCATACTAAGATCATCGTTAATATTTCAATAATGGAGGTATTTTAACTATGAATTCGATCTCAACCTTAATATCGCCGTCCGAACTTCCCCCTACCGCCGAATCTATACATGAGGAATTTTTCGAAGATGCTTTGTTTCAAGATATCCTCGGAATGAAGTCCATCCCACAGGTAGCGGAGAAAACAGCGTATGACCTGAAAGAACTCCAGGACGATGTTTATCAAGCCCTGTTTGCGCTCTTTCAAAAAACCCGGGGCATTGCCACTCCATCCTCAACTGGCTCAGACGATATCTTTCTCATCTTTGAAACTCTCTTTAAAGGATTCTATCAGCATTTCCGTCAGGCCATGGAAGCCATATCCCAGGACCAACCCCCGGTAAAGGTCGCTTATGTCCTTGGTAAAAATTCCGATAAACTCCTGAAAATGCTGGACCAATTTATTCAGGAAATCAATAAAGAGTTATCATAAAACAAAAGAACAACCGGTTCTCCGGTTGTTTCTTTTTAGTTCTTCTGTTTCAGTTATTGATAGACATTTTAAATCCAAGTCAAATATGCAACGATTTCAATGTTGATATAAGTCTTATTTAATATATCCACTAAAGGAATTACCGACGGGACGGCGGCGGCGGATTAGGGCCTCCCGGATGTCTGCCTTCTTCCCGGGTATTAATATAGATCTTGCTATCACGACCCCGGATCCCTACAATAATATCTCTACCCCGCACCACTGCTATCGGCTGAGTTTCCGTCTGGCCATCTCCAGGTATCTCCTTCCATTCTGTCCATTTAACACCATCAAAGACACTGGCGTAAAGGCGCCTATCTTTACCCCGGTGGATAACCCAAAGCTCCCGATCCAAGCTTACCATGGCCAATCCAGAAGGCGTTTTTCCATTAAAGCCAATCTCCGTCCATTTGCTCCAGGAATGACCCGATAAACTCCGGATCATCATCCGGTCATCCCAATTTCGAATCGCCAAATACAATCGTCCATTCGCAACCGCAAGACAAGGTTCAGAATTGGTCATCCCATCAAGTTTGGTCCATCTACCCCAGTCTCCTCTGGGACTGGTGCTATTGACATAGATGCCATTGTCTATACCGCGAATTGCTGCATAGAGTCGGCCATTATAAGAAGCTAAGCTCCCCCCAGACAAGGTGCCTCCTTCGAGTCTCTCCCATCTCCTCCAACGGCCCCGTTCCATCTGAGTGACATAAATCCCATTGTCCATCCCACGGACCAAAGCATACAACGTGTGGTTATGATATACCAGTGCCGGGCTGCTCTGGGTTTCACCGTTTAATCTTTCCCATCCGCCTCTATTTCCCCTTTTGAAATAAATACCATTATCAAGGCCCCGGATCATCATATGTATCTGGTTATCCATGATAGCCATTGCCGGAGTGGATAATGTCTGACCATCGAAATATCTTTCCCATCCACTCCAGCGGTCACGATCATCCTTTTTATCATCCCGGATAGCATCGATTCCCATGCGGGCATCCCCGACCCGTGCTTCCACCGAACCCACAGCTAAACTTCCTACGAGCAGGGAAACCAAAACTAAACTCATGAGCAATTTCCCAAATAAACTCCTCGTTTTCATCTTTTTCACCTCATTGCATTTTTCTTACTTCTTAGACGAACGAACACTCCTCTTTGCTCCAACCATTTTATAATAAATTCCACAATATTCCTCCCAAATTATTTTATCAAAAAAAGGAACCCTCGATAAAGAGCTCCTTTTTAAATTACCTCCATCATCTTATTGTCACAGTCTCCCCTTGCAAAATCCGATTCATATTTTTCACCGCACACATCTTACCGCACATGGTGCAAGTATCGGATTCCAGGGGTTGAGATTCGCGCCGATAGCGCCGAGGTTTTTCCGGATCAAGTGCCAATCGAAACATGGCTTCCCAATCCAACGCAGCCCGGGCTCTGCTCATGTTCAGGTCCCAATCTTTAGCCCCAGCGATCCCCTTGGCGATATCACCGGCATGGGCAGCGATCTTCGCTGCGATAATTCCTTCAACCATATCCTCAAGATTGGGCAAACGCAGATGTTCGGCTGGGGTTACATAACAAAGAAAATCAGCCCCCGCCATTGCCGCAACCGCACCTCCAATAGCACTGGTGATATGGTCATAGCCCGGCGCCACATCTGTTACTAACGGTCCCAACACATAAAAGGGCGCCCCATGGCATAATTTCTTCTCCAACAATACATTTGCAGCGATTTCATTCAACGCCATATGGCCCGGCCCTTCGATCATCACCTGAACGCCAGCCTCCCAAGCTTTTAACGTCAGTTCGCCTAAAATCATCATTTCTTTGATTTGAATTGAATCGGTAGCATCAGCGATACTCCCGGGACGGCAGGCATCGCCCAGACTCAGCGTCACATCATATTCGGCACATATCTTCAAAATCTCCTCGAAATGCTCATAAAAGGGATTTTCACAACCGGTCATCTCCATCCAGGCACAAATGAGTGACCCACCCCGGGAAACAATATGGGTCACCCGTCCTACCCGTTTCAAATCTGCGACGATACTACGGGTGATTCCAGCATGAATGGTCATAAAATCTACCCCATCTTCAGCATGGGTTCGAATCACTTCTAAAAAGTCTGCCACAGTCAGCTCGGATAAATCCCGTTCCAACATTCCGACTGCATCATAGATAGGAACCGTTCCAATCATCATCGGACTTTGCTCCAGCAACTGCCTGCGGAATGCCTGGGTTTTGCCGTATGAACTCAGATCCATAATGGACTCTGCTTTAAGCTCCACCGCTTTCGCTACTTTTTGCAGCTCATAATCAAAATCAGCACAATCTCTGGAAATTCCCAAATTGACGTTGATCTTGGTACGTAAGCCCTCGCCGACTCCCTCCGGATCCAAACCAAGATGATTTCGGTTGGCCGGGATCACCACTCGGCCGTCAGCCACCCGCTGCCGCAAGGATTCGGCATTGATCCCTTCCTTTTCGGCGACCCGTTTTATTTGAGGAGTAATTATCCCTTCCCGGGCTGCCATCATTTGGGTTTGAAACATCTTAAACCATCTCCTTCGCCCGGGCGATAGCCGCCCGGATATCTTCGACTTTCTGTCCAATATCTTCGGCGCCGACAATTTCCGTCACCAAAGCCACAGTCCGAGCTCCTTTTTGAATCACCGGGCCGATATTATGAACTTTAATTCCGCCAATAGCCACAAACGGAAGGTCAATATGGTTGACCACATATTCCAGATATTCCAGACCTACCGGATCACAAACATCTTTTTTGGTAAAGGTTTGGTATATAGGGCCTACCCCGATATAATCCACCGGCTGCCGTACCGCTTCCTCAGCCTGTTCCGGCGAATGAGTGGATAAACCGATGATCATCCGTTCTCCGACCAACTCCCGGACTTTCGCAACAGGTAAATCCTCCTGACCTAAATGAACACCGTCCGCAGCGACCGCCAACGCCAAATGTACATCATCATTGACAATGAGTTTGGCATTAAACTTTGCGGTTAAATCCCGGATCGCAATGCACTCCCGATACTTTTCAGCCATTCCCTTCTCTTTCTCGCGGTACTGGATCACTTCAATCCCGGCTTCCAACAACATCTGCACCACTTCCCGGTTTGAACGGCCCAACGAATACTCACTGGCGGTAATCCCGTAAATATCCGTATCCAGGCAATGTTTCCGCTTACTGCTCCAACTCTGCCGGAACACTCTCTGCTCCAGCTGGTACAGTTGAAAACGCTTCATCTCCACTTCCTTGGCAACAGAATAGCCATTTAAAAGTTTCATATACTCTTCCAGTGACCGGGCCGCTTCCTCCGCCCGTTTAAAATTGGCCGCAAGGATCTCTTCCGTTGTCCGCCGTCCATCCAATGCTAGGGCACGGGAAATCGCTAAACCCGGATCATGTTCTGCATCCCGGCTGTCGAGCAATTGATCGCGAAAAGGTTTAAATAGGTCAGCCATTGCTAAACGCATCCTTTTAACCTCTTCGGCAAAGCGGATATCCTCCCAATCGAAACGCATTAGATCTTCAATAACCCGCAGCCCCTCTGTCAACCGATTAAAATTGGCATCAATAATTCGCCACAATCTGCTCACCTGCTCCTCCCTTTAAGACCCATTCGAGAACACAATCCGCTTGTTTGGCAGCTGCCACATTGACCCGGGGTGATACCGGAGGTCGTTCCGGCCCAACTGCTGAATGCAAATCCCCGACAACGATCAGATCCTTTCGAAAATGGTGAACCTGAATCCCATCACTATCTCCATATCCGGCCAAACCCGATGCAGATACTAAAAACTTACCTGCACTGCACCCATATTCAATAATCATCCGCTTAATCTCAGCCCGATCCACAGCTTCAACGAGCACTTGACAATCATTGAAAAAACGGGTTAAATTCCCCGGTTCCATCCGTTCCGGGTAAGTCTCCAATTCCAATTCCGGATTGATCCTCAGCAAATTGCTTCGCAGCGCATCCACCTTCGCCATACCCAACTGATCCAGGAAATAAAATTGCCGGTTTAAATTGGACATCTCAACCTTATCAAAATCCACCAGTACCAACCGCTTGAATCCTGATCTCACCAAATTAACTGCACAGTTCGATCCCAGACCGCCGGCCCCTGCAATTCCGATCTTTATCCCTTGAAGAAGCCGGAATTTCTCTTCTCCCCACTGATTCAATAAGGCCATTTCAAATTGATTCATCATTCTACCCCACATCATGCCAATCTTTAAAAATCGGTTTATAACCCAATTCACTGATAACCCGGTATATTTCTGCCACAGAACGCCGATCGGCAATTTGAAATTGTCCGGGATCATCCTCACTGTAAACCGCGTGGCCTCCCACAGCCGTCGAAACGCCGGCTGACATCTTGGTTACACCAAGGCCGATCAAATGTTCACGAAATCCCTGGCGTTCCCGGGTAGAAATGGTAATACCCACCCGTGGCAGAAAAATCCGGAGGGCTAATAGGATCTGAACTAACTGCCGTTCCGAAACCGGCGATATCGGTTGAAAGCCACCTACCTCCGGACATAAACGCGGCAAGGAAACGCTGACCTCAGCCCAAGGGAAATTCTGTTGCAGGAAATTTGCATGCATTCCGGTTAAAAAGGCTTCAACCCGCCAATTATGGAGTCCCAATAAGGCCCCGATGCCAATCGTGCGCCCTCCGGCTTTACCGACCCGCTCGGGAGCTTCCAGCCGAAACCGGAAATCCCGTTTTGGGCCGGCCAGATGAAGCTGGCCATATACCGTTTCATCATAGACTTCCTGGAAGAGCGTTACGCCGTCAATTCCAGCTTCGATCAATTCCCGGTAATCTTCAACCGAAAGCGGATACACTTCCATCGAAATGGAGGAAAAATAGGGCCGAAGGATCGTAACACAACGTTTAATATAATCTACCGGTGAATGTTTCGGAGATTCTCCGGTCAAAATCAAAATGTGTTTCAATCCGGTTGCCGCAATAACCCGACCTTCCTGTTCCACCTCGGAGAAAGTCAATTTTCTGCGGGTAATCCTATGCCCGGCATTGTAACCGCAATAAACACATCGATTAATGCAATAATTGCTCAGATAAAGCGGGGTAAACAGTTGGACAGTTTTCCCAAAATGCTGCAGTGTTAGCTCCCTGGCCTTCCAGGCCATCATTTCCAGATAATCATCGGCTTTCGGCGATAACAACACCCAATAATCCTCCGGATGATAGGATCCGCTATCAATGGCTTGCCGAATACGGGCCTCGGTTATCTCCAACTGTTGCAAACGGGCCACTTCCCGTTGGCACATCGACAATTCATGATAAAATGACACGTTCTTCCCTTCTTCTCTCCATTATCATTTATGATATCTCCTGTAAAAAGCCAGTCAGCGGAGAGGAAGCTACCGCATATTTTTGGATCGCTCCCGGCCCCGCCAAAAAGGCTTTCCTTCCAGCTGAAACCGCCTGTCCAAAGGCTTCCGCCATCATCACCGGATCCTCCGCGGTGGCGATCGCCGTATTCACCAGCACAGCCGCTGCGCCCATCTCCATGGCCTCGGCAGCCTGGGAAGGGCGACCGATACCGGCATCGATGATCACCGGCAGCTTAATCTCAGAGATTAAAATTTCAACCAACTCTCTGGTCTTTAACCCTCGATTGGTTCCAATCGGGGACCCCAACGGCATAACTGCAGCCGCTCCGGCATCAACCATCCGCTTGGCCGCCATTAAATCCGGACTCATGTATGGTAAAACCACAAACCCTTCCTTTGCTAAAATCTCCGTAGCTTTCAATGTCTCAAAATTGTCCGGAAGTAAATACCGTTGATCGGAGATAACCTCGATCTTCACCCAGTTACCGCATCCTGCCGCCCGAGCAATCCGGGCAATCCGGACCGCCTCTTCCGCGTTGCGTGCACCCGAAGTATTCGGCATCACGATAACCTCTTTCGGCAAATATTCCAGCATATTTTCAGCCGGGTTATCGAAATCCACTCTCCGCAATGCCACTGTCACCACTTCCGTTTGAGAAGCGGTAACCACTTTGGGGATGAGCCCGTAATCGGAAAACTTACCGGTTCCAATCAACAGACGGCTCCGAAGACGTACTCCACCAATCTCCAAAAAATCTTCCATCTCAGCCTCCACCCACCAATCGTAAAATTTCCAATACATCGCCTTCGCGTAGTAAAGTCTCCTCCCAATCTTGCGCCTTAAGGATGTGACCATTAAGATCGATAACCACCGATGTGGCTTCCAAGCCTTTAGCAGCCAAAAAATCTTTCACGGAACATTCCTGTACCAACGCTTCCGTTTTGCCGTTAACCTTTATGTTCATTCCAATCCCCCTTTATAATAAAAATAGCCTACCAGAGCGGTAAGCTTTAAAAATATTAGCTCATCCCTGCGCTGGTATTACCCATATCAGGTTCAAAGGGTTGAGATCGCTCTCTCTCAGCCTTGCGGCACCCCCGGCGATTATGCAATATTCGATTGTCAGCATACTAATCAAAATAAAAAAAGCTTGCGCAGGCAAGCTTGAAAATCAAAACTGCTCCCTACGCTGGTATTACCCATGTCAGGTTCAAAGGGTTGAGATTACTCTCTCTCAGCCTTACGGCACCCCCGCAAATAACTTCAACTATTCAAATGTCAAATCTAATATAACCGATTTTTTCCATAATGTAAAGATTAATTTGGATGAAATTTCTTACTTGATACGATGATCAATTCCAATTGGCTTATTCTGCTCCTGTTGCAACCGATGATCAAACTCAGTCATCATTTTTTGAGTCTGACGATATTCCTTAATTCCGAAAACCATATTCACCTTAGTATATATCTCAAAAGGCAAAATTTCAGTCTTCATATTCATATAACCTCCCTGTTATCCTCGGCAGACGATCATTAGGATACTCGATATGGGTATCGGATGTTCCCTTCCTGTGTTTTATAGACTATCAAAGAAATTTAGGATGAACACTCCGCACCCTTTAAAATTCGGGCCAAAATTCCTTCGCCCAGCGCAGATATAGCTTGAAAATCCATATATGGGATATAATATTGCTCTAAACGATCATGTTCTCGCTTAGCTTCAGCTAAACAGTGAATCGCCCGTTTCGTAAGTTCATCGATAAATTGTCGGTCTTCGGTGATGACGGCCTGCACTTTTTGCCAATGCCCTGGCCGCAAACATTGGTTCATATCGATCATCGTGACCTTCCGATCATCCAGATCGACTCGATGAGGGTCCACACCGGTAGTGACTGCAATATTTAATTCCGGGATCACCAAATGCTCCATTTTATCCGGATCAAAGGGGCAATAATAAGCCTCACAGTTTAATCCCCGTTCCATAGCAGCCTGAGCCAACTTGGCGATAAGCGTAGCTTTTCCAGTCCCCGCTTCTCCGGTGACCATCCAAATATGTTGATATGGAGCAAAAACGGTTTCCAAATGATGAACGAATCCTTTAGGGGTGATAGCGCTTCCAAACAGTTTTCGGCAAAATCCTATCCTTTCTCCAATCGAACACCCGTTAAAAAGCGTCTCGATTAATGTCGCAGCCCTTTGATTGGCTAATCCGATATCCAGCCCCTCTCCAACCGCAATTTCCAAATCATCATGAATAGATTTGGCTGCACTTAAAAACCGATAGGCTCTTTGAAACATCTTTCCAATTTTCTGATTAATGGAGATAATCTCATCTTTGTGTTGCCGGATGCCAGTCTCATCCCAATAATCGCCCAGATGGATAATTTCATCGACTGCACCCGGATGCTTAGGATCGACAATATGGGGACTGGTCCCGTCAATTAATGCAACGCCGATCTTTGGAAAAACCACTGCGTCTAAAGAATCATCATCCGAAGAACAATGATGGAATTCGACATCATATCCTTTTTCCATCATCCGATTGGCGATCTTTTTCATGAATGTACTTTTGCCGACCCCGGGCCCACCTTTTAAAATCATAATCCGGCAAGTATCCGCCGGTATAATATAATCAAAACACGAAACAAATCCCCGAGGCGTGTTCCCTCCCGGAAAAACCTCTTTGACCTTGCCTATCACCATACATCTCTCCTTTTATTAGGATTCATTCCCGGTGATAGTCTATGCGTCAAAAAAAACAGGGGTGAGCATCGCTTCACCCCTGGCTTTACGTTCAATAGCTTATTGCTGCTTCTCCTTTAAAAACTTACCGAACTGTTTATCAACATTCATGATATGTGTATTCAACCAGGAAATAACCAAGCGGTTGGTTACAACCACAGTCTTTACATTACCGCCGTCCTGTTGCACCGATTCGTTAAGTTCGCTTAAACTTTCGACAAATTGATCATGAGCAGCCTTATGTTTAAGATAATCAGGATAGTTAGTATCCCGCATCATTTTTTCTTCCGTCTGAAAATGGGTCACCACATAGTCTCCAAGGAAACGAATGGTCTCTTTGACCTCTTCAATTCCTTTTCCTGCATTGCAAGCTTCTAACAACCGGTTAATCCGATCAAATAGTTCCTGATGTTGCTTATCAATGGTAGGATCCCCTACCGCCAACATTGCCGTCCATTGGATACCCATACAGGTCATCTCCTCAACTGATAATTTTACATATCAATTATCGTCAAAATCCGAATAATCATTAAGTAAATATTTAGAAATTTAAAAATTCTGTAAAGATCAATCAAAAAACCCACTATTTTAGCGGGTTTTTAAATATCTCATTTGGTGGACCTGAGGGGAATCGAACCCCTGACCTCTGCGATGCGAACGCAGCGCTCTCCCAACTGAGCCACAGGCCCTTAATGGAAATTGCCTTATTATTATAGCACGTTCAAAGCTTATTGCCAAGAACCTGAAACCGGTTTATTTGGGTTTTGATGACTCTTTCCGCATAATCAGGATATTCTGATGGGTAATATTCGGGATAAAACAACTTTTTACCGCATAAGGCCTCAGTGGACGTTGGGTAGCTTTATTCCACCAAATCCGTATTCCTTTCCATTTAAACCCCGTTTGACGTAATTGATATGCCACATGGTAACTGAGGGGAAAATATTCGCCATTATGGTAACGATCTCCAATAAGCAATACCAAATAACGGCCTTTTTGAAGCAACCGAAAAGCCTCCTGCCCAAACATTCGAATCCGCTCAAAAAAAACATCATAATTTTCGGAATTACCGAAATCCCGGGAATCGTAATCATTAAACATATTAAAATTAGTTTCCTTTCGAAACCCCCGAACCGCATGATGGCACCCATAAGGAGGATCCGTAATGATAGCAGCAAAGGATTGGTCATCAAAACCTTTCATTACCTCAAGACAATCCCCCCGGATCATGAGGGGTATTGTTTCATGGTTCCTACTTTCCCCGGATTGAACAACCCACTTTCCTCCGGAAATATGATAATGGTTTAAAATAAAATGGTAGCGCTCGACCCATGCGGGATTGAGTTCAATGCCAACCGCTTTCCTTCCTACCATCATGCTTCCTAATAAGGTTCCACCCACCCCGGCGAAGGGATCTAGCACCACTTCTCCCTTTTTCGTAAAAAACCGTACAATATCCGCCATTAGTTCCGGCGGTTTCATTGCACCGTGGATTTTACGATAGCTATGGGTTTCATCCGGCGGAAAGTTCGTTTCATATATGGTATTGGTCCAATAAAGCCATTCTGCTCCTGTCAGATCATTCAGCTTGTTTTCCATCCGATCCCAACTTTTCCTTTTTTCATAGAATTTCCAAAAAATCAAAAAACCTTTCATCCATAAGAAGAAAGGTTTCCTAAAAAATTGCTTGGTTAAATTATTATAGTATGGAGGATGGGGATATCCTCTAATAATTGTTTACCGCCATCTCATGTACCCTCGCCCAATGCTCCGGTGTCACCGGCATCACCGATAAACGGGGCTGAGTAACCAACTCCCATTCATGAAATGCCGGATCCGCTTTAATTTCCTTCAATGTCACCGGCCGATTTAGCCGGTAACCTGGTGCTACATCAATAACAATATAACGACTATCCGTTTCGTCCGGATCAGGATAAGGTTCGGACACTACTTGCCCAACCCCGACAATGGCTTTTTCTTTTCCGGTATGATAAATAAACGCCTGGTCTCCGGGATGCATCTCGCGCATATTTTTCAACGCCCTAAAATTTCTCACACCATTCCATCGTTCCCGGCCGGACCGTACCAGATCGTCATAGCTAAAGCTTTCTGGTTCGGTTTTTAATAACCAATATGACATCGAAAGCCCCCTCGAAACAGGTTATTTGATCACTCTCAGACGACTCCGGCGCAACCGTTTTGATTTATCGCCAACACCACGGGTAGACCTTCGTCCTCTTCTCCAATTAAGATTAGCCAGAAAAATACCGATAATACCGGCAATCCCAAACAATATATGAATCCGGGCATATGTAGCAAAAACTAAGACTGTATGAATCCAGGCCAACCAACGGGCTTTCACTGGAACAATACCCCAAAACAACAGTTCCCGATAGGGATCGAGCCGTGCCCAGGCCCAAGTAACCCCAACCAATGGTAGCCAAATTCCAAAAACAGGTATTGCCACCTTCAAACAAAAACCTATTATAGCCATAGCCAAGCCGGTTACTCCGGTCACCATTACCAAGAACCATCCATACCGTGTGCTTCCCCACATCCGTTCCAGTCCTGCTCCGACCAGCCACAACCATAAAGCCCCAAAAATTACTGAAAGCAAATCATTGACCAAAGCATAGGTCAGGATCGTCCATGGATGTCCCGGTACATTCAACGGATTGAGCCAAAGCCAACCTTCAGCCTGAACCCCGACAATCGGAGTGAATAAAGTCACTAGAAAAACAGCAATATTTAAAATAATGGTACCCTTGGTTACCGGAATTAATTCACGATATAAAAAACGTTTAAACTCCGCTAAATACTGTTGCATTAACTTCACTTTCCTTTCAGTTAATGGTAAATGACTAAATAAAATAAGAAACCGATATAAAATTCAGCAAAGGAATTCCCTTTCCTTCTCTCGAATATATATATCAATATTTCAGGAGGTTTCCAATGATTAAAATTGTTACTGATACTACTGCTTCTTTAACACTGGACGATTATCAAAAATACGGAATAGCTGCAGTTCCACTCTATATCTGCAGTAATGGAGCGGCTCAAAAAGAAGTCTATGAAATAACTTATGAACAGTTTTATGCTCAACAACGGGCCGGAGTGAAATTCACCACTTCCCAACCCGATCCGAACAGCTTTTTGGAAGTTTTTAAACCGGCCATCGAAGCAGGCGACGAAATCATCTGTATTACGCTTTCAGGAGGAATATCCGGTACCATTAATTCAGCAGGTATTGCCGCCCAAATGCTCGACACCGATAAAATCTCAATCATCGACTCTCTCCAAAGCGGATATGGCCAAGCCAATTTGTCTATTACAGCTGCAGAAATGGCCGCAGCTGGCTGTAGCCGTGCAGAAATCGTTTCTCATATCGAATCCCTACGTTCTCGAACAAAGGTTTATTTTATGGTTGAATCTCTCCGCTATCTTTATGAAGGCGGACGTCTCAATGGTGCCCAAGCTCTCATCGGCTCCATTATTCAGGTCAAACCGATCATCTGGTTTGATGAAAACGGAAAAATGGTTGCCTTTGAAAAGATCCGAACATTGAAGGCTGCTCGAACACGGTTATTGGAACTGATTGTCGAACGAAAGCCCTTAGGCATCGAACAAATCGCACTCCACTACGGTGACAACTTGGAAGAAGCTGCCGAATTTGCCAAGTCCCTTGAAGAAGTAGCGGAAGTCCCGGTCAAATTAATAAAACTGTCGCCGGTGATTGCCGCCCACACCGGACCGGATCTGTTGGGACCCTGCGTCATCACAAAGCAGCCCTAAATTACCCGCTTCCTGCGAAGCGGGTTTTTCTTATAAATTTTCTTTAAAACAGTAAATTACCGGAACATTCTTGCCAATAGATTAGTAAGCTATATTACCAAAATACTGTTTTAAAGGAGTTCCCATGAGCAAGATACATCCGGCTATTCAAAATAGTTTATTGCAAATGCTCCGGTATTACATCCCGTTTATCTCCACCTATCAGGGTGTACACTATGTCGATGTCGGATACAAATATACCGGAGGGCAACGCCTTTCGACCCTGGCCATCCGTGTGCATGTTCATCAAAAGCAACCCTTGCATTCCCTGACTCCCTCTCAGATTTTACCCGAAAATCTCGACCATATTCCGGTCGATGTAATCGAAAGCCATCCGGAAATGCAGCAACGTAGTCATATCGAACGCCGTAATATCCGGTTTGATCCGCTTATCGGCGGTGTTGCCATCCGTAACCCCCGGTTTCGATCCATGGGTACACTGGGAAAGATCGTATTCGACAACGAAACCGGTCAACCGCTGGGTCTGACGAATTATCATGTGCTGGTCGGCGATTCAGGCCAGTTGGGCGATGCAGTGACCCAACCCGCATCCGGCCTTAAGGAGGATATTATCGGCCATCTGCTTCGTTGTGATGAGACATGTGACTGTGCTGTTTTTACCCTCAATCATTCCCGGCAATGGAGCCCGGATATTCTAGATCTTGATTTCCATCCTCCCACCGGTCCAGGTGAACCCCTAATTGGTATGGAAGTTTCTAAATCCGGACTAACAACCGGAATCACCCAAGGCCTCATCGATGGAGTCAGCCTCGATGAATTTACCGTAGTCCCAATCGAAACCGATCCCCAGAACTTCCAGGAATTAAGCGCCCCCGGCGACTCTGGTTCGATTTGGATAGAAACCGAAACCGGTATTGCCGTAGGCTTGCACTATGCAGGAGAAGTCGATCCCGATCCCGCAGCCGAACGAGCCTGGTCTAAAAAACTGACAGATGTTTGCTCCGCTTTAAATATCCATCTCTAAATCTAATTTACCTTGGAGCTGGCTGAGATAAAAAAATAAACTGCTAAACAATTAGCAGTTTTCACGTCAGCGCATAAAACGCTGTTTCTACATCATCAGCGAGTATAATGCCCTCGCTTACTCGGCTTTTAGGTGAGTTATGTAGACGAACCTCACCCTATATAATACAAAAAGGAGGGAGTAAAAAAAGTTTGGTGTAATTAATTTATCACAGAGTCATCAGCGGTTCCATTTAAATATCATTGCAAAATTGATAACGTTATGTAAAATTTTTACACTTAAGAAATATAAATAGAGCGGGTTTATACCCGCTTCGTTTATTCCGATAAAATATATACTTTAACTTTTTTCCGGCCAAACATAATCGCTTCCCGGTAAGTTTCAAAGCAAAGATCAATCCGGTTACCTTTAATCGCTGCTCCGATATCAGCGGCCTCTGCCAATCCGTACCCCTCGATATAAAGCTTGGTTCCTAATTTAATAACCCGCGGATCTACAGCCACCAAACCGAATCCTGCCTTTTTTCCGGTGTACGTCCGGCCGTATTTGGCATATACACCGCAACTCTCAGGCCCCGGCGAATACGCTGTTGCATCCATCACTTTGACATCATAATACCGATAACTACCCCGAGAAGTCTCCAAAACCCGGATAATCGGTTTAATTCCCAGAGCTATAATTGTATTAACACGGGGTTTAAGGATTTTCTCAGCTATAACAATTCGCTTCTTTTCCTGCCCATTCTCATAAACCACTTTTATCTGGCGTTCCGCCAATCCGTCTTCGCCTTGTTGAATAACTTTTTGCGTACCCTTTTCCAAATTTGTATCGCGGCGATACTCGGTAGCAGCCTTCAACGGAACGACGGTTGTTAAAACTTTCGAGGAAACATCGACGACTTCAATCTCTTGGTTGGCCTTCACCACTTGATCCAAACCCGGAGAAATCCGATCATCTTCATCAAAGGCCACGTTCGCCGAGAGCAAAACATCCCGAACCGATCGTTCCACCGTATAATACTCAAATTTACCGTTAGCTGTTTTAATGAACACCGGAAAGGCCCGGGTTACCTGAATATGTAGATTTTCAGTGATAGGAGTATTCACATCCGGAACTACCATATCTCCCGGATTTAATAATATTTTACGTTCGGCTAATACTGCCTTCACAGTTGGTTTAATGGTTCTAAATGTAAATGTTTTCCCATCCACTTGAAGCTGAACCCGATCTAACGCCAAAAAGTAAGCAAAACATGACACTATAATAAACACACTGCAGGCTATAATGACAGGCAAAGATGGCTTCTTTGCAAATCGACTTACCTTCATTCCAATCTCTCCAAACAAAAAAATACCTAAAATAATAAATTCGCCAAGAAAATATAAAAATCCTCCCTGGCGAATTCAAGTTCTTAGTCACTGAGATAGTGACGGTTTCGGAATTGAACGCCTAAACTGGCTGCAACGGCCCTGGCCTTATCCACATCAACCCCGGGGTAGTCCACCACCGATAAAATCACCTCAGGTATAACTTCCCGGCATCGTTTCGTAAAACCGAGCAATGCTTCGTAGGCCCGTTCCCCAAAACAGCTCTGGGAAATTTTCTGATATTCCTCAGCATTATGAGCGTTTAGGCTGATAGAAATGGTATCGATCAAACCTTTCATCAAGGGAACGATATCATAATTCAAAAATAAATCAGCCAAACCGTTAGTATTGATCCGAATTTTCTTGGCATGATGAGTTTTTAGCCACCGGGCCACTTCAATCACGACATCTCCGCGGAGTAATGGCTCCCCGTATCCGCAAAATACCACTTCGGCATAGGGCGAGGGATCCCCGATCGCCTCTTCGATCTCTTTGACGGTCGGTTCCCTCTCCAGCCATAGGTTATACCCCATTCCCGTTTCGTTATTACGAATACAAAATAAACAATCATTGGTACATCGGTTGGTAATATTTAAATACAAACCGCCATCAACCTGATAAGCAATAACCATCCCCTTCGGATGGGACTTATTTTTCATCCGTTTCACACTCAACCACATCCAGTTTAAATAGGTTCCGGCTATTACGAGAAGTTATCTCCATCACTGCTTCAACCGTCTCATTCTTTAATTCCGCTAACTTTTGGCCAACCAACGGCACCAACCCCGGATGGTTGCGTTCTCCCCGAAAAGGATGAGGTGTCAGATAGGGGGCATCTGTTTCAATTAAAATCCGATCTAAGGGAACTTCAACAGCAACCTCAGCAAGATTTTTGGCATTCTTAAATGTTAAAGGACCAGCAAAAGAAATGTATAAACCTTGCTTTATACAAGCAGCCGCCGTTTCTTTACTTCCGGAGAAACAGTGCATCACACCTCCAGCCTCTCCAACGCCCACTTCCGATAAGATTTGCAACGTATCCCCATGGGCTTCCCGATTATGAATAATCACCGGTTTCCTATACTCATCAGCTAATTCCAACTGTTCTCGAAAAGCCCGACGTTGATCGTCCCGCGGCGAGTAATCATAATGATAATCCAATCCAATCTCGCCTAAAGCCATCACCTTCGAATCCTTCAGGAGAAGTTCAATTTCACGTCTCACTTCCGGGTCCCAATTTTTGGCATCATGAGGATGGATCCCAACTGATGCCCAAAGTATATCATATGCATGAGCCAGTTCAATGGCACGAATAGAAGAGGGCAGATCATAGCCAACAACCATCATTCAG
>Ga0134092_1001720_pt1 | contig 18437 bp, 18 predicted proteins | sample 3_6taG_FD_94454 | JGI IMG/M metagenome (GOLD analysis project Ga0134092, IMG submission 94454) | Switchgrass degrading microbial communities from high solid loading bioreactors in New Hampshire, USA - 3_6_20_6_A3 metaG | ecosystem: Engineered > Bioreactor > Semi-continuous > Anaerobic >... | reverse complement strand
TTTATCGTTTATTGCATCCACCTCAGGAATTCGATCGCTTCATCTTCATCAAGCGGTCTGCTTATCAGGTTTCCCTGTATCCTGTCGCAGTTGTGTTCCCTCAAATACCGCAACTGGATCTCGTGCTCGACTCCTTCAGCCACCGCACAGTGACCAAGCTTGTGTGCTATCGAGATGATGTCGCCGGTGATCGCTTTATCGCGATCTGCAGACAGCAGACCATCGATGAAGTATTTGTCGATCTTCATGCAATCGACATTCAATCCTTTTTCTCTCGCGAGTGAGGAGTAACCTGTCCCAAAATCGTCTATCGCTATGTACAACCCAATGTCCCGAAGCTCCCTTATGATATTATATGCTATCAAAATCAGTGAAAAATACGGATTCGGTGATTTCAAGACAGACATTTGCCGGGTCGACCCGCATTTTGCTTATCAGCTTCAGCATCTTGTTTGAAAAATCGGGACTCAATAACTGGAAAGCAGAAATATTTATGGAAACAAAGACTTTGCCATATCCGAGCATCCTGAGCCTGCTCAGAAAATGCAATGCCTTGGCAATTACTTTATCGCCAACAGGAATGATCAGCTTCGTCTTCTCGGCGACAGGGATGAATTCCAATGGTGATATGGATCCAAGCTCTCCTGCCCTCAACCTGGCAAGCGCTTCAAATCCGACTATCAAACCTGTCTTCAGGTCCATGATGGGCTGATACTGCAAATACAGCTCGTTGTTTGAGCCGTCATCAGCCGCCACAGCGCTCAATGCTTTCATTATATCACTTTCGCGTTTCACCATGGCTTCCAGCTCATCGTCGTAAAAGCAAATTTCAAAGTCCTTGCCGAGCCTGCTGAAAGACCTTTCTGACGCGATCAGCACTCTGCTGAGCAGCAAATCCAGATCGAGCTCGCTCCCCTGCCCGATTTCCAGGATCCCGATCCCGCCGCCTATCCTTTCCGTCAGGAGCAATGAACCCAGAGCATTCGCTATGACACCGCCAAAATCAACAAGCTCGCTTTTATCTTCGTAGTCTCGCAGATAGAAACAAAAGTATTCTCCAGGATCTTGAACAGGAGCCGATCCTCCGTACATAATTTACCTAGGATCTCTGCCGTAGTTTTTATCAGGTCCCGGGCATAACGGAACCCATAATTGGCCGCCAACAGTTGGATCATGCTCAGATTTACGCAGACAAGAGCTTTCATTGAGTCCCTCTTCAGAACAGCATCCTTTTCAAGCACTGACATCAGGTAGTCGCGGTTGTACAGCCCGGTCAATCTGTCGTGTTCATTATTATAAATCAGGGCCTTTTCTATAGCTTTCCTGTCAGATATGTCCAGTACTATGCCTTCCAGCGCTTCAACTGCACCATCGTCATTGAATATGCCCTGTCCTATTTCAATGACCCATTTCCTCTCGCCGTCGGCTGTTACTATCTCATACTCGTAATTAAACGTTTTCCTCTCCTCCAGGACCCTGACCCACTCGTTCCACAGGGACTCACGGTATTCCGGAGCTATGATGTCATTGAATGACAGATCCCTGTTGTAAAGCAGGCTTTCCGGTGGGTACCCGGTCAGGTCGAGGCACCCTTTGGAAACGAACTGCATTGTCCAGTCTCGATCGAAGCTGCATCTGTATGCGAGACCCGGAAGGTGTGAAAGCAAAACGGATTTGCTCCGCTCGCTCTCATCAAGGCGCTGCTTCAGCTCATGCTCTACGCGCAGCAGTTCAACATGGACATCGATCCTGGCTCTCAGCGAGTACATATTGATCGGTTTTCGGATATAGTCTACGGCACCGAGTTCCAAACCCTTAATTTCATTTTCCGGTTCATTGCAGTCGGTCAATATAATGGTGCGCAGCCTGTCAAACCTCTTGTCATCTTTAAGGGCTTCGAGGATCCTGAATCCGTCCATATCAGGCATTTTCAGGTTGAGTAAAATCAGGTCGATCCCGGTATGCTCCTCAAGAATGCTCATCGCTTCCGAGCCGTTGCAGGCGGTCAAAACGTCATAATCGCTTAGCATTTCCCTGATGATCAACCTGTCAGCTGCAGAATCGTCAACCACCAAAATCTTAACAAGCATCATGAAGCCTCCCATCCCAAACCCATACCTGCTTACAAAAATACTGACCAGTTCAGGCCAGTCCTTATGAACGGGAATAATATATGACCATGATATATATTTATATAAAGACATTTTGCCACATATTGTAAAATGTGTCAATTTCCATTTCTTCCATATTTTATACGTTATTCCATTATCATACTAACTATACGGACAACCCCCTTTTCCTCTGAGTGACCGGGCCGTTATGCGACCTGGCTCAGACATACCCCTTTTTCCTTTGCATTGGACTCCATCCGAATCGATTTCACAAAGTCAAGTCAAAAAATGCCACCCATCAGGAAGTAAATGCTTCCCAACAGGTGGCAATCTCACTGTCTCAAATCATTCCAATATTTTACCCTTCATCTTTTCCAGGAGTTCCAATACTCCCGCTTCGATCTTTTTGAGGTCATCTTCTTTCGGTGCTCCTTCAAATTCCACGGATGCGGCGAAGTCCCACTTCATGCCGTTCCTTTCGATTATCTCATGCAGTTCCTTCTCCGCACCGCCGGACCATCCGTATGACCCGAATCTGAAAGCAGCCTTGCCCGTTATCTTCTTCCTGCCCAGTTCATTCAGGGCTGCCGCAACCGGCGGGAAAAGCTTGTACTCATAAGTGGGAGCTGCGATGATTATCCCCGCGGACCTGAAAACGGTTGCTGCCATTTCACTTTCGCTTTCCAGCGGCATATGCATCTTGCTGTACCTTACATCTTCCCGCTGAAGTACGCCCTCAACGAACTCAACGGCCTTTGCGGTCATGCCATACATGGATCCCCACAATATGGTGACTTCATTTTTGCCTGAACCGTCGGCATAAAGGGAATACCTGCTGTAATCATCAATGATTTTTTGAGGGTTTTTCCTGTAGACCGGGCCATGGCCGGGGGCTATGGTCTTTATATCCAGTGATTTCGCTTTCTCTATCGCTTTTCTCAGACTGGGCGTGAATGTAGCCATTACGTTGGAATAGTACCTTATCCCTTCGGTTTCAAAGAATTCCTTCTCTTCGGGAGTCAGCTCATCATCGAAGCAGTGGTCCCCCATCCTGCCGAACGCACCGAACATATCGCAGGAAAAGAGCGTCCCGGTCGCATTTTCATAGGTGTACATGGTGTCAGGCCAGTGTACGTTCGGTACCGGATGGAAACTCAATACCCTGCCCTTTCCAAGGTCCAAAGTATCCCCTTCCTTCACGACCCGTATCCTGTCTTCACCGTAGAATGAAGATACCATCTTTGCGGCTTTGTCAGTGCATATAATCGTAAAATCATTTTTGACTTTCCGAAAGTTTGATATCCAGCCGGAATGGTCGGGTTCCATGTGATTTACGATCAGATAGTCTATACTCTGCGGATCTACGCCCATCTCTTCCAGGCTGTCATAAAGGGTCTCAGGTACACCGTCCCATCCGATCACGCCGTCAATTATTGCAGTCTTTTCTCCCTGAACGATATATGAGTTGAGAGTCACTCCGTTTGCGATCTCCCAAATGCCCTCAAACAGGATGTCCTCAACATTCATGGTAAGCATGTGTATTCCGTCCGCTATTTTCAATTTCTTCATACCCTGTCCTCCAAGATGTTCAAGCTTGTTATTTCCGGTTTTCTTTATGCTCATAAATAATAGCAATGTCAGCAATTATTATATCATAATATTTGCCAATATCCTAATAATTTCGATCCGCATTGCGGTCTATAATAATATCCGGACGCGATAATTGTCAAGTCAATCAAAAAAATTACCCACGTCTACAGGACGTGAGTAATTTTTATTTATGTACTTTTCCGGCCTTTCTAACTGTTCAAATTTTTGACGATAACCTTTCCTGTTGCGTTTTTGCCTGCTATCCGAATGACATAAGTATCGGTCTCAGGCGCCGTAACATTGAACGCGAATGAATCAAGCTCATTGCCCGCATAGGGCTCGCTTCCGTTTTCACCGGTTATCGTCAGGCCTATCTGTCCGTCCTCACGGATGACTTCGATCCTCAGCTCATCACCCTTTTTGAGGGACAGCCTGCACTTGTCTTTCGAGCTCCATTCCCTGAAATCCATCGTAAATCCCGATCCGTTCGCTTCCTCGAGGATCATTATGCTGCCCTTAGTAGCCCTACACGCATTGATCACTATGAGGATCGTAATGAATACCGGCAGGAAAACTATCGGATGCATAAACTTATTCCTCCTGATCCTTGTGTTGTGTTTGCCAAAAAACATGACAGTACCTCCCTTACAAACTTCTCCGGCTCGTTAATCCACGGGCTGTGTCCGGAATGCTCAAACCACACGATCCGTTTGGCAGGCGCATCCAGGGCCCGCATATATTCCTCGGCCAGTACTGTAGGCGCATTGACATCATGACGGCCCAGGAAGAGATAGACGGGTACATCAAGCCTGTTATGATCAGTTCTAAGATCTATGTCATAAAGCTGCTGGTAGACATGGTTGTATGTGTTGACGATCCCGCGCAAGAAGTTGATTTTATCAAGCATACCATATTCGGATGAGCCGATATCCCTGAATGTATTGTAGCCGGGATTGTGGATCCTTGGGTCGCTAGACATATATGCACTGAGATAATTCAGGTACACGGCGCTTCTCCATGTAACATCCTTCCCATAATAGGGCGGCATGCCGTTTGCAATAAGTCTTTCGACGGTCGCGGTGTCACCTCTTGACCGTGCGATCTCCAGAGCCTTTTCGTAATCGATCCGCTCTGTCTCCTCAAAGTCGACCATCTGCCCGGTACCGATGAACGCGTGATAGTACTCAGGATACTTATCGATGAGGAAGATCCCCAGCGCGCTTCCCCACGACTCACCCATCAGGTAGATTTTTTCCTGCGAGAATCGCACCCTTAAGTACTCAGTCAGAGCGCGGCCGTCCCTGATGTAGGTTTGGGCCGTAATGTCTTTCGTCCTTTCGGCGTAATACGACTTTCCGGAACCGGGCTGATCCCAGTTGACTACGACAAAATGCTTCTCCAGCTCGGCCAGTTCGTGGCGCACCGCCGCCATCTGCGTACCTCCGGGCCCGCCTGCCAGGAAGAGCAGGACCGGCGCGTCTTTGTCCCAGCCTCTGATGCTGATCCACTGCTTCCTGCCGTTCAGTTCGATCCTCCTGAGCTCTGCAATGCTGTTTTCGGGCGTATTCCCGTTCTCATCAACGATGCGCGGAGTGTAAGCGGTGAGCTGCGAGATGGCAGCCAATCCGACATCCATCAGCAGTAATACCGCTAAGAATATCGTCGTTCGTTTTATCCTGGCGATCTGCCTTTGATTTGCCCTCTTCTTCATGAAGGCAACGATGCACCAGACCGACTGAAGCAAGACTTCCATAAGTGCGATAACAGATAGAACGGTCAACACCAAGAATATAAATGTCAGTACCATTTCGACCCCCATCTCTCCCGAGATGGTCTAAACCTCCTTTATTATTTGATATAAAAGCTCTCAAGGGCATTGCCCATCAGCGGTATGTCGGTGACGCGGCTCTCTTTGAGCAGCAGCCCGTTTTTCTCCAGCAGGCGTTTGATGGTGCTTATTTTATCCGTATCCTTCAGAGGTTCCCGGAAAATCAGCGCTCCGCCTGTCCTGAGGGATCCGGTCAGTTTGGGAATGACTCTTTCCAACTCATTTTTCGGAATATCGTGTAGCACAAAGTGACTGTACACCACATCAAAGCTGTCTTCACCCAGCGCCGAGGCATCCGAATGCAAACAGGTGACATTTCCATAACTGCGCAGTGTTCTGCGGCAGGCATTCAGACACCGTTTTGATATATCCAGACAGGTCAGGTGCCCTTTGGGAAGCCTTCTTGCGGAGTAGAACGCAACAGTCCCCATGCCGCTCCCGAAGTCCAGCACCCGCTCCCCTCCTTCAAGAGGCAGCCGTTCTGCAAATGTCCGGTATACAGACTTCCCGCAGAGGAAGAACGCGAGCCTGGTCAAAAACATCTCCAGGCGTGTCGGTTCACACATCAAGATCATCACCTCGCAGCAAAAAAATCAGCTGTATCTCAGGCTCGTCACTATAATAACGAACGTACCTGTCATACAGCTGATATGAACCTTAATTTTACCTTAAATATTGCGGGAGGAACGATTTATTATCCAGTTAATATATACTTATATCATATGCAGAGAAAATCAGACAGTGGGTATCGTGATCCTGAAGGTACTCCCCTTATCAACATTCGGAAGCAGTGTCAAATCTCCGCCGTGCGCTTCGGCGATTTTCTTCGCTATGGAAAGGCCCAGTCCGCTTCCGCCGGTCCCGGAGTTGCGGGAGTCGTCCGCTCGGACAAACGGTTTGAAAATATCCTGAGCGATATGAGCGGGTATCCCTATGCCATCGTCGCTGATATCGATTACCGCCTTATCGTCATGCACTAACAGGTTTACGGCGACCGTCGTTCCCTGTGGATTGTACCGTATCGCATTGTTAACCAGGTTCTGAATGATCCTGCCAAACCGGTCTTTATCCAGCATCGCATATACGCTTTCCTCCGGAATATCGAACTCATATCCGAAGCCGGCACGCTCCAGTTGCGGTATGATCTCGCCGAATGTTTGGCGGAGGTATTCACACAGGTCTGTCCTTTCGCTTCTCAGCGTAAACTCCGGGCTGTCCATTTGGGAAAGCTCGAACAGCTCGTTTAGCAGTTTGTTTGACCGTTTGCTGTTATTTAGAATGATTTCGATATATTCGCCTTTCTCCCGCTCAGTCATGTCCCGCTTGTCCAAAAGCAGCTCAGCATAGCCCTGTATGCTGGACATCGGGTTCTTGAGGTCATGTGAAATATCGAGGATCAGCCTGCGCCTGTCCTCTTCCGACTTTTTGCGAAGCGAGACCTCACGCTCGATCCTTGCCGCCATGTCGTTGAACGTGTCCTGCAATTCGGCAAACTCATTCTTCAGGCGCAAATCTACCCTTGCGGAATAATCGCCCTCCCTCAACAGCTTGGTCCCGTCACAGAGCTTTTTGAGAGGTATGGTGATCCCCGCGGCCGTGATCCGCGAATATATGAAAGTGAGCAGCGCCAGGATCGATAAGTAAATGAGCACCACCGCTGAAATAACCAGACCGGACCTGGTCATATCACCTGAGTATGCTTCTTTGTTATGTACAACTGCGAAATCTATCCGGATCGAAGTGGGGAAGGTAACAATCAACCAGAACTCTCCTTCGGGTTGATAGAGGATATCATAGTGGTAAGGCCTGCTCCTGCTTTCCGTCAAAAATGCCGTGAACTCCCCTGTACTGAGCTCATCCTTCCCGATGGTATCAAGCCCTTCCGAATAGACGACACGGTATTCCTTGTCCACGACCTGTACGCCTCCGCCGCTTTCCACGACAGCGGATGCGTCGATTTGCCTGTAATCCTCCCTGATGATCGAGCTTGCGGTGAATCGGTTTTTCACCAGGGAATCCGAAATCAGGCCGCTTGACAACGACAAAAGCACGAACGCAAATACCGTGGCCATTATCGTCAGCAGGAACATCACCAGGAAATTCCCCAGAAACTGGTTGGATAGTTTTCTTTTTACCATAACTGCGCCAGGACACCCCGTCCTCTTTACCCGGAGAGGGCTTCCTCCCTCCTCTTAAAATACTTATGCTTTATAAGCTCCACCATTCCCTGCCGTCACGTGCCAGCAGCTCAAATGCCTTGACCGGGCCGGTCGTCCCTGCGTTGTAGTTGGGGAAATCAAAACTGTTCCGTTCCCGGTACTCTATGATCCTGTCGGCGATCTTCCAGGATGCCTCGACCTCATCCCACCTGGAAAACAGGGTCGAATCTCCGCGAAGGACATCCAGTATCAGCCGCTCATAGGCTTCAGGGGTGTTGCCCTGAGACGAGTTTTCATGAGAGAAGTCCATATTTTGCTGGACTATATTGTTATGGGACTTGAAATCTTTGGTATTGAAACGCAGCGATACGCCGACATTCGGCTGGATACGGATGACCAGCAGGTTCGGGATCTGCGTGTATCTTTCCCTGAAATACAGGATATTCGGCAGGGATTTCATCTGGATCACGATCTCGGCCGATGATTTTGCAAGACTTTTCCCGGTCCGTATATAAAACGGGGTGCCTGCCCAACGGAAGTTGTTTATGTGGAGCTTCAGCGCAACGAAGGTCTCGGTCATGGAATCCTTTGCGACCCTTTCCTCATCCCGATAAGCCGGTACGGGCCGACCGTCGATGTATCCCGCTCCATACTGGCCCAGGACCACGTTCTTCCTCAAAAACTCGGGAGTGAACTCTTCGATCGCCCTGATCACTTTGAGTTTCTCATTCCTTATCGCATCGGTAGTCAGATCGACGGGAGGCTCCATCGCCACAAGCGAAAGGATCTGCAGGATATGGCTTTGCAGCATGTCCCTGATGGCTCCCGAATTCTCATAATAGCCGCCCCTGCTACCGACACCTTCCTTTTCAAGCAGGCTGATCTGGATATTGTCAATATATTTGTTGTTCCACAGCTGTTCAAACATAAAGTTGCTGAAACGCAGCACCATTATGTTCTGTATCATGTCCTTGCCGAGATAGTGATCTATCCTGAATATTTCGTCCTCACGATATACTTTGAGCAGGCTTTCATTGAGGCTCCTTGCGGTTGCAAGGTCCTTTCCGAAAGGTTTCTCGATCACGAGACGGTTCCATGAGCCGACGCTCCTGGCAAGCCCGCTTTCATCAAGGCGCTGCACGATGGTTTCGAAATATTCCGGCGCGACCGCGAGGTAATAGGCCCTGTTCCCCTTGGTGCCGAATATATCGTCAAGCTCGTTCAGCCTCTTTTTCAGCCTGTGGTATCCCTCGAGCCCGGTAAAATCGAAGTTTTCGTAAAAAATGACCTGTTCGAGCCGCTTCCATTTTTGATCTTCGATCTTATTGCGGGAGAATCGCTTCAGGGAATCCAAAACCTCCCTGCGGTATTCCTCCGAACTTTTTTCCCTTCTGCCTACGCAGACTATGGCAAAATGCTTTGGCAACAAGTTGTCGTGGACCAGGTTATAGAAAGCGGGCATCAGCTTCCTGTGGGTCAGATCGCCCGTCCCGCCGAAAATCACCATGATCGAGGATAAGTCTTTTTCGGACACGTTTGTGTTCATACAGAGCACCCCCAGACAGTCCGGCGCTTTCACTTTTTGAAGGTATGATATAGACCGGAGTCACTATAAATTATCCGGGTCAGATCAATCTCTATCCACCGGTATAATGGAGCTTGTATCCAATGCCGCGGATAGTCTTCAGATATTTGGGCTTTTGCGGATCGTCCTCAATGCGGTTCCTGATCCGGCTGATATGCACCATAACAGTATTATCGTCAAAATAATACTCCTCATCCCATACGGCATGGTAAAGCTGCCGTTTCGTAAAAACCCTCTCAGGGTTCTCCATGAAATGGAGAAGCAGCTTGTACTCCTTTGCGCCAAGCTCGATCGGGCTGCCGTTCTTATAGGCGCAGCATTTTTCCCTGTCTATTGCCAGGCTGCCGTATGTAATCGTTGTCGCGGATTTTCCCTTCGGCGAGAGATACTCATTGCTTCGTCTGAGCTGCGCTCCAACGCGTGCCACCAGTTCGGCAACGGAAAAGGGCTTGGAAAGATAGTCGTCCGCTCCCAGGCCAAGACCCAGGACCTTGTCCATGTCGTCAGTCCTCGCTGTAAGGAATATGACAGGTATGGTACTGCGCTCCCGTATCCTGCGCAATAGATTGAACCCGTCCATCACCGGCATCATCACGTCAAGTATTGCCAGATCGACCTCCCGTGACGTCAGGATGTCCCAAGCTTCCTTGCCGTTTTGCGCCGTCAGGACGGTATATCCGTTTTCTTCGAGGCTGATTTTTATCAGGTTTCGGATGTCATTCTCATCGTCTGCTATCAGTATGTTCATATGGCCTTATATACCTCCTGCCTGCAGCATTTGCAACATGAAAACAGCGGCAAGTAGCTGCTGTACTTCAAAAAACTCCAATTTGGCAAGACGCTTATGACAAATACTATATGTTATGTGTGCGAAACATGCTATAATTAACAAGTCGTTGTTTTAGCTTTCACGTTAAGGGTGAAACGGATGCATAATGATAAACTCAAACGCTTTATTTTTATTGTAACGACATCGCTATTCTGGTTTTCTCTGTATACATATGTCCCGATTTTTCCCGGGTATATCGAGAATTCAGGCGTATCGCACAGTATGGTCGGTATAATAATCGGTTCTTACGGCTTCTCACAAATGATCATAAGGATCCCACTCGGAATCATATCAGACAGGCTGAATAAGAGAAAACTGTTTATCCTCCTGGGAATTATATTCAGCTCTCTGAGCGGACTTGGACTATGGTTGTTCAGCGGCGCATTGTCCATGCTTTTTTTCAGATCGCTGGCAGGAGTTGCGGCAGCTTCCTGGGTCGCATTCTCCGTCCTGTTCTCAAGTTATTACAGGAGCGATGAGACGACGAAAGCATCGGGGTATATATCTGCTGCAAACAATATCGGTCAGGTTTTGGCAATGTCCGCAGGAAGCAGCCTTGCCGGATCATATGGCGCCAGGAGCTCTTTCATATTAGCGTTTGCAGCTGCAGTTGCGGCATTCGCTTCAGGATCGTTGATCAGTGAAAACAAGGATATAACAAAGAAACCTTTATCCTTTGCAGAACTGGCATCAGTAGTAAGAACCGGCAACCTTATCATAGTATCTGTTTTGGCCATACTTTCACAATTTGTGACATATGCTACAGTTTACGGCTTCACACCCATAGTTGCGAAATCTTTAGGTGCGAGCAGCACTCAATTGGGGTTGCTCTCAACGCTGTCGATCCTTCCCGGAATACCGGCGGGTGCGTTGAGCGGTTCGTATTTTGCGAAAAAGTTCGGCGAAAAAAAGACGCTGATCGCAGGCTTTATTGTTGTTGCCTTTTCATGTATAGTCATTCCATTTATAAAAAATGTCCCGATCCTTATCATAACGCAGATCATCGGCGGGTTTGGAAGGGGCGTTATAGTGCCGCTGCTTATGGGCCTTTGCATAAAAAATGTTGAAGAAAATAAAAGAGGCAGTGCCATGGGGTTCTATCAGGCCATATATGGGCTAGGCATGTTTACAGGACCTGTCGCCGTAGGGTTCATAAGCGATGCAGCCGGCCTGAACATAGGTTTTTATTTTGCTGCTTTTATTGGTATCGCTGCAGCTTTGATGGCCATGCTGTTTTTGAAAGAATCGTAAAAAAATACGGTGCTTATAATTAATAGTAAATGATCGCTGCAAAATCTGATCATCACAGTTGAGATCTCTTAACTCTTTCGAGCATCAGAATGAGCCAGGTAAATGAAATAACGAAAAGGGTCCTTTGCCATATGCCGGAGTAATCCGGCAAGTAGAACATCAAAACAGAGAGCATTGTAGCTATGATCCCTACGGCTAAGTCTATTATGCGATACTTTCTTGCTTTTTCGATAAAAGCTGACGATATCGCATAGACAGTGAACGTCAAACCAACAAGCGAAGCAAAAATCGAATGCAGCTTATCTTCAAACACGTTGAAAGCAACGCCCTCAATGATCGGAGCATGATGAAAGATCCCTACGAATATGAGGCCCAGGCCGAAAATACTAAGAAGGATCTTCTGAAGCCAATAGTTCCCCAAATGCAGCCATGCTTCCAATATGCTCGATAGCCCGACAAGTATGAAAGCGGCATTCATGATCCAGGCGTTGGGCGCGCCCTGTGCACCCAGGTGACTCGTGGTATTTTTTATGATCGAATATGTATCAACACTGAAAAATGAGAGCAGAAACATGACCGGCAGCATCAACAGGAACGCAAACAGGAGAAATCTGAAATCGGCTGGTTTACGCTTTTTCATTACCGCATCACTCTTTCATCAATGTCGCATCGTTTGGAAATGATCCTGCCTCCATCCCCCTCTGCAAATACTTGCTCACATCCATATATGATCGATAATACAGGTTTAGGATACTGATTGCGAGTATTTGGCTATAAAAATGCATATCTTTTTCATTAATAATTGTTATTATAGCACACGACCTGCAGCAAATAAAATGATAAATGCTCATTTATCGATAAATAACAAGGGGCGGATATTGTCCGCCCCTCTTCGAGTCCGCTTGAATAGCCTATCACTTGAGCAACCTATCACTTGAACGACCTCAATATATATGTCTGTCTCTTGAACCTGTTTAGTACCTCTCTCCGCTCAACCTGTGACGTCGGTTTGGTACCCCTCTACGTTCAACCTGTGACATCGATCATGAAATCAGATAATAGATCTCGTCCGACAGGCTGATATTTTCGGGATCCCATTTCCTTTCCGGGCAGTCGACCGTTTCATATGGGATTCCCAAATCATCAACGAATTTTACGAACCTGTCGTCCAGCCACGGAGGTGTCCACGCACCTGACCTGCATATGTGGACAGCCGTTATCACGATACTGTCTTTCATATTATCAAGATTTTTATAACTGCAATACCTGATGTCATAAAGACTGTTCATCTGTCTGAAATGCTCCGGTCTCTCAGATGTGTGCGGGCTGTAGAAAATACGCGCTTCATTGATTATTCTATCCTTCAGGAGCTTGCCGAGCCAGTTGGAGCAGTTGATTTCGAAGTTGAGGGAGGATAGCCCTCCATAACCCAGGTCCGCATGGGAGTCGAAGAGATACACCGATGAGCAGTTGTTTTCCTTCGCAATTTTATATGACAGGGCATGGGATTCTGACACATATACCTTTGTGTCCCCGGCAATTCCGAACTGCTTCCTGATCCTGCGCCAGAACCCGTCCAGTTCAGAAGTAAGCCGGTATGCTTCCATGATTTCCTCACCCCGGGCCTTCGCCTGTATATACTTCTTATACCAAAGATCGATAAGGCACTTTTTGTTCTCTATGTACGAACCCCAGTTGTCCCTTGTAAAAATAAAATAGTCCCAATCTACCGATAGCAGACACTTCTTCATATCATAACCCTCTTATCCGAACACCTGTTAAAATATGAATCCTATGTGTCCTGAAAAAACTATCCAAAGAAGATCTGGACCAAAGTTATTCAGAATCAGCTCATTATGTATTTTTATCCTGTTATTATATTAGGCTCCGGTTTTTTATAAAGTCAATATCGGATAACGCCGATTCCGGGGGATTATCGCTGTTTATTCCAAAATGTCTAAACAAGATGCTCATTTTCAAAAAGACTCTGCACATGTTATTTTACGATACAGTTGCCTTGCACCCCTTAGCGCAAAAGGTGTGGCTGTTTTGGAAGGAACCGCTCAAATAAACAGTTTTGACAAAGATCCACTCAAACAGTTTTGACAATGATCCGCCTATTAAGGCTGCACCACTCGGAAGCTGACTTCATTAATATGTATTGATAGAGGTATTGATTGGGGGACTTATAGAGGCAACTGCCCTTTGTTTAAAATGCTTGTCAGTCGTTGCGCCAAGTTTTTATTTTTAGCGTATTTTTTCCGTTGACAAACGGAACGGATTTTGTTATAAATTTTACATTATAGCAAGGGCGCTGTTGGAAACGATCAACAGCGCCTCTGCCTTTTTATTTGGCACACCGGGCCTATCCCGGATCCGAATCAGAAAGTCAAGAGAAGTAAAACCTGAAACTGCCTATCGATAAAGCTCCTCACAGTCAAACATTCGTGCACAAAGGCGTGTATTTTATTGATCCCTCAATAAAATACGCGCCTTTAAATTTTCATTTATATTATCAGGGAGGAATCATCAATGAACGTCACAATGGTAGTGGATACCCTATGGGTAGTGCTTGCGGCCGTACTTGTGTTCTTTATGAACCTTGGTTTCGCAGCAGTCGAATCGGGATTCGCGAGGTCGAAAAATACTGTCAACATCCTCTCAAAGAACTTCATCGTCTTCGCGGTTTCCTCGCTGGGCTTCATGCTTCTAGGCTGGGGACTTATGTTCGGCGGAGACAACCCGGTCGTTGGCACGCAGCAGCTGTTTATCTTAGGCAAGTCCGACCTCAACTTCTACAATGACACACTGACATCGACCGTACCGTTCTGGGGAAAATTCTTCTTCCAGCTTGTCTTCTGCGGCACCGCTGCAACAATTGTATCCGGAGCGGTCGCAGAGCGCATCAAGTATCTGTCCTTTATAATCTTTTCATTCGTACTCACACTCATCATTTACCCGATCGTCGGTCACTGGATCTGGGGCGGCGGCTGGCTGGCAAATCTCGGATTCCTTGACTTTGCGGGAGATACCGTCGTTCACTCGGTCGGCGGTTGGGCGGCACTCGCCGGTGCCCTCATACTCGGACCCCGTTACGGGAAGTATGATAAGAACGGAAAGCCAAAGGCGATACCGGGGCATAACATGTCACTTGCAGTTATCGGCCTCTTCGTCCTGTGGCTCGGATGGTTTGGTTTCAATCCCGGCTCCACCATGAGTTTCCAAAATTCCGGGGATGTCGTCCACATAATCGTTACCACCAACACCGCAGCCATAGCAGCTGTACTTACCGCTACCGCAACATCATGGATATTCATCGGCAAGCCTGACCTTGGTATGACCATCAACGGCTGTCTTGCAGGTCTTGTCGGTATTACCGGAAGCTGTGCCTATGTAAGTGTTACAAGTTCGCTGATCATCGGCGCGATTGCAGGCGTTATTGTCGTATTTGCAGTGCTTTTCTTTGACCGGGTGAAAGTGGACGATCCGGTCGGCGCGACTTCCGTACATCTGGTTTGCGGTGTTTTCGGCACGCTTTGCGTCGGGCTCTTCGCACAGGAGGGCGTTACAAGCCTTTCCACAGTCAACGGCTTATTCTTCGGCGGCGGGATGTCGCTGCTCGGAGCCGAGATCATTGGTGTCATCGCCGTCGGTGCATTTGTATTTGTCTCATCATACCTGGTGTGGTATATCATTAAGAAAACGATCGGTATCCGTGTAAGTCTCGATGAAGAAATCAGGGGCCTCGATATCGGCGAACACGGGAACTCGGCATATCCGGACTTCGCCCTCGCTGCTCCTGTCATAACATTGGAGAACGGAAAGGCGGAAGGGATAATCGAATATATACCGGTCGAAGATTCGAAACCCTCTTCGGGTGCGGTGTCTCCCGATGTCGCTATACCTGTCGTCAACCGCTCACGTCCCGGCGCCAAGCTGACACAAGTAACTATTATCACCAACCAGGATAAGTTTTCACAACTCCAGGCCGATCTTGACAAACTGGGCATCACGGGTCTGACAGTCACCAACGTCCTTGGCTATGGGATGCAGAAAGGCCACACGGAATACTTCCGAGGAGCACCGGTGAAAACGAGGCTCCTTCCAAAGGTCAAGGTGGATATCGTTATCAGCAAAATACCCACCCAGACGCTGGTCGACACGGTCAAGAAGTCGCTCTACACGGGCAATATGGGCGACGGCAAAATCTTCATCTATGATGTTGAAAACGTCATAAGGGTAAGGACAGGAGAAGAAGGGTATGACGCACTGCAGGATGAGGAATAGTCTCACTCATATGCATATAACACATATGATAATGCCCGAAAAAGCAGTAAGACCCCAACAAAAGGGTTGTATCCGGATAGAAGAAGGTATATAAAGGTCTAATAATGCAATAAGGGTTTCCGACATTGGCCAGTCCGGCAGCTGCCGCGTAAGCTCTATGTACGGAGACCCTTATTTTTAATCCTTGTGTTTTTGAAATACCATGCAGCCCCATTTCAAAGCCTGCCAGCCAATTGCTTCTTTTTATCCTGTTCTCAGACATACATTATGTGTCCGACGGGCGTTCTCTCTTTCTCTGTGGCAATCAGTTCACCGATTTTTACGATTTCTTTCAGCTTTTCGTTTATGAATGGCTGCAAACAGGCAGGGACATGGTCCTGATGATACCTGTGATTCTAAAACTCCATATGGACTTTTGCATCAAGACTAAAGACATAATGGAGCTAAAACTTACAGACACATATTATCAGAATCATCATAAAATCAATGTCAATTCCTATCAGCTTACGCAAAGTCATTACACTTTATAAAACCAGTTCCAGTCACCATGATAAATCATCCTTTTGCTCATTCCACCGTCAACGACAAACGTTTCTCCCGTTATGAAATCCTGGCGGCACAGGAACAACACCATATCGGAAATGTCCTTTGGGGTCCCGACCCTGCCTGCCGGGACCGCAGCACGATCTTCGGGACTGAAGTCATCATTATCCGTTACATTTATCCACCCCGGTGCAATGCAGTTTACGAGGACATGCGGGGCCAGGGACATTGCAAGGGCGTGTGTCAACGCCACGATCCCTCCCTTCGCGCTGGCATAGGCTTCCGTATCGGGCTCCGACTGGAATGCCCTTGTCGACGCAATATTGATGATCCTGCCTTTGTTTTTTATGAGTTCATCCCTGCACAGGCGGCTCAGCTCAAAAGGCGCTTTCAAACCTACGGATAAAGTGTAGTCAAACTCTTCATAGGTCAATCCCGATAAAATCCCCTTGTTCCCGCGGCAGGCATTGTTCACCAGAATATCTATCCTCTGCATCTTTTCCAGCGCATACTCAATGAACTTATTCAACACAGACGGGTCTGCGACATCTCCGTGAAAGCAAAACAGGTTATTAGGATGCTCTTTAATAAAATCGCTCGATCGCTTCTCGTCAATATCAATAAAGCACACCTTATCTCCTTCGTTAAGGAAATCGAGGCATATCTGCTTCCCTATACCATGTGCTCCACCTGTTACAACTACTCCTCTGCCCATAATTTTCACCCCGATATGATAACATCCCCGACCAAAACGATCGTATCAACATGTACCACTTTCATTCCGCTCCTTCATTCCACCCTTTGCAGACATCGATCCATGAAACGTAAGAAGAATATTTTTCAAGTTCTTCAATTGTAAGTTCGATAGCGCTGTTGCTGCTGCCGGCGGCGGGAAAAACAGTTTCGAACCTTTTAAGAGAAACATCCAAATAGACCGAAACACCGTCGTTGACGGCAAAGGGACAGATACCGCCGACTTCATGCCCGACAAGCGTAACAGCTTCTTCAGGTGTAAGCATTTTCGCCTTTGTACCGAATTGTGCCTTGTATTTCGGGTTATCGATCCTTGCATCGCCTGCCGCAACGATCAATATGGGCTTGCCCCCGACCATAAAGGAGAGCGTTTTTGCGATCCTGCAAGGCTCACACTTCAGCGCTTCCGCAGCAAGTTCGACGGTGGCGCTTGAAACATCAAACTCCTGCACCCTGTTATCTATTCCGTATTGCGCAAAGAATTCCCTGACTTTTTCAACAGGCATTTTTGTCCTCCTGAGTTCTCCTACGATTTTATAATGACTATTCGCCTTGCATGTGCAAATTAGCTTCTTTTATCAATGCAACTCTGTAACGGAATAACTCTGCACCACCAAATAATTCATCTGATCTTGATCTTTATCTTAATCCGAATCTGAGTTTGAATCTTTTATTTTACCTTGAACCGTAACTCGTTTGAAAGGCTCATGTATCACCATTATTTTGTGGCATGTCCATATTTCATCTTAAAGTATTGTGTCAAAAAAGCAAGACTCTTTTGGTCCATAAAGACTTCGTAGTTCAAATTCTGTGTAATTTTAGCTTTTTTGAGAATGATCAGGACTCTCATCATATGAAAAAGGGATGATCTAAAGCCACTATAAAGCCGCTTACCCAAAAAGATAAGCGGCTTATAATCTATACCTTCAGATCAAAACCCTGTTTGCGGGCAACTTTCAGAAGTTCCTGACGCTTTATGTTCTGATATTTCAGCCTGCTTACCACCTGGTCACTGAAACTGTCAACAGGCTTTTCGGGTTCCCTCAAATCGTAGTAAGTCCTCATCTCTTCATCATGATCTTTTATTTCATCAAGATAACTGTCAAAGAAAGTGTAGGCATTTTCAAATACCCTAAGCCTCATTTCCATTCTGGGCTTCAGCTGAGGGCTTTGATTCGGATACCCCAATCCGAGCCCCAATACCGGGAAAGTCAACTCGGGCAACTTTAGAAGTTGGCACATTTTTTCAGTATCATTGAGGATGCTCCCCAGATATATCGTCCCCAGGCCAAGCGATTCCGCAGCCGTCACGACATTTTGCGCCATAAGACAGGCATCCGTAAATGAAGAGAAGAACCTGTCAGTATCTCCTGCGTAATCATACTTTTCTTTGTAGGCCCACTGCCACTTGTATTCAAACTTCGGGATCTCCGGGGGCTCATAATTTGCAGTATCGACATAGTCTGTTTTTGTAGCAAGGCAGGCATCCATGATAGCCAGG
>Ga0134092_1001717_pt1 | contig 18458 bp, 16 predicted proteins | sample 3_6taG_FD_94454 | JGI IMG/M metagenome (GOLD analysis project Ga0134092, IMG submission 94454) | Switchgrass degrading microbial communities from high solid loading bioreactors in New Hampshire, USA - 3_6_20_6_A3 metaG | ecosystem: Engineered > Bioreactor > Semi-continuous > Anaerobic >... | reverse complement strand
TATAAACGGTACTGATGTAACCAAAGAGTCTTCCGCCATGATCTTGGGTGATGATAATTTTTCCACTATTGTAGCCGCCGTTGAAGAGGGACGCGCCATCTATGACAATATTCGTAAGTTTATTAGATATTTGCTATCCTGTAATGTAGGGGAAGTTTTGACAATGTTTTTTGCCTCTCTTATGGGTTTACCTCTTCCCTTATTGCCTATACAAATTTTATGGGTAAATTTAGTTACCGATGGTTTGCCGGCTATGGCTTTAGGTGTAGATCCTGCTGATCCGGATATTATGTATCGCAAGCCTAGACACCCTAAAGAGAGCATTTTTGCTCATGGCCTGGCTCGTCGTATAGCGGTTCGGGGAACTTTAATTTGTCTGAGTACTCTTTTGGTTTTTGTTATTGGATTCTATCTGGGCGATAAGGATCTGTTTTTAGCTAGAACAATGGCTTTAACAACTTTGGTGTTTTGTCAGTTATTCCATGTATTTGATTGCCGTTCGGAAAGATACTCTATCTTTGAAATTGGCTTTATGACAAATCCTTTTTTAGTTGGGGCTGTCAGCATGTCCGTATTTATGCATTTGTTGATAATTTATACTCCATTTTTACAGCCGATTTTTAACACTTATCCCTTAAGTTTGTTCCATTGGCTGATTATTATCGGTGTGGCAGGTGGCACAACTATTTTACAAGGTGCTTACCGTTTCCTGAAAAGAAATTACTTGAGAAAAATTGTTTATATGCGTACATAAAATCCCTTAACTTAGGGTTAAGGGATTTATTATTTTGGAAAATTTATTTATTTAGCAGGAAATTAGGAATTATGTCGAGAACATTCAATAAACTAAGTTTTTTTATGTATATTATTTGGTTAAGCTATAAAATAAACAAATATCGGGAGGATAAATACTAAATGCGAAGCATGACAGGGTATGGGAGCGGAGAGGCTCAAGGATTAGGTAAAAAATTTATTGTAGAGATAAAGTCTATTAACCATAGGTACTCTGAAATAATAATTAAGCAGCCCAGGCAGTACTTACTATTAGAAGAAAAAATAAGAGAATTAGTTCAAAAATATGTGCAACGGGGTAGAGTGGAAGTCTATGTTAAAGTTGAGGAAACAGGAGAAAAAAAACCTGTGATTAAAGTTGACAAAGATATTGCCTTAGCTTATTATAAATCCTTGAAGGATTTGGCTAACATACTGGAAATTTCGCCGGAATTAAGTGTTTACCAACTGGTAAGTCTACCGGAAATTATAAAATTAGAAGAACCGGAAGAAAATTTAGAACATGTTTGGGATGTTTTAAAAAAAGCTTTTTCGGAAGCCCTGGAAAAATTAGTGGAAATGCGCGAGGCGGAAGGTTTAGTATTGAAAAATGATTTAGAAAAGCGCATTTTATATTTAGAGGAACTAACTAAAATGGTTTCCCAGCGTTCTCCTTTAGTAGTTGAAGATTATCGGGAAAAGCTAAAAGGGCGAATTAAAGAATTACTGGATGAAACTCAATACGATGAAGTTCGTTTAAATCAGGAAATAGTCTATTTTGCAGAAAAAAGTAATATAACTGAGGAATTGGTTAGATTGCAAAGTCACTTTCGCCAATTCTTGAATTCATTAAATACACAAGGAAGTGTAGGTCGTAAACTTGATTTTTTAGTTCAGGAAATGAACAGAGAAACAAATACAATTGGTTCTAAAGCTAATGACCTGGAAATTTCTAATTTGGTTATAGAAATGAAAAGTGAAATAGAAAAAATTCGTGAACAAATCCAAAACATTGAATAATATAAAGTGGTGTAGTAAGAAGGTGAAAAAGTATTAACAATTGGTAACTATAAACAATTAGTCATTCCAGTCACCAGTTACTTACTACTAGCCACTAAACCTGGAGGTTATTATGAGTATAAAATTAATAAATATTGGTTTTGGGAATATTGTTTCAGCTAATAGAATTATAACTATAGTCAGTCCTGAATCAGCACCTATTAAAAGAATTATTCAAGAAACAAGAGATAAAGGTATGTTAATAGATGCAACCTATGGACGTAGAACAAGAGCGGTGATAATTACAGACAGCGGTCATATTATTTTATCTGCCGTTCAACCTGAAACAGTGGCTCATCGTTTACAATCTAAAGATACTCCCGTACATAATGAAGAGCAGGAATAATAAAGGAGTTGTTAAAATGACTGTTCAAGAAGGAATCTTAATAGTCTTATCAGGTCCTTCAGGTGCAGGCAAAGGTACAATTTGTAAAGAATTACTAAAAGAAACAGATATAAAGTATTCTATTTCGGCCACTACACGTAAACCACGTAAAGGTGAAAAACATGGAAGAGAATATTTTTTCTTAAGTAAAGAAGAATTTCAGAAAAAAATTCAGGAAGATGAATTTTTAGAATGGGCATGTGTTTATGATAATTATTATGGAACACCTAAGAGTTTTGTAGAAGAGGTACTAAGTAAAGGATATGATTGTATATTAGAAATAGACCCTCAGGGTGCTTTAAAAGTAAAAAAGAAAAAACCTGATGCTGTCTATATATTTATTTGTCCACCTTCTTTTAATGAATTGGCAAATCGTATTACAAACCGTGGCACAGAAGATATTCAAGAAATTAAAAAAAGATTGAGTTGTGCTAAAGAAGAAATGTTATCTGTGGAGAATTATAATTATGTGGTAGTAAATGATGTAGTGGAGAATGCAGTGAAAAAAATAAAAGCCATTATTTTAGCCGAAAAATGTCGTGTAGCAAGAAATAGAAATTTGTGTATAAAATAAAGGGGGAATTTTATGATAAATCCTTCTATTGATGTGTTAACAAGTAAAGTTGATAGTAAATACTCTCTGGTTGTAGCAGCTGCTAAAAGAGCACGACAAATTGTCGAAGGTGCACCTGCACTGGTAGAAAGCGAGTCCTATAAACCGGTTTCCCAAGCATTGTTTGAAATCGCCGCGGGTAAAATAACCTATGAGAGAACCAAAACAGGAATTAAATAACTTGATAGAATAACTTCCTAACCACTAGCCACTACTATCTGACCACTAAATAAATGAGGTATGTGTTATGTTAAAAGATAAAACCATAGTATTAGGAGTAACAGGTGGTATCGCTGCTTATAAAGCAGCGGATATTGTGAGTAGATTGAAAAAACAGGGTGCTCATGTTCATTGTGTAATGACAGAAGGGGCGCAGGCTTTTTTAACGCCCCTTACTTTACGTACATTATCCGGGAATCCGGTAATTACCGCAATGTTCGATGAGCCCAAACAGTGGAACGTAGAACATGTAGCTTTAGCTGACAAAGCAGATTTTTTTCTGATTGCACCGGCTACCGCCAATATTATTGGAAAAGTGGCCAATGGCATTGCTGACGATTTTTTAAGTACAACTATTATGGCTACTACGGCGCAAGTCATCTTTGCTCCGGCGATGAATGTAAACATGTATAATAACCCTATTTTTCAAGAAAACATGGCTAAACTAAAAAAAGCCGGTTATCTTTTTATTGAACCAGGAGAAGGCGATTTAGCCTGTGGATATAAAGGAAAAGGCAGGATGGCTGAACCTGAGAAAATTGTAAATTTCCTCCAAGATTTACTTAATCGTCAAAAAGATTTAGAGGGTATTAATATTTTGGTTACTGCCGGACCTACCCGGGAGCCAATAGACCCTGTTCGCTACATAACTAACCGTAGTTCAGGAAAAATGGGCTATAGCATTGCGGAAAGAGCCGTAAAACGTGGGGCTTGTGTTACTCTGATTTCGGGACCGACCTCCCTGACTCCCCCAGAAGGGGTTAATTTAATCAAAGTAGAAACTGCTGAGGAAATGTTTAGTAAAGTTAAAGAACATTATGCAAGCAATCAAGTTATCATTAAAGCAGCTGCTGTCAGTGATTATCGACCTAAGTTTTACCAGGAAGCTAAAATAAAAAAATCAGAAGGGGATCTACAAATTGTTTTAGGAAGAAACCCAGATATCCTTAATTTTCTAGGTCAAAATAAGGGAAAAAGAATCTTAGTAGGTTTTGCTGCAGAAACGAATGATTTGCAAGTTAATGCCCAAAAGAAAATTACTAAGAAAAATTTAGATTTTATTGTCGCCAATGATGTAACAGAAAAAGGTGCTGGATTTAATTATGATACCAACAAAGTTACTTTATTTTTTCCATCAGGAGAGCAAAAAAAATTGCCATTAATGAGCAAACTTCAGGTTGCTGATATTATACTAGATGAAGTTAAACTTTTACTCTCAAATAAAGGAGTGTCGTGATTATGCGGAAATTATTTACTTCAGAGTCAGTTACGGAAGGTCATCCCGATAAAATGGCCGATCAAATTTCAGATGCTATTTTAGATGCTATTTTTGCCAGTGATCCTAATGCACGTGTGGCGTGTGAGACAGCAGTCACCACAGGTTTGGTTCTGGTTATGGGAGAAATAACAACCTCCTGTTATGTGGATATTCCCAAGGTTGTCCGAGAAACAATTCGTGAAATTGGCTATACCAGGGCTAAATACGGTTTTGACAGTGAAACCTGTGCCGTTATTACTTCTATTGATGAACAGTCCCCGGATATTGCTTTAGGGGTTAATAAAGCATTAGAAGCAAAAACAGGTGAAATGTCAGAAGAAGAAATTGAAGCCATCGGTGCAGGGGATCAGGGTATGATGTTTGGCTTTGCCACTAATGAAACTCCGGAATATATGCCTTTACCGATAACTTTAGCTCATAAATTAACGAAAAAACTTAGTGAGGTAAGAAAATCCCGGGAACTAGATTACTTATTACCTGACGGGAAATCACAGGTAACCGTTGAATATGTTGATGACAAGCCTGTACGTGTAGATACCGTAGTTGTCTCCACCCAGCATAATCCAGATGTGACTTTGGAACAGATTCGTAAAGACGTAATTGAAAAAGTTATCAAACCTGTAATTCCTCAGGAACTAATAGATGAAAAAACCCGTTATTTAATTAACCCAACCGGTCGTTTTGTTATCGGTGGGCCTCATGGTGATGCAGGTCTTACCGGTAGGAAAATAATTGTCGATACATATGGTGGAATGGCTAGGCATGGTGGGGGAGCATTTTCCGGAAAAGATCCTACAAAGGTTGACCGTTCTGCAGCCTATGCAGCCAGACACGTGGCTAAAAACGTTGTTGCCGCAGGTTTAGCAGATAAATGTGAAGTCCAGTTAGCTTATGCTATTGGGGTTGCTCATCCCGTATCAATTCTAGTTGAAACTTTTGGTACTAATAAGGTTCCCGAAGAAAAAATTGCTGAAGCAGTAAGAAAGGTTTTTGACTTAAGGCCGGCTGCGATAATCAAAAATTTAGATTTACGAAGACCTATTTATAAACAAACGGCAGCTTACGGTCATTTCGGTCGTACTGATTTAGATTTGCCTTGGGAACGCTTAGATAAAGTTGATGAATTGAAAAAGGCCATTGACCAATTAAACAGCTAGCAAGAGCTAGCTGTTCTTTGTTAATTTCAATTTAAAGGATTTTGGACTTTATTCAGCGAAATAAATGCTGAAAGAAATAAGGCTTTTTTAGCAGACACGGAATCCGGGAGGTTTATTATGCCTGAAATTGCAGCTGTAGCGATTAATATAGGTAAAAACCTGGAAAAACAGGTCTTTGATTATTTAATACCTACTCATTTGCGAGATAAAGTGAAAATAGGCTGTAGAGTACAAGTACCTTTAGGCAGTCGGTATACAGAGGGATTTATAGTGGGATTTCCCGGAAAAACAGATGTCCTGAAACTTAAAAGTATAAAATCGTTAATTGATGAAGAACCAATAATTTCCCAGGAAATGGTAGATGTTGCTTTTTGGGTCAGTGAGAAATATTTATGTCCTTTATATCAGGTTTTAGAATATATTTTACCACCTTATGCCCGCTTAAAAAAAGAAAAATGGGTACGTTTAGTACCGGAAGCAATTCAATTAATGGAAACTATTGCCGGATTAAATCCCCCAATAGCCAAGATTTTGTCTCAGCTAAAAAAAGGTCCACAGAAATTAAATATCTTAAGAAAAAAAATTGGGGAAGGGGTAGAGATACCTCTTTTTGATTTAGAAAAAAGAGGGTTAGTAAAGATTTTTGATGATTTTCAGGCTCAAGGAAGCCGTAAATTTTCTACAATGGTCAAGTCAAAACTAACTTTAAATGAATTAAATGAAATACTGACTACAGAGTTAAAAAGAGCTCCTAAACAAGCGGAAATATTAAAATATTTAACTCTAAACGGTCCTGCTGAACTGTCTCAACTATCCCAAAATTGGCCTCAGCCTGGTTCAGCTATTAGTGGTCTGGAAAGAAAAGGATTAGTAATAAAGTATAAAATTAAAGAAGAACGTTTTCCCCAGGTTTTTAAAGAGTTTAAAAAAGACAAGGTTTTAAAGCTTAACCAATATCAGGTGGAAGCAGTTACAAATATAAAAGAAAAATTAGAACAAGGTCATTTTGGGGCTTTTCTCCTTCATGGTGTAACCGGTAGCGGTAAAACTGAGGTTTATCTGGAGTCCATAAGATATGTGTTAAAGCAAGGCAGGACTGCTCTAGTTCTAGTACCGGAAATTTCTCTGACCCCTCAGTTAATAGGTAGGTTTAGTGCTGTTTTAGGTGAACAAGTAAAAGTTCTCCATAGTGGACTTTCTCCAGGAGAAAGACTAGATGTGTGGGAAAGTTTACGTTTAGGAAAAGTAAAAGTGATAGTAGGCGTAAGAAGTGCTGTTTTTGCACCTCTGTCAAATTTGGGTTTGATTATCATTGACGAAGAACATGAAACTACTTTCAAACAATCAGAACCGGATCCACGTTATCATGCCCGGGAAGTAGCTCTTTATAGGGCTAAAAGAAATAATGCAGTATTAGTTTTAGGCAGTGCAACCCCCTCTTTAGAAACTTATTATCGGATGATTAAAGGGGAATATGAATTAATCAATATGCAGGAAAGGGTAACTCCTCAACCATTGCCCCAGGTAGAAATAGTTGATATGCGGAAGGAATTCTTAAAAGGAAATAAAAGTATTTTTAGTCAAAGACTTAAAATAAATATAGAAGAAACCTTAGCCCGAGGAGAACAAATTATCCTTTTTCTCAACCGACGTGGGTATTCTACTTTTGTACTCTGTCGTGAATGTGGTAAGCCCTTGGAATGTAAGAATTGTGCTATTTCTTTAACCTATCATTCAATACCTCATCATATGAAATGTCATTATTGCGATTTTACTATGCCTGTTCCCCACAGATGTCCCCATTGTGGTAGCTCCTTTATTCGATATTTTGGTGCCGGGACTCAACAAGTAGAGGCGGAAATAAAAAAAATATGGCCAGGGGTTAAAGTAATCAGGATGGATGTGGATACTACTCAGAATAAAGATGCCCATCAAAAACTTTTAGCGGAGTTTGGAAGCAATAAAAGCAGTATACTTTTAGGCACGCAAATGATAGCCAAAGGTCTGGATTTTCCTAATGTGACTCTGGTAGGTGTAATAGCGGCTGATCTATCATTAAGTTTTCCTGATTACAATGCCGGGGAAAGAACTTTTCAGTTATTAACACAGGTAGCGGGAAGAGCAGGTAGGGGAAGTTTGGCCGGCAAAGTAATTATCCAGACTTATAATCCGGAACATTATGCTATAACTACCGGGAAAAATTATGCTTACCTTGAATTTTTTCAAAAAGAGCTAGCCCTAAGAAAGCAAATGGATTATCCTCCTTTTAGTTCATTGGTGAGAATTTTGGTTACTGACGTAAAAGAAAAAAATGTAGTTAATTGTATTGGGCAGATTGCAGCTTTTTTACAAGATCACTTTGGAGAAAAAATCGAAATCCTGGGGCCGGCAACGGCACCTATTAAAAAAATAAAGAACCGTTATCGATATCAGTTAATTTTAAAAGGTACTGATTTAGATTTATTACGGGTGGCTGCCCGAAACAGTTTTAATCATATCTTAAAAGGAGAAAATAGTAAAACATTGCGGATTATTATTGATGTAGAACCGGAAAATATTTTATAATATAATAATACAAGTGTGATTTACTAAATTATTGTAATAAAGAAAAGGAAGAGATGTAATGGCTATTTATAATATTGTCAAAGATGAAAAGGAAGGATTACGTGAGAAATCGAAAATCGTTTCCAAAATAACTCCAAATATTAAAAAGTTAATCGATAATATGCTAGAAACTATGTACGATGCTAAGGGAGTAGGACTGGCTGCTCCCCAAGTTGGTGTTTTAAAAAGGGTTATTGTAATTGACGTGGGAGAAGGACCTCTTGCTTTAATCAACCCCGAAATAGTGGAGGCCAGTGGGGAAGAAACAGATTATGAAGGATGTTTAAGTTTTCCGGGTTTAATTGGTGAAGTAACACGTAAGGCCTGGGTGAAAGTGAAAGGTTTGGATAGAGATGGAAAAACCATCACTGTGGAAGGTGAAGGATTATTAGCCAGGGCTTTACAGCATGAAATTGATCATTTAGAAGGCATTTTATTTATTGATAGGGCTAAAAATTTGCGGAGACAGGACTAGGAGGTAAGAAATTGCGGATTGTTTTTATGGGAACACCTACATTTGCGGTGAACTCTTTAGAACAACTAACTCAGGCAGGACATGAGATTATAGCCGTTATAACTCAACCGGACCGCCCAAAGGGTAGGGGAAAAAAACTTTCGCCGCCTCCGGTAAAAGAGAAAGCGCTGGAGTTAGGTCTAAAGGTTTTGCAACCGGAAAAAGTTAAAGACAGTATTTTTATAGAAAAATTACAGCAATTAAATCCTCAGGTAATTGTTGTGGTGGCTTTTGGGCAGATACTTCCTAAAGCTATTTTAGATTTGCCTGAATATGGTTGTATTAATGTCCATGCATCTCTGCTACCTCGCTATCGGGGTCCCGCTCCTATTCATTGGGCGATAATCAACGGTGAGACAGAAAGCGGTGTAACAACCATGTTGATGGATGAGGGACTGGATACCGGTGATATGCTTTTAAAAGCACGGGTTTTAATCGATCAAAATATGACCACCGGAGAACTTCATGACCGGCTGGCTATTTTGGGCGGACAGGTTTTAGTGGAAACTTTAGAAAAACTGGAAAAAAATCTGTTAAAACCTGAACCCCAAAACCATGAATTGGCTACCTATGCTCCTTTATTAACAAAGGAACATGAAAAAATTGATTGGAAAAAGAGTGCCGTTTCAGTTCATAACCTGGTTAGGGGTATGAATCCCTGGCCGGGTGCGTATACTTTTATTGAAGATAGAAGGATAAAAATTAAAGAAACCAGGCTAAAAGATAAATTAGATCTGCAAGGCCAACCAGGGGAAGTATTAGCCATTACTTCAGAAGGGTTATGGGTGCAAACCGGTGATAAACCTCTGTTAATTACTAAAGTACAGCCCTCCGGTAAAAATGAAATGTCTGTTAATGATTTTGTCAACGGTTATCGGATTAAGCCAGGTCAAATTTTTGGTGAGTTAAATGGATGATCGGGTAAGAAAACGTTTGTTTATCACCCTTTTGGCTTGTAGTCTATTATTTTTAGTTTTTGTTTTTTCCTTTGCCTGGTGGCTAGTTGCTAAACAGTATTTATTTGTTAACCAGATTATCCTAACCTTAGCCCTTATGTTTTTTATCCTTCTTTTTTTAATAGCAGGTGCAGGTATATTTTTTTTAGTATTCAGTTTATGGAGGGCCCAAAATTATAGAATTTTAAATACTTATATTCATAAAACTATTGATTTTCTATTTCCTTTAGCCTTAACAATCGGTCAATGGTTGGGTTTTGAGAAAGATCGGATTAAAAATTCATATATCCAGGTAAGTAACCAGTTAGTAAAAATTGCCCGGCCACAAATTTCTCCCGAAAATATCTTGATTTTAGCACCTCATTGTTTGCAAAGAGTGCAATGCCCCCATAAGATAACTGTAGATGTTAATAATTGTAGGGGTTGTGGTTTATGTCCGGTAGGAGATCTATTAACATTAAGTCGGGAAAAAGGTACACAGCTAGTAATAGCTACCGGTGGAACCTTTGCCCGAAAATTTGTTAAAGAAAGAAAACCTCAGGCCATTGTGGCTATTGCCTGTGAAAGAGACTTGACCAGTGGCATGCAGGATGTGGATAAAATACCGGTAATAGGTGTTGTTAATGAAAGACCAGAGGGACCCTGTCATAATACCAGGGTAAACCTCTGTGAAGTGGAAAGGGCCATCAATTACTTTATTCAAGGAGGAGAGGTATAATGTTTTATCCTATGTTTGATCCAACCATGATTCTATTAATCCCCGGTATTATTGTAGCTTTGTATGCACAATCTAAAGTACAAACCACTTTTGCCAGGTATTCCCGGATTTTATCTCAAAGAGGAATTACAGGGGCGCAAGCTGCCAGACAAATTCTGGACAGTAACGGCTTATATGATGTCAATATTGAACTAATTTCCGGTCATCTATCTGACCATTATGATCCACGTACAAGAACGGTGAGATTATCCAGTGAAGTTTACCATGGAAGTTCTCTGGCCTCTTTGGGTGTTGCCGCCCATGAAGTCGGTCATGCCATTCAACATGATACAGGATATCTACCTTTGCATATCAGAAACAGCATTATTCCTGTTACCCAGTTTGGTTCTAATTTAGCCTTTCCTTTACTTCTCATTGGTATAATTATGGGTTCTCCTTTCCTAATGCAAGCAGGAGTACTTCTTTTTACAGCCGTAGTCTTTTTCCAACTTGTTACTTTACCTGTGGAATTCAATGCTAGTTCCCGGGCATTGGCTATTTTAGAAGGCCAAGGTTTTTTAGGAAGAGAAGAAATTAAAGGTACGAAGAGTGTTTTAGATGCTGCTGCATTAACTTATGTTGCTGCTGCTTTGATGGCTTTCTTAAACTTAGTGCGTTTATTAATAATATCCGGAATGTTAGGTGGTAGAAGAGATTAATGAATGCCAGACAATTGGCTTTAAAAGTTATATATCAAGTAAATGAAGAAGGAGCTTTTGCTAACCTTGCTTTAGACAAAATTCTTTTAGAAAATAAACTGGCTAACCCTAAAGATAAAGGGTTAGCCACAGAATTAGTTTATGGTTCCATAAAATATAGGGGTTATTTAGATTGGGTCCTTGACCAATTTGCTAAACCAAAAGTTAAAAATATGGCCCCTTGGATAAGAAATATTTTGCGGCTGGGACTTTATCAATTACTATTTTTGGATAAAGTCCCAGTTTCTGCTGCTATAAATGAATCAGTAAAACTAGCGAAAAAATACGGTCATCCTGGTACGGTGAAATTTGTAAATGGTGTTTTAAGAAACATTGAAAGAAATAAAGATAACTTAGCTATTCCTGATGTACAAAAAAGTCCTGTAGAGTACCTGAGTGTTATCTTTTCTTTTCCCCAGTGGCTGGCAAAGATGTGGGTAGAAAAATACGGAGTAAAAAATGCTTTAAAATTAGCAGATTACTTCAATCAACCATCACCCTTATGGATTAGAGCCAATACCCTTAAAATTACGTCAGATGAATTATGTGAAAAACTTGAAAAAAAAGGGATAAAAACTGTTAAGAGTAGCAAAGCACCTGAAGGATTGGAAATACTAGATAGTGTAGAAATAGGAAAGTTAGAGGAGTTTAGACAAGGTTATTTTACCGTCCAAGATGAAAGTTCAATGCTTGTTAGTCACGTGGTAGCACCCCAATCAGGACAAGTTATTTTAGATGTCTGCAGTGGACCAGGGGGAAAAACAAGTCACTTAGCTCAATTAATGGGTAATAAAGGGCGAATTTTAGCTTTTGATGTTCACCAACATAGGTTAAAATTAATCCAGGATACATGTCGCAGGCTAGGAATTACGAACGTAGAGACAATTTTAAAAGATGCACGATTTTTAAGCCAATTTATTCACGAACCTGCTGATGCGGTTTTAGTAGATGCTCCTTGTTCGGGTTTAGGGGTTTTAGGACGGAGACCTGATGCACGTTGGCGCAAATCTCCCGAGGATATTCGAGAATTACAAATAATCCAGAAAGAAATTATTCAGGAAGCAGCTAAATTAGTTAAACCCGGTGGTACACTGGTTTATAGTACCTGTACTACAACTGTCGAAGAAAATAACCAGGTAATAGAAGATTTCTTAGCAAATAATAAGGAGTTTTATTTAGATAAAGATTTAAATAAATATTTACCCTATCAAACTGAAGAAGGCTCCCAGGGCTGGATTCAATTTTTACCCTTTATTCATAATACTGACGGCTTTTTTATCGCCAGAATGAAGAGAAGAAAGTAATAAAGTCTATTAGTGGACGAGTGGGCGAGATTTCTAGTCTCTAGTCACCAGTCACTAGTCACTAATTTTAAGGATTGTGATAATTTTGGTTCAGGATCTGCGTTCTTTAGATTTATCGGAAATGCTTCAATTAATGGAAGAGTTAAATGAACCGGCTTTTAGAGCGAAACAGCTATTTGCTTGGGTACATAATAAGGAAATCTCCAGTTTAGATGAAGCCGGTAATTTGGGAAAAGGTCTTTTAGAAAAATTAAGCCAAAAAGTTTTGATTTCATCTTTGAATATAGTAAAGAAACAAGTGTCTCAGGATGGTACTACTAAATTTTTGCTGGCTTTACCAGATGGTAATTATATAGAGTGTGTTTTAATGTGTTACCGAGGTGATAGAAGTAAAAAACGCAACACTTTATGTATTTCCACTCAAGTAGGTTGTGCTATGGGGTGTGGCTTTTGTGCAACCGGTAAAAGTGGTTTTACCAGAAACCTGACGGTAGGAGAAATTTTGGGACAGGTATATACAGTGAATAATTTCCTTAGCCAGGAAAAAGATGGGTATAAAATAGGCAATGTAGTATATATGGGCATGGGTGAACCTTTATTAAACTATGCAAATGTAATTAAGTCTGTTAGACTGTTAAATTCTAAGGATGGTCAAAATATTAGTATGCGAAGAATTACTATTTCTAGTTGTGGTATTGCTCCTCAAATAAAAAAACTGGCTGATCAGAAGTTGGATTTAGTTTTAGCTATCTCTCTCCATGCGCCTACAAATGAATTAAGGTCAAAGATTATGCCTATTAATCATAAATATCCTTTAGAAAAGTTGAAAAAGGCCTGTCAATATTATAATGAAGTAACAAAAAAGAGAATCACTTTTGAGTATGCGTTAATTAAGGACTTTAATGATCAACCACAGCATAGCAAAGAATTAGCTCAGTTCTTAAAAGGTATACACTGTCATGTAAATCTTATCCCTATAAATTCTGTGCCAGGTTCTAGTTTTACAAGACCTTCTAAAAAAAGGATTTACGAGTTTTTAAGAGAAATAAAAGAGCTAGGTGTGGAAGTCAGTATCCGCGAAGAAAAAGGAACAGATATAGATGCAGCTTGTGGGCAGTTAAGGGGAAAAGTGGTGAACTAAATATGTGGATATTAACTTATTGGTGGCAATTTTTTATCTTACTGGTTCTATATACATTTCTTTATCAAATATATAAAGAAATGAAAAAAAGTGATTTCAGTCAGCCTGCTGCCCTTTTTTTAGTCAACACATCCCTAAATAACGATGGGTTACGCCCTTTAGAAGGTGAGATAATAATTCTTTATCCCCAGGATACCTTAGAATTATCCGGAGATAAAGTTTTTATTGAAAACGGAAAAGTAATTTTGAGCAGTAAAGGTAATCTAAGCAAAGAGATTGCACCAGGAGAGGTTTTTGATTTTGCAGGTGGGTCTCTAAAGCTAGTGAGGTGGAATAATGCACGTCAATTCCTTAACAGAAATCGGGTTAGTGCGAAAAGCCAATGAAGATAAGTTTTTAGCCGATAAAAAGCGGGGGCTTTTTATAGTAGCAGACGGGATGGGAGGTCATGAGGCTGGAGAGCTAGCCAGTAGCCTGGCCATTAAAACCCTTGATGAATTTTTAACCTTAGAAACTATAACAAATAATGATGGGCAAGTTTTAAAAGATGCCGTCGAAATAGCTAATAGGGTTATTTATAATGAGGCAAAATCAAAAAGTATGTGCAAAGGTATGGGTACTACTATTACTGCCGCCATTTTTAAAGATTATAAACTCTATATAGCTCATATTGGTGATAGTAGAGCTTATTTAATTCGCGACGGCAATATCCGGCTTTTGACTAAAGACCACTCTTTAGTCGGGGAATTAATCAGACAAGGTGAATTAACTCCCCAAGAAGCTGAAAATCACCCCCATCGAAATATCCTCACCAGGGCTTTAGGAACTGAACCTGTAGTTGAAATTGATCTTCTGGAAATGGTTATACAACCCGGGGATATTCTGCTTTTATGTACTGATGGACTTTCAAATTTTGTAAACGACCAGGAGATATTAACTGAAGTAGTCAATAATGGCAACAATTTAAAAAATACCGTAAATAATTTAGTCCAGTTGGCCTTAAAACGAGGCGGACTGGATAATATTACAGTGGTATTAGTTAGTTATGATGGTTAAGAATAATTATTATTATTTAAAGATAGCAACTGCCCTAGGTTTAGCCGGTTTCATTTCTCATTCTTTGTATAAAACAGAAAATTATTTCAGTGGGTTTCCATTGCTCATCACTCTTTTAGTCACTCTCTATATTACGCAATTTTTTTTATTAAGGATTTTAAAAGAAAATAACTTGTTATTTAATTTGACTGTTTTTCTCATAGTGATAGGCTTTTTAATCTTATTGAAAGTTAACCCTAAATTAGCCCCACGGCAGTTGTTATGGATAATTATAGGGTGTTTTGTTTGCTTAATAAGTCTCACTTTCTTAAAATATTTTTCTCATGACTTTGTTTTAAAGGCTAAATTTAAATGGTTATTTTTAACTATATTTCTTTTAAGCACACCTTTAATTTGGGGAATTGAGGTTAGCGGAGCCACCAGTTGGCTGGAGATATGGGGATTAAGGTTTCAGCCGGCAGAAGCCGCAAAATTAAGTTTTTCAGTCTTTTTAGCCAGCTGGTTTAAGGATAATCAGGAGAAAAGAATTTTAGCCGGTTGGCCTGTGTGGGTGAGTACATTTCTTTGTCTAGCTTTATTAGTGCTCCAACGTGACTTAGGGACAGGTTTAGTTTTTTATCTGGTATTTTTAGTTTTTCTTTACGTAAGTTCAGGTAAATTAAAGGGACCAATCTTAGGATTAATTTTCTTAGTTTTTGGTGGCTTATGGGCTTATTATTATTTCCCTCATGTTGAAAATAGAATTTTAGCCTGGCTTAATCCCTGGTCAGAACCCCATCGTGGTGGTTATCAGATTATCCGGTCCCTTTTCGCTTTAGCCAATGGTGGAATTTTCGGGGTAGGGTTGGGAGGAGGACTTCCGCAGATGATCCCCGAAGCCCATACGGATTTTATCTTTTCCGCATTGGGTGAGCAATTAGGTTTATTAGGAAGTACAGGGGCTATTCTTATCTATATATTCTTTCTTCATTTTAGTTTGCAAAGGGCTCAATCTATACCTACTATCGGGAGTAGATTGTTGGCTGTTGGCTTAACCTCTTTAATTATCATCCAGACCCTCATAATCATGGGCGGAGTATCTAAATTGATACCTTTAACCGGTCTGCCCTTACCTTTTATGAGTTATGGCGGTAGTGCCATTGTAAGTAATTTTGTTTTATTAAGCATTATTCTGTGGCTAGAAAGAGGTCAGGGTGCTGTAGAATTAACACATAAAATAAGGATCATCAAATTAAAAAAACTGTTATTTTTCCTTTTTCTTATTTTAGTAATTAATCTTTCTTTTTGGCAGGTAATTAAGGCTCAGGACTTAAAAGAAAATCCGGAAAATCCTCGTTGGGGTTTAATAGAGAAATTAACCGCCAGAGGAACAATCTATGATTCCCAGGGTGGTATTTTAGCCGGTTCATCCTCAAATTCCACAGAAAGATATTATCCCTTGAAAGATTCTGCTGCCCATTTAGTTGGCTATATTTCAGCAATTTACGGAAAAGCCGGTTTAGAAAATACCTTAGAACACTATTTATTAGCTATTCCTGATTTAAAATCAGGTATTCTACCGGTTAATAGACAAGGTTGGAATGTTCATACAACAATCAACCCTCGTTTACAACAGCTGGCGGGGGAACTTTTACAAAATAAGAAAGGGGCTATCGTTGTTCTAGAGGTAGATACTGGAAATATATTGGCTCTAGCCTCTGGTCCAAGCTTTAATCCTAATGAGTTAACAAAATACTGGAATGAACTTCAGGATAATGAAACTGGTGTTTTTGTAAATCGAGCCACTCAGGGTCTGTACCCTCCAGGTTCTGTTTTCAAAATTTTAACCGGAACGGTTCTTTTGCAATTAAAACCTGAAGTTTTAAAAGATAAAACACATCTTCCTCAGGAAATTCTAGTAGAAGGTTATAAAATAAAAGATATGGTTTATCGACCTTTTTTATCTTTTCAGGAAGCTTTGGGTTATTCTAGTAACGTATTTTTTATTAAACATTTTTTAGATTTTAATTGGGAAGAAATTAATTTAGCTTTGGAAAAAAGCTTTCAAATAAATAATGATTTTTCTACTTTAGGTTTATCAGTTGCCCAGGCCAGTTTAGGTCAGGTTATTGATCAGCCTGATTTTGCAGCTACTGTTATCGGACAAGGAGAAGTATTGGTTACACCGCTACATATGGCTGTATGGGCCGGAGCAATTGCCAACGGGGGAACGATGTTAAAACCCCGTATTGTAGATAAAATAGTAAGTTCTGATGATGTTGTTATCATGAAAACTGGGCTTGAGGTAATGGCGCAGGTGTGTTCGCAGGATATAACTCAGGAAATATTAAAAGGATTGGCCTTTACCGTTGAACAGGGAACTGGTACGAGAGTGCAAATTCCAGGAGTTAAAGTCGGCGGTAAAACTGGAAGTGCAGAAAATATTCAAGGACCTCCTCATGGTTGGTTTGTAGGGATTGCCCCTCTGGATAAACCCAAGTATGTAGTAGTTGTCATAATAGAAAACGGTGGGTCTGGTGGGGATAGTGCCGCCCCTGTTGCGAGAAGGTTATTAGAGGCTGCTTTAGAGTAAAGAGGTGGGAGCATGATAGGCAAAAAGTTAGGAAATAGATATGAGGTACTAGATTTAATAGGTGGAGGCGGAATGTCTCTCGTTTACCAGGCTAAAGATACATTTTTAGACCGTATTGTAGCCCTTAAGGTTTTACGAGAACAATTTACCAGTGATATTGAATTTGTTCGGCGTTTCCGCCGTGAAGCTCAAGCGGTAGCCAAGCTATCTCATCCAAATATTGTTAGCATTTACGATGTTGGTCAAGATGGCGAAATTCATTATTTAGTAATGGAGTACATAAAAGGAAAAACCCTGAAAGAAATCATCTTAGAACAGGGTCCTTTAGAGTTGGCAGAAATTATAGACATAGCTAAACAAATCTGTGATGCTTTAGAGCATGCCCATGAAAATTCTATTATTCATCGTGATATTAAGCCACATAATATTTTGATAACCAGAGGTAAAAGAGTAAAGGTAACTGATTTTGGTATTGCCAGGGCGGCAACCAATATTACTATGACCCATACTAAAGATATAATCGGTTCTGTTCATTATTTTTCTCCGGAACAGGCTAAAGGAGAGATAACTGGTGAAAAATCAGATATTTATTCTTTGGGAATAGTCCTCTATGAAATGGTTACGGGTAGGTTGCCTTTTGAAGGGGATTCTCCCATTAGTATAGCCTTAAAGCACATTCAAACTGAACCGGAACCACCATCTACTTTTAACCCTTCTATTCCTGACAGCTTAGAGAAAATTATTTTAAAAGCAATCCAAAAAGATCCTCAAAAACGTTATGATAATGTAGGTAGCCTGCGTTTGGAATTGGTGTCTTCTTTATTGGATAATGTTGTCGGTCAACCGATTAAATTTCCGGAAAGTGTTATAGAAAATAAACAAAGTGAAAAAGGAGTATCCGAGGATACTTTGGTATTTAACGATAAAAATGTTTTGCCCAATACAGAAGAAAAAAATGGGGAAAGCATTATAGAAGATAAAAAAGTAGGCAGAAAAATAAAACCTGCCGGCTGGGTTTTAATAATTCTTATTGGTTTATTATCATTTGCCGGTGGGTTTTGGGGTATAAGCACTCTTTTCTTTAAAGAAGAGGTTATTGTTCCCAATATTATAGATCTTTCTACAACAGAAGCCCAGCGGATACTAAAAGAAAAAGATTTAAAAATGGAGGTTGTTAAGGAAATTTTTCATAAGGAAATAGCTGAAGGAAAGATTGTTAGTCAGGATCCTCTGCCGGATACAAAAACAAAAGCGGGACGGGTTATTCAGGTAGTAGTTAGTAAAGGACCTGAATTGGTTTCTGTCCCTAATGTTGTAGGAAGTCATTATATAACGGCTGATGTCAGTCTTACCAATGCGGGTCTTCTTGTGGG
>Ga0134092_1001713_pt1 | contig 18497 bp, 18 predicted proteins | sample 3_6taG_FD_94454 | JGI IMG/M metagenome (GOLD analysis project Ga0134092, IMG submission 94454) | Switchgrass degrading microbial communities from high solid loading bioreactors in New Hampshire, USA - 3_6_20_6_A3 metaG | ecosystem: Engineered > Bioreactor > Semi-continuous > Anaerobic >... | reverse complement strand
TAGAAAGGGTGATATTATGGATTATATACTTTATGTAACAGTAATTGGGTTTCTAGTAGGAGTAATAGGAACTGGATTAGGAGGAGTCGTATCCTTATTTTTCAAAAACACAAATAGGATAATGAGCTTTCTTTTAGGTCTAACAGGAGGATTTATGCTATTTATAGTAACCTTCCACCTTCTCCCTGAGTCCTATTACACTTCAGGAAGCCACATCTTTACAGTTTTAGGAATAGCCATAGGTATACTTATGATTCTTTTCACTGAGAATCACATAGATAAAATGGAAAAAAACCCATACATAAAGAGCAGCGTCCTATTGGGAATCAGCATTGCAGTTCACAACTTTCCCGAAGGTCTAGCTCTAGGGTCAAGCTTTTTAACCATGTCAAACTTAGGGCCCACACTTGCCTTAGCAATGATGATCCATGATATTCCAGAAGGGGTAGCCATGGCAATACCTATGAAGATAAGCAAACAATCTAAGCTGAAAATTGTATTAAACACGGCGCTAATTGGTGTTCCCACTGGAATAGGAGCTTTCTTTGGAGCATATTTAGGCACCTTTTCTCCTAAGATAATAGCCTTGTGCTTGTCCTTCGCTGGAGGAACTATGCTATACATAATCTGTGATGAAATAATACCAAGCGCCAAATCCCTCTATAAGGGCAGGGCTTCAACTATTGGCGTCATATTAGGCTTTGTGGCAGGAATACTCATGTATATAAAATAAGGCAGCGGGATAGTTCCGCTGTCTTATATGGAATTTATTATTTTATTCATTTTATCTACTATTCCTTCCCAAGATAAGGACTTAATCTTGTCTTCCAATTCCTTATGACAATCTATTCTCTCCCTTACTTTTTGGATTTGGCAGAGTATGGCTTTCTTTAGATTTTCTTTAAACTCTGGCAAATCCTCTTCAACTGGCTTATCCGTATCATATATTCTGGGAAGTGGAACGTATTTAATTATTCCAGATTTATTTATTTCTTCCCCAAGGAAAGTCTTTAGTGCCTCTATTTCCGTAGCTACAACATAGAGCCCACAGGCTAAGCTTTCTATGGCTATAAGGCCTAAACCTTCATAGAAAGAAGGCATTATGAATATATCCTTCTTCCTCAATTCATCTCCTAAGGCTACCTGATCCTTTACATTGTATACCCTAATGGTATCATCATCTCGTATGTATTCCTTTAATCTTTTCTTATTTTCTTCATTGGGATTTCCTATAATATCTAAGGTTACATCATCTAAGCCTAAAGACTTATAGACTTCAATTAGCTCATATATTCCCTTAGAAGGGTCTATCTTTGCACAGAATACCAGCCTTACCTTATCTGAATAGACCTTTTCCTTTGGAGGATAGAATATCCTTTGGTTATAACCTCCCCCTACTGCTATTATCCTGTTTCTATCTATGCCGTAAATCTCCACTATTTCATCTTTTAGCTCTTCTGATATTGAAAATACATAGTCCAGCTGGTGAATGTTCTTCACGTGTTTTTCCTTTAGATGGGGATTCATCTTAGCTTGCCTTAAATCCGTATTGTGGCATATTCCAATGACCTTTGTATCTGGAAAGACTTCCCTAACTAAGGAAGTCAAAATCCAAAGGTGATGGGCAAATATTATATCTGGATTGAATTCCCTCTTTGCCCTTTCAAGCCTCTTTCTAAAGGCTTCCTTCCAAAGAGACATCATTTCATCGGTCATAGCTGAATACAGAGTGTTTTCATAGGGCATAATGTCACTCATGCCAACTATGGGAAAGGGCAGTTCTTGGCTTTTGAATTCCACTGGATATTGATGTTCTCTATCCAACACATCCCATTCATAATCATCTTGATAAGCAAATATGGCTCTCTGCTCATGATCATATTTTTTAAACTCCTCTATCATATTGGAATAATATACACCTGAACCCGTTTTTGATGGCAGTTGAGCTATAACATGTAATATTCTCATAGTTCCCTCATTTCCGTTTCTATTTTTTTACTTTGCTATTTTTATATACAAAATAAGACAAGAGCCATCCCCTTGTCTTATCCTACTTGCTTTAACTTCTCAGCTTGATCTGTTGTAATTAGCGCTTCTATCATTTCATCCAAATCTCCATCAAGGAATTCCTCTAGCCTATATATGGTCTTGTTTATCCTGTGGTCTGTTATTCTTCCTTGTGGGAAATTGTAAGTTCTGATTCTTTCTGACCTATCTCCAGATCCTACTTGACTTCTTCTTGCTTGTGCTATTTCATCTTGTTGTTCCCTTAGCATTTTATCATATAGTCTACTCTTTAATATCTTCAAAGCCTTTTCCTTATTCTTAAGCTGGGATTTTTCGTCCTGACAGGAAACTACCATTCCTGTTGGAATGTGAGTAATCCTTACAGCTGAGTCTGTAGTGTTAACGCTTTGGCCTCCATGGCCTGAAGAGCGGAATACGTCAACTCTTATGTCATTAGGATTGATCTCTATATCTATGTCTTCCGCTTCAGGAAGTACTGCTACTGTTGCTGTTGAAGTGTGGATTCTTCCGCTGGATTCTGTTATAGGAACCCTTTGAACTCTATGAACTCCTGATTCATATTTTAGCTTGCTGTATGCTCCTTTTCCCTTTATCATGAATATAGCTTCCTTAAATCCACCTACTCCCTGGTCGCTTAAGCTCATTACTTCAACTTTCCATCCGTGTCTTTCTGCGTATCTGGAGTACATTCTAAATAGATCTCCTGCAAATAGTCCTGCCTCGTCTCCACCAGCTCCTGCTCTTATTTCAACTATAACGTTCTTTTCATCGTTTGGATCCTTAGGAATTAACAGTATTTTTAATTCCTGCTCAAGTTTTTCAAGAGCCTCTTCATATTCAGCAATTTCTTCCTTTAAAAGCTCCTTCATCTCATCATCCAATTTTTCCTTTAACATCTCTTTATCTTCCTCTAAGGTCTTCTTAACCTTAGTATATTCCCTATATTTCATAACAATAGGTTCTATATCAGCATGCTCTTTAGCTAACTTTTGCCATTCTGATGTATTAGCTATTATTTCAGGGTCTATTATCTTCTTGCTCAATTCTTCGTATTTATTCTCAATAAAGGATAATTTATCGAACATATTTTGCCTCCTCCCTTGGATTCATAAAATATTATACATGAAGTATTAAAAAGAATCTATCCTCATTTATTCTTTCCCTTTTTTCCGTAATAGAGCATGGCTCCTATACCACCTATTAATATGAGATATACGGGACTTATATTGGTAAACAATATTATTAGCATTGAAATTATGCCTATTAGTAGCCTAAAGCCTTTAGTCTGTGTTGATTTATACATCTTATATACTGCTGAAGCAATTAATGCCACCACTGCTGGCCTTATGCCTAAGAATACCTTTTCAATAATGGGGTTGTTTCTATACTGGAAAAATACTGTAGCAATTAAAAGTATTATCAAAAAGGATGGCAGAGCAGTTCCAAGCATACATATAAGGGCTCCTCTTATTCCTTTTAGAGTATAGCCTACAAATATGCTCGCATTAATTGCTATAGGCCCAGGGGAGCCTTGAGATATGGCTATAATATCTAAAAACTCATCTTCCTCTACCCATTTTTTCTTTTCCACTATCTCCTCTTGAATAATGGGTATCATTGCATAGCCGCCGCCAATTGTAAATGCACCTATTTTAAAAAAAGTCTTAAACATATCAAACAACATTTGTTCCACCTACCTTAGTACACAACTACCCCTATTAGTCCTGCCAATAGGATTGCATATATAGCGTTAAATTTCTTAAAAGCAACTAGATAGAATATTAATATACTGATGAGTACTGACTTCATATCTATATATGCATCCATTGCAACGGATATGGCGGCAGAAGCAATAAGCCCTAATACTATTGGTCTTATTCCTCTAAAGAAATAATCGGAATAAGGAGAATTTTTAAATCTATTTACAAAATAGAATATTAAGCTCATGACTATGAAAGATGGAAGTATTACAGCTATGGTAGCCACTATAGAGCCCAATACTCCCGATACCCTATATCCCAAAAATGTAGCCATATTTATGGCAATAGGCCCTGGGGTCATTTCCGATATGGCTAATATATCTATGAATTCAGCATTAGTAAGCCACTTGTGATTATCAATTACTGTCTCCTTCATCAGAGGAAGCATTGCATATCCTCCTCCGAAGCTAAAGGCTCCTATCTTAAAAAAGGAAAGGAAAAGTTTCACAATATTAGACATCTCTTCAACTCCTTTTAACCATTGATACCGAGCACTGCTCTATCCAAGCCCTGTAAATCCTTTAGTATTTTGATATCCTTAAATCCATTCTCTATCATTATATGACTAACATCCTTTGCCTGATGGTAGCCAATTTCAAAAATCAATAGGCCTTCTTCTTTTAGATAATTTTTGCTCTCAGGAATTATTCTCCTATAAAAATCCATACCCTCTTTGCCTCCATCGAGAGCAGTCCTAGGTTCATAATTTTTCACTTCTTCCTGTAAGGACTCCATATCTTCAGTAGGTATATAAGGAGGATTTGAAACTATTATGTGGAATTTCTCCTCTTCACTTATTTTTTCAAATAAATCGCTTTTTATCAATTTCACATTGCTTAGGTTAAATCTATCCTTGTTTATATTAGCAACCTCTAAAGCCTTATGGCTTATATCTACCCCACATACATGAGCATTTTTCTTATAATAAGCAATGCTAAGCCCTATGGCACCACTGCCAATGCCTATATCCAGTATATTTATCTGTTCCTGAGAATGTCTTTTATCTATATATTCTAAAATGTACTCTACTATTATCTCCGTATCAGGGCGGGGAATCAAAACTCCTTCTTCTATATAGAAGTTAAGGCCCATGAATTCCTTCTCTTTTATTATATACTGAATTGGGTAGCCTTTACTTCTCTTTTCAATGGCTTCCAAAAACTTATTGACAATTTCATCAGGCACTTGTTCTTTACCATGGGTATAGATGTGCACCTTATCCACATTCATCAGTTTACCTAACAAAAGGGTAGCTTCCAATACAGCATTGCCGTATTGTCTACCCTTTATCCTGTCCACACCTATTCTTATTAGTTGGTTTATTTCCAAAGGTCTTCCTCCTTGTTTCCCGTTAAAACAGCATTTAAAGCTTCTATGGCAACTTCTATCTGGCTTTCATCTGGTTCTCTTACAGTAGCAATTTTTTGAAGTAGCAGTCCAGGATAGGATATATAGTAGGCTAATTTTGAGTTGCTCTTTCCAATTAACCTATTTATCTCATAGGAAATACCTGCAATAATTGGCAGCATGGTAAGTCTTATTAAAAACCTCTCTAGTGGATTTGGCCATCCAAAGAAGGATAACAACAGTATGCTCACAATCATTACCATGAAAAGAAAACTAGTACCGCACCTAGGATGAAGAATAGGATATTTTTTCACATTCTCTACAGTAAGCTCATCTCCATTTTCGTAACAGTGAATAGTCTTATGTTCTGCACCATGATATTGAAAAACTCTTTTCATATCATCCATTCTGGAAACGGATATTACGTATACTAAAAATAAAACTATCCTTATAAGTCCTTCCACTAGATTCAATAAAATAGAATTATCTATTCTTGCTTTGAAAAAGTTGGTCAGAAAAGTAGGAAGTATTATGAATAGTCCTACTGCAAGGACTAAAGATGTCAGCAGCGTGAATACAATCTCTGCATCTTCTGCTTTATCCTTAAATATTCTATCGAATATAGTAGGTTTGCTCTTCTCCTCTTCTATTTTAAAGAATTCTGATGAGTACAATAGGGCTTTTATTCCAAAAGCCATGGATTCCACAAGCCCTACTACTCCTCTAATTAAAGGCAGTCTGAAGAACTTGTATCTCATACCCAGTGTGTTTAGCTTTACTTTTTTGAGTATTATCTCGTTATCAGGCTTTCTTACTGCAATAGCCACATCCTTTGGCCCTCTCATGAGTATTCCTTCAATTAAAGCCTGACCGCCAATAGTGGTTATATGCTTAGGGACTCTATTTATATCTTTTATTTTCAACTAACCAACCCCTTTGATTGACAACTTCCCTATAAAAATTAAAGGTTAGTTGCTCAGAGCATCTAACCTATTATTATGCAATTAATCCAAGTTGTATTTTTTCTTGAACTTTTCAACACGTCCGCCACGTTCAGTAGTCTTTTGACGTCCTGTAAAGAAAGGATGACATTCTGAACAAATTTCTACCCTTAGTTCTTTCTTTGTTGATCCTGTTGTAAATGTATTTCCACATGCACACTTTACAGTTGCTTCATAATATTCTGGATGAATGTCCTTCTTCATCTTTTTCACCTCACAATACAATTTTGACCAATTAATTATAGCATAGTTGTAAAATAATTTCAACTAATACCATATTTTATTTCTCATATGCTCAACAAACTCTTTATTTGTCTTCGTTTGTATTAAGTTATCAATTATTACTTCAGTTACTTCCTGAGTCGGAGCGTTTCCTAGAGCTTTCCTTATACTCCATATTGTCTCCAATTCCTCTTGAGTTAACAACAAATCTTCCCTTCTTGTTCCAGACCTATTGATATCCACCGCAGGGAAAATCCTCTTTTCAGAAAGCTTTCTGTCCAAATGTATCTCCATATTACCTGTACCCTTAAACTCTTCAAATATAACATCATCCATTCTGCTTCCTGTTTCAACCAAGGCAGTAGCAAGAATGGTTAAACTTCCACCTTCTTCTAAGTTTCTTGCAGCACCAAAAAACCTCTTAGGCTTATGTAAAGCTCCTGGATCAAGTCCTCCAGAAAGAGTTCTTCCCGTTGCAGGAATGGTTAAATTGTAAGCTCTTGCTAGACGGGTTATGCTGTCTAGTAATATTACCACGTCTTTCCCATGTTCTACCAACCTCTTAGCTCTCTCAAGAACTATTTCTGCAACTTTAGTGTGATGATTTGGAAGCTCATCGAATGTGGAATAGACCACATCTCCTTTTACAGACCTTTTCATATCGGTAACTTCTTCTGGCCTTTCATCTATTAAAAGGACTATTATCTCTATTTCAGGATGGTTTTGAGCTATGGCATTGGCAATAGCCTTAAGAAGGGTTGTTTTTCCTGCCTTTGGAGGAGATACTATCATTCCCCTCTGACCTTTTCCTATTGGCGCTATTAAGTCTATAATTCTGGTGGAAAGATTGTTTGGTGTAGTTTCAAGGGATATTCTCTCCGATGGATAAATAGGCGTCAAGCTATCAAAATCTGGACGGGTAAGACAAGTTTCTGGGTCCATGTCGTTGACGCTCTTTACGTATAACAAAGCGTTGTATTTCTCTCCGGATTTAGCAGGACGTGTTATTCCATAAACTAAATCCCCAGTCTTTAGCTTAAATCTCCTTATCTGAGAAGGAGATACATATACGTCGTTTTCCCCGGACAAGTAATTGTCCGACCTTAAAAATCCATATCCATCCTGATGTATTTCTAGTATCCCTTTTGCTGCATTGATATTATCCATCTGCTCCAATTCTTCTGTAACCTTTTCTGGCAGCTTTTCCATTTCAATATCGGTAATAGGGATATCGCACAAATTCTCATTGATTTCTTCCGCTTCTTCACTGTTTTCATTATATTCTCTAGTACATTCTTCGCTTTTATCGCAAGAATCTCCTTGGGCAGCGTTCATTATTAAATCTATTAACTCATTCTTTCTGTATTTAGTGACGCTCTTTATTCCTAAAGTCTTTGCAATAACTCTTAGATCTTCAAGTTTCTTGCCTTCCAGCAATTCCGAGTCCACCTTTTCACCTCCATAAAATAAAGCACTACATTTCTGCTTAAAATCAATAAAGAATCTTAAGCAGAAGTTTGTGCTGAATAAACGAACTTTCTTCTTTAATTAATAATTATCATTTTGGGATAACAAGAAGAAATGTCAGATAGATAAGTGTTCTAAATAATATTACCATTATTACCTCTAATAGTCAATATTATTATTTAGCATAATCTGGTTTTTTATCTAATCTGTGTATGGACTCGATAAATCTCACTGTTCCAGTTTCTGCTCTCATAACTACCGAATAGGTCTTTGCCCTATTATTTTCATAATATACTACTCCCTTTAAAAGCTCTCCATTGGTAATGCCTGTTGCAGCAAATATTACTTCGTTGCCTTTAACTAAATCCTCCATGGTCAAAATGCTGTTAACATCAGAAATGCCCATTTTCTTACATCTCTCAACTTCTCCATCATTGGTAGGATGAAGCCTTCCTTGGAAATCTCCTCCAAGACACTTAATAGCTGCAGCGGCTATAACTCCTTCTGGAGCTCCTCCTATTCCTAATAGTATGTCAACTCCTGAGTTTTCAAAACAAGTTGCAATGGCAGCTGCCACGTCTCCATCCTTAAATAGTTTTATCCTTGCTCCTACTTTTCTTACCTCTTCAATCATCTTTTCATGTCTAGGTCTATCCAGCATAGTAACTGTAATATCTGATATGCTCTTATTTAAAGATTCTGCTGCAACTTTTATTATTTCCTCTATAGGCATATCTAGATGGACTTTTCCTTTTACTTTTGGCCCTACTGCTATTTTATTCATATACATATCTGGTGCATGAAGCAAGCATCCTCTTGGTGCCACAGCAACTACAGATATGGCGTTGGATTTTCCATGGGCTACAGCACTGGTTCCATCTAATGGATCCACTGCAATATCAAGCTTCACACATCCTGGAGTAGCTTTACCAATCTGTTCTCCAATGTACAGCATAGGAGCTTCATCCATCTCTCCCTCTCCAATAACTACAACTCCATCAATAGTAAGTGTATCAAACATCTTCCTCATTCCATTTACTGCAGCTCCATCAGCTAAGTTCTTATCTCCTCTTCCTAAATAACGAGCACTTTCCAATGCTGCTGCTTCTGTTACTCTAACTAGGTTTAAAGCTAAATTTCTATCCATATAAAGACCCCCTCAAAAGTGGTTTGTTATATACTATATTCATATTATGCATCAACTAGTATATCATATTTATCTGTGCTTTCTCAACAATTCTACCAATATATCATTTTTATTTAACCTGTGGTAAGCTTCAATAAACCTTATGGTGCCAGTTTTTGCCCTCATGATTACTGAATGGGTTTTAGCTAAATTGTCTTCATAATACACTACTCCTTTTAATAGGTCTCCATCAGATATTCCAGTAGCTGCAAAAAACACATCTTCTCCTTTAACTAAATCTTCTATACACATATTTTGGCTTAGCCTTTCATCTGTCCAGCCTAATTGCCTACATCTGTCCATTTCCTCTTTACTAAAGGGCATTAGCTTCCCTTGGAAATCTCCTCCCATGCACTTTATGGCTGCAGCTGCAATAACTCCTTCTGGAGCCCCTCCTATGTTCATCATTATATCCACTCCTGTATCTTCAAAGCAGGTTGCAATTGCTGCCGCCACATCTCCTTCACCAAATAGCTTAATTCTGGCGCCTATTCTCCTTACTTCTTCAATTAAGTCCTTATGTCTGTCCCTTTCCTGTATGATAACAGTCAAATCGGATATCTTCTTATTTAGAGCCTTGGCCACATTGTGGAGATTTTCCTCTACGGAAGCATCAATGTTAATTGCACCCTTAGCCTTTGGCCCTACAGCTATCTTTTTCATATAAGTATCTGGAGCCTTTAATAAGCATCCCTTTGGGGCCATGGCTATAACTGACATGGCATTGGGAAGTCCCTTGGCTACCAGTGTGGTACCATCAAGTGGATCCACTGCAATATCAGCTTCCACATTAAGCCCTCTTCCTATTTCCTCTCCAATGTATAGCATAGGAGCTTCGTCCAATTCTCCTTCACCAATTACAACTTTTCCTCTAGTGTTTACAAGGCTAAAAGCAGCCCTCATTCCATCCACCGCTGCTTGATCTGCACCTATCTTATCTCCTCTACCCATATATCTGCCGGATACTATAGCAGCTATTTCTGTAACTCTCACCAGCGATAAAGCTAAATCTCTATCCATACTCATCTCTCCTTAACTTTTTTCTATTACTATTATAGGATAAATACAGAAAATGTAAAAGGAAAACCAGTAATTTCTACATATATATATTATGTGCAAATGAAAAAGCAGGCATAAAGCCCGCTTATCTATTAAGTCCTTCCCAATCCTTAAGGAACTTTTCAATTCCTATGTCTGTTAGAGGATTCACTGTCATTTGCTTAAGCACTTTATAAGGTATTGTTGCAATATGTGCTCCTGATTTTGCTGCTAACGTTACATGAGCTGGGTTTCTTATACTTGCTGCTATTACCTCTGTATAAATACCATGTATTCCAAATATGTGAACTATATCCCGAACTACATCTACTCCCTCATAACCAATATCATCAAGTCTACCTATGAAAGGACTTACATAAGTTGCTCCAGCTCTTGCTGCAAGTAGTGCTTGATTTGGGGAAAATATCAGTGTAACATTGGTCTTTATTCCTTCTTGTGATAATGTCTTTACTGCTTTTAATCCTTCTATAGTCATGGGTATCTTTATAACAATATTTTTGTGTATCTTAGCCAGTTCTCTTGCTTCTCTTATCATTCCATCCTTATCAAGGGATATGACCTCAGCGCTTATAGGTCCATCAACTATCTCTGCTATCTCTTCTATTACTTCTTTAAAATCCCTCCCTTCCTTTGCTATAAGGGAAGGATTGGTAGTTACTCCTGATATGACACCCCACTGGTTTATCTCTCTTATTTCGTCAACATTAGCAGTATCAATAAATAATTTCATTTTTTTGCAACTCCTTTTAATATTATTTAAGCCCTCCCATTAGAACCAAATAGTATCATCTTCTCTTTGATTACTTCCTTCATAGCTTCTCTTGCAGGTGATAGCACCTTTCTTGGGTCGATGTTGTTTGGATTATCTTTAATGAAATCCTTTATAGCCTGAGTAAATGCTATTCTCAAATCTGTGTCTATATTTATCTTGTTTATTCCAGCTTCCACTGCTTTCTTTATGGAATCAGCAGGTACTCCACTAGAGCCGTGTAGTACTAGGGGTATGCCTACAAGTTCCTTAATAATCTTAATCCTGTTAAAATCAATCTTTGGCTCTCCCTTATAAACTCCATGAGCAGTTCCAACAGCTATTGCTAAGGAATCAACACCTGTTTCCTCCACAAATAGCTTTGCTTCTTCAGGATCTGTAAAGGTTGCTTCCCTTTCGTCCACTGATATATCGTCTTCTGTTCCGCCTATTTTACCCAATTCAGCTTCCACAGAAACTCCTACTGCATGGGCTATTTCAACTACTTTCTTGGTTATATCTATGTTATCCTTCAATTGGTGTTTTGAACCGTCTATCATAACAGAAGTGAAACCATGCCTTATGCATAGCATTATCTGTTGAAAATCTGTACCATGGTCTAAATGGATTGCAACGGGTACTTTTACCTTTTCAGCAGCTACTTTTGCTAATTGGGCTATATACTCAATACCAGCATACTTAATTCCTCCTTGGCTGGCTTGAAGTATAACAGGAGAATTAGTCTCTTCTGCTGCTTCCACAATAGCTTGAACTATCTCCATATTGTTTACGTTAAATGCTCCAACTGCATAGCCATTTTTGTTAGCGTGATCCAATATCTCTTTTCCTGTTACTAACATCTGTTTTCCTCCTCTTATTCTTTTTATTTAATATATATTAGATTGATACCTGGATAAGCACAAGAATATTATACTCCATAAATATTATCTTATCCAATTATAACTATATAACATATTTAACAATATTACCAGCTAGCTGCCATTGTCCTCTTTATACCTAATATTTCCCTTGCCTCATCAGGGCTTGCAATTTCTCTTCCCAATTCTCTTGCTATTTTAACTGCCTTTTCCACTAGCTCTCCATTGGATTTAGCCAATACTCCCTTGGATATATACACATTGTCTTCAAATCCAACTCTAACATGACCGCCCATTACTATTGCCATAGTTGCCATAGGAAATTCATGCCTGCCAATTCCAGTTACGGTCCAAGTGGAGCCTTCTGGTATGCTTTCTACCATGTAAACAAGATCCCTTGCAGTAGCTGCTATCTGAACGCCCATTACGAAGTTAAAGTGCATTGGCTTTAGTATATATCCTTCCTTTGCAAATCTGATGGCATAATCTATCATGCCTTTATCGAATACTTCTATTTCTGGCTTTACGCCTTTTTCAATCATAGTTTTTCCAAAGTTCTTGATGGTATTTTCTGTATTGACAAATATCTCATCTCCGCCAAAGTTTAAAGTACCACAGTCTAAACTGGCCATTTCAGGCAAAAGCTCCACAGGCTGAAGTCTCTCCTCATCGCTCATGCCTACAGCTCCGCCAGTTGATGGCTGTATTATCACGTCTGGACACCTTCTCTTTATTTCCTCTATACACTCTCTAAACCTTTCCTTATCCTGAGTAGGAGTACCATCATCATATCTTACATGCAAGTGTATTATGCTCGCCCCAGCATTGTAGGCGGATTCAGCCTCTCTTCCAATTTCCTCTACTGTATAAGGTACATTTGGATTATTTTTCTTAGTAACCTCCGCTCCACATATAGCAGCTGTAATAATTAATTTGTCCATACTTGTCCCCCTTAACCAAGTATTTTCAAAGTACTACAGTTCCCAATGGGATTTAACCCTTTCTCATCTTCTCCTTCGGTACTACGCAAGTTCCCTCAGCTCTGCACACTATCACAGGTTCTTCAAGAACATCACAGGCAGAATCACTGATATCAGGCCTTGCAGTTATGACCTTTCTTGCTTCAAACATCATCCTTCTAGATGTATTCCCTACTTTAGTTATCTCCCCTACTGCTTCTATGTAATCTCCAGCATAAACAGGTGCTAAAAACTCCACATTGTGGTAAGCTACAAATAGTCCCTCATCTCCATCATGTCTTATAAGTAGCTCTGTAGCCACATCTCCAAAGAGCTGCAGCATCTTTGCTCCATCCACTAGATTCCCTCCATAATGGGCATCAGATGAGCTCATCCTTACCCTTATCATTGCTTTTTCCATATTATCCCCCCATTGATAAATCTTATCAACATGCAATTTTTATTATATCATACAAAAGGATACTAAACCATATTGATGGCCATTTCAATTCTATACAAGGTCTCTTCTAAAATAGGACGAGGACAGCCTATATTAAATCTTTGGAAAGCTTTCCCTTCTTCTCCAAACATCTGCCCTTCATTTAATGCCAGTTTGCATTTGTTTACAAAGAAATCCTTAAGCTCCCCAGGGTTCATTCCTAGCTCTGTACAATCAACCCATATCAAATAGGTGCCTTCTGGATTTATTGGTTTAAGCTTAGGAATTCTTTTTTTCATATAGTCTATGAAGAAGTCCCTGTTTGCCTCTAAGTATTCTAAAAGTTCATCAAGCCAGTCTTCCGAATATTCGTAGGCTGCAATTAAAGCTCTTTCTGCAAATATGTTGGGAGATGAAATGTGATCCTTATTGATTTCCTTTCTAAATTTCATTCTCAACAATTCATTGGGTATTATGGCATTGGAAACTTGTAATCCAGCAAGATTAAATGTCTTAGATGGAGAAGTGAGTATTACACAGTTGTCCCTTATTTCAGGGGATAGGCTGGCTAGTACTGTATGTTCATAGCCTTTATAGACTATATCAAAATGGATTTCATCGGATACAATCAACACATTGTTTTTTAAACAGATTTCTGTTAGCCTCTTTAACTCCTCCTTAGTCCATACTCTGCCTACAGGATTGTGAGGACTGCATAACATTAGCATTTTAGCTCCATCTTTCACTTTTTCTTCTAAGTCCTCAAAGTCCATGTGGTATTTCCCATCCCTAAATACTAGAGGATTCTTAACTATTATCCTTTCATTATCTTCTATGACTTTATAGAAAGGATGATATACGGGAGTCTGGATTATTATTTTATCTCCTGGCTGAGTAAAAGCTCTTATAGCATAGCTTAAAGCTGTAACTACTGTTGGAGTAAAAGTAATCCATTCCTTCTCAATATGCCAATTATGCCTTTTCCCCATCCAACTGATAACTGCCTTATAATATTCATTGGAAGGGAAAGTATATCCAAATACTCCATGGTCAGCCCTTCTCCTTAAAGCCTCAATCACATAAGGTGGAGCTTGAAAGTCCATGTCTGCTACCCATAAAGGCAGCAAATCCTCTTTACCATATAGATTTTTGAGATTGTCCCATTTTACTGAATTGGTGTTGCGTCTATCTATTATACGGTCAAAATTGTACATTATCACACCTCCTATACACATTATCATTATATCATATGTATAGAAAAATAGGACAACATTGCTGTTGTCCTATTCCAATTCTATCTGTCCCATATTTAGTGCATAGTAGCGTCCACGCTGATTCATCAGATCTTGGTGGTCTCCTCTTTCTATTATCTGACCATTTTCCAGTACCATTATAGCATTAGCATCTCGAACGGTGGATAATCTATGGGCAATAACAAAAGTGGTTCTTCCTTCCATCAGCTTATCCATACCTTCTGCAATGAGCTTTTCTGTTCTGGTATCTATGGAAGATGTAGCTTCGTCCAGTATGAGTATGGTTGGATTTGCTACTGCTGCTCTAGCTATGGACAGAAGCTGTCTTTCCCCTTGGGATAAGTTTTGACCATCTGCTGTAAGCATAGTATTGTAGCCATCAGGTAAATTTGTGATAAAATAGTGGGCATTGGCAAGTTTAGCTGCCTCTACAACTTCCTCATCTGTAGCATCAAGCCTTCCATATCTTATATTGTCTGCAACTGTTCCTTCAAATAGATGAACATCTTGTAAAACTATGCTCATGGTGCTCCTTAAATCGAACTTGTTTATACGCCTTATGTCTATGCCGTCGTAGAGTATTTCACCTTCATCAATCTCATAAAATCTGTTTATAAGATTAGTTATGGTAGTCTTTCCAGCTCCAGTAGAGCCTACAAAAGCAATTTTTTGACCAGGTTTTGCATAGAGGTTTATATTTTTCAATACGGTCTTTCCTTTTGTATACCCAAAGTTTACATCTTTAAAAGTAATATGTCCTCTAAGAGGAACCATTTGGTACTCTCCATTTTCCATGGGAACTTTCCAGTAGGACTTTCCATCTTCATCCTGTACAAGTCTAACATCCCCTTCATCCACTTCCACTTCTTCATCTAGTATATTGAAAATCCTTTCCGCACCAGCTAAAGCTGCAAACAACGTATTAAGCTGGTTTGAAACTTCAGTAATAGGTCTGGATACGGTTCTTGTATACTGTAAGAAGGAAGCGATGTTACCTATAGTCATTCTGTTAGCTATTACTAAAAATGCTCCTAACATGGAAACCAAGGCATATAATACAAAGGATAGGTTTCCCATAACAGGTAGTAGCATTACTCCATAGGTGGATGCTCGGGTACTTGCCTTGCGAAGTTCTTCATTTTTAGTTAGGAAAGTTTTAATAGCCCTATCTTCATAGTTAAATACTTTGACTACCTTTTGTCCTGACATCATCTCTTCTATATATCCATTCATATCCGCAAGAGCTGCCTGTTGATTCCTAAAGCTGTTTGCAGACCTTTTCCCCACATATCTTATGGCACCAAACATGACAAGGAGCATCAATGCTACAACAAGAGTTAGCAGAGGACTCAAAAATAGCATAACGGCAAAGGTACCCACAACACTTATTATGGATATGATTACCTGTGAAACGCTCTGTTCAAGAGTCATATTCAACATATCCACGTCATTAGTAAAAGTAGACATTAACTCCCCATGGGAACGGGTGTCAAAAAAGGATATGGGCAGCTTTTCCATATGAGCAAACATATCTTCCCTAATTTTATGGATGGTTCTTTGAGCCAGCTTTGCCATGAACAAGCTTCCATAATATTGGAATACAGCAATAGCCACAACAAGTACTCCCATTATAATGAGATATCTTATAAACACATCCATCTTGAACTTAACTAAAGAATCTATAATAGGGCTTAACATAGCATTAGTTAATATCTGAGAAGCTGATGAAATTATGACAAATAGCACTCCTAAAAAGAACAATATCTTGTTAAACCTAAAATAGCTAAAAAGCCTTTTAATGGTCTTCATAGGGTTGCTAGGTCGAAGTCTCTTTAGTTTCTTTGGATCATTCATTGATTAATCACCCCTTTTTGCTGGGACTCATATATTTCTCTATATATTGGAGATGTGTTCATGAGAGTATCATGATCTCCTATGGATTCAATCCTTCCTTCATGCATTACTATAATCCTATCAGCATTCTGTATGGAGGAAATTCTCTGAGCAATTATTATCTTGGTTACTTCCCTAAGCTCTTCCTTAAAGGCCTTTTGAATTTTAGCATCTGTAGCCACGTCTACAGCACTAGTTGAATCGTCCAGTATTATTATCTTTGGGGATTTAACCAAGGCTCTTGCAATACAAAGTCTCTGTTTCTGTCCGCCAGAGAAATTGCTTCCGCCCTGTTCAACCCAGTGGTCCAATCCGTCTTCATATTTTGAAACGAACTCCCAAGCTTGTGCTTTCTTAAGGGCTTCAATTATTTCCTCATCAGTGGCATTTTCATTACCCCACTTCATGTTTTCACGCAATGTTCCTGAAAAAAGGGTGTTCTTCTGCAATACAAAGGCTACCTGATCTCTTAGGGCTACTAGATCATAATCCCTAACATCTCTTCCTCCAACTATCACAGCCCCTTCAGTTACATCATAAAGCCTTGGTATTAGCTGAACCAATGAGGTCTTAGATGAACCAGTTGAGCCTATAATTCCCAATGTTTCACCAGAATCCACGTGGAAGTTGATATCCTTTAAAACCTTCTCCCTACTGCCAGGATAGATGAAGCTCACATTTTCAAAGGTAATGGAGCCATCTTCTATCTCCTCTACAGCATTAATAGGTGATTTTATTTCTGATTCAGTATTCAACACTTCCAAAATTCTTCCTCCAGAGGCTATACCTCTTAATAGCTGCATAAAGAACATGGAAATCAACATGAGGGATATTAAAACCTGAGTGATGTAAGTGATAAAGGATATCAATTCACCACTGCCCATATTCCCTACCATTAACTGTTTTCCACCAAACCACAATACAGCCATTATTGTAGAATATATAACTAAATTCAGTATTGGAAAGAGGAATATAACCGTTGAAACTGCACGTAAAGCAGTATCCCTTAAATTATCGTTTCTTTCTTTAAACTTTTCTTCTTCAAACTTTTGCCTGTTGAAGGATTTTACTACCCTAATGCCAGTTAAGTTCTCCTGTATAACTGCATTTACTCTATCAACTCTAGATTGGAGCTTTCTAAATAGAGGCCCTGCTTTTTTAATAATCATGATTATAGATAGTGCAGTAAGGGGTATGGCAACCATAAATACCCTAGCCAAAGAGGCATTTATGGTAAAGGACATTATTAAAGCCATAAGCATTAAAAAAGGAGCTCTTATTGCCAAACGCAAGCTCATCATTGCCACCTGACCAAGTATATTGCAGTCATTGGTAATCCTAGTTATAAGGGATGAAACGGTAAATTGGTCCAAATTTGCAAAAGAAAAGCTTTGGATTTTCTCAAAAGCTGCCTTTCTCACTTCAGCAGCAAAACCATAACCTGCTCTAGCACCAGTATGAGCACTTATTATACCAAAGGTCATGCCAAGTAGAGCAACTACCACCATTAATGATCCAGTTCTTAAAATATATCCAATATCCCTATTGGCTATACCTATATCCACTATTCGAGACATTAAATAGGGTTCAACTACATCAGCAACAACCTCTAAAATCATGAGTAAAGGACAAAGAATTGCGTATACTGTGTATTTTTTCATGTAGGATAAAAGTCTTCTCAAAGTATCCCTCCTGTTCTATAGCTCTAGTCATTTATATCAGACAATACTTGGTCCAAATTGCTATTTATCTTCATTAGAAATCCATGAATCATTTCCAATTCTTCCACATTAAATTCCTTAAACACATTTTGGATTATGTTATATAAATAATGTTTATAATCCTTTGCAATCTTTTTTCCTTTTTCCGTTACAACCAATCGATTACATCTTCCATCAGATTGGCACTGGACTTGTTCAATCAGTCCAAGCTTTAAAAGCCTCTTTACTGACATGCTCATAGCTCCCTCTGTAAATCTCATTTCCTTAGCCAATTCCTTTTGAGTAGTATCGGGCTTGTGCATTATGGTCATTAAAAGATGCAGCAAACCCAAGGTTAGCTCATAATCATCAACCTTTTTCTGCATGATATTTATTATTTTTTGATTGACCTCCTTAAATTGCATAACCAATTCCTTTTCAATCATATATATCCTCCAATACTTAAGTGCTAAAGTATTTTAAGCAATACTTTAATGCTAAACTATTTTTGCTCTATTGTCAATAAAATAGTTCTATAGTTTTTATCTTTTTTAGTA
>Ga0134092_1001712_pt1 | contig 18509 bp, 13 predicted proteins | sample 3_6taG_FD_94454 | JGI IMG/M metagenome (GOLD analysis project Ga0134092, IMG submission 94454) | Switchgrass degrading microbial communities from high solid loading bioreactors in New Hampshire, USA - 3_6_20_6_A3 metaG | ecosystem: Engineered > Bioreactor > Semi-continuous > Anaerobic >... | reverse complement strand
ATATTATACCTTATCTAAGCCAATTCCAAATGACAGAGACAGTTTAGGAAGGTTCTTTTTTCTGTCTGGTTTGCTAAAGTCATATATAAATCGGCTAGGTCGTATTAGTTTTGCACAAAATAAAACCACCCGTTGAAAGTATTTTATCAACAGGTGGTTCACATATGGTGCGGATGACAGGACTTGAACCTGCACGGTCGCCCACTGGAACCTAAATCCAGCGCGTCTGCCAATTCCGCCACATCCGCATGGTTGTTTAGCTCTAATATCTCATAATATAGGTCTGTACGGTCCCATTTGCAGTCCGGATAAAAGACCGCTAACTCAATATAGTATATCACCACCCCTGCGACTAAATCAACCCCCGTTGTCCTACCCCGCCTCACAACAGTACTTGTCAAAGGCTAATTTTATTACTGCTTGCCATTTTGATTCAATGATGGATGCCGCGTCAGCCAGAATCGCTGGCTTCTTCACAATGCACAGGCCAAGACAGAGCCAGGACTGAGCCGAGTCTGAATCCGCTGGAGTTCACCATCTTTATTATGCGCACTGCATTACGCCACCATTGCTCTGAGCGGTCAAATATTGACAATCCCTAAATTTTGGAATAGCAAGTCGGTGATGCCCCTCCACTTCGATATCCTTCGCAGCGGTCACTGTAAAATTTCTGCTGCCGGCAGGCACTCTCCTCCGGCCAAAATCTCAAGAAAATCATCCTCAGGAACGGGGCGGCTGAATATATATCCCTGCCCTGCATCACATTTTATCTCCCTGAGATAATTCAACTGCTCCCAGTTCTCGATCTTCTCAACTACCAGGTTGATTTTCAGCTCCCGGGCCATATTCACGATATGCCTTGTAATGACTGCGCTGGTTTCATCGGTATCTATATCACTTATAAATGTGCCGTCGATTTTTATAATATCGATATTAAGTGAATTTATATAGGCCAATGAAGAAAAGCCCGTGCCGAAGTCATCAAGCGCCACATGTATTCCGTAAGATTGCAGTCTTTTAATATCAGAAGCCACTTTCTTTGTGTTATTTATAAAAATGCTCTCCGTTATTTCAAGAATAAGAAAATGAGGATCCAGTTCAAATTCATCAAGTACTTTCAGCACATTGTCCACAAAATTGTTTTCAAAAAACTGAATACCTGAAATATTAACCGCCAGCTTTATCGGTGGCATTCCGTTAACTGTCCATTGCCTGTAATTACGGCACACCTCTCTCAGCACCCAGTTTCCCATGCATGTTATAAAGCCGGTCTGCTCGGCAAGAGGTATAAACTCTTTGACCGGTACCATCCCCCACTCCGGGTGTTTCCATCTGATCAGGGCTTCTGCTGCAATAACCCTGTTTGTCGCCAGTTCAACAATAGGCTGATAATAAACCATCAGCTGGTTGTTTTCAATTGTTTTGCGAAGATCGTTGCGCAGCCTGAATTGCTTATAGTTAAAAACACTGATTTCTGAGGTATAAAATCTAAATCTCCTGCTTTCATCTTTATTCCGGAATAGTGCAGACTCTGCATGACATATAAGTCTTTCTGCCGTTTGATCATCGTTGGCAAACAAACTGATCCCCATGGAAGCATTAATATCAAACTCATACTCATCGACGTAAAAGCTGTGATCGAACAGCTCAGCAATATTTTCCGCATACCTTTCATACTCATTTATTGCTTCAAGGCCCTGGACAATGATCCCGAATCTGTCTCCTGAATATCTGCATAAAAAGTCTGACTCATTTATCTTACACATTATCCTTTCACAGATTCGGACGATCAACTGATCCCCAATATGGTATCCCAAAACATCATTTATATATTTCAAACCCTGGACTTCCAGCATAAGAACCGCAAATCTGCTGCCCTCTCTCTTTGCCTGATGGCACAGCGAACGCACTCGGTTCATAAAGAGATACCTGTTTGGAAGTCCTGTCAGAACATCATGTGTTGAAACATATTCCAGGCGTTTGTGCATCTCAACATTCTTGGTAACGTTTCTAAAGTTTACCACAATGCCTTCTATTCCAGGCTCATTGACAAGGTTCTTCATCGACAGCTCGAGATAAACTTCCTTGTTCTCCTTGTTCCTGAACATGACCACATCTCTAATTTCTTTGCCAGCATCGGACAACACAGCCTCCAGCATGTTTTTCATCTTATTCAGCTCAACGCCCTCAAAGAATTCGAATACTTTATTGTTTATACACTCTTCAGCTTTATAGCCGGTCACACGTTCACAAGCCTCACTGATATATTTGATCGTTCCGTCCGGTGAAAGGATTTCGAATACATCATTTGATTTCAGAGCAAAAATATGAAACCATTTCTGTGTATTAGGCATTTCTTCCTGCTTCAGTCCCGCATCCTCCGGCAGTTTTTCATTATCCGCTGCATTCTGCTTAGACTGATCAGATGAGTTTTTTACTTCTTTCATACTTGTAAAGCAGCCTGCCGTATTTTTTATGTCATCTTTTGTCAATCTCATATTTCCCTCCAAAAACATAAGCAAAACTATCCGACTGCAAAACTCTGCGTTCTGCTGCCGAATAACTGCCTGTAAATGATCGTTTCTTTTTCATCAATCATTGAATCAAAGATATGGCCATAGAATAATAAAACAATATTCATTGACCGCGCTGGATATACATTGGTTCGAATAAGCCCGTTAAAGATGACAAACACAAAATACCCATACGCAATTTTGATTTTATCAATATTCTCATCATGCCGGCTCTGTCCCTTACTGCGATTTTTGCTGCTTTTAATTCTATGTTCTCATGCATTGCTTTATTATAGCATATCTTTTTCAGTGTTTCCAAGTTTCCCGCAGTAAAATCAATAATTTTCTTACTATATTACACTGGCTATGAAAGGAACTTTACCAGCAAGTCGTTGAATTCATCCCTCTGCTCATAGAAAGTCCCGTGGCCGGAGAATTTGAAAGGCACCAGCATTGCATTTCGGATCATCCTCTGCTGTATCTCACCCAACTGGAAGGGAACAACCTTGTCATGTATACCGTGAATGATCAAAGTAGGCACCTGAATGGCATTCATGTCCGTGAAAAGCACCTCATTGATCCAGGTTTGGGCAATCTCTGCAGTAGCCCATCCTGCTGCCTGCAGCCCCAGTTGGAAGAACCAGTCTGAAAACGGCTGTGAAATGTGCTGAAAAAAGAACATGTCCCCGAAATTCCTGAGCATTTGAGGCCGGTCGTTATATGTACCTGCAATTATCTGCAAAACCGTCTCCTTATCAATTCCGTACGGAAAATCAGGACGTTTGATCAGGCTTGGCGCAGCCGCCGCGATAAGTACGAGCCTGGTTACGCCATACCCTTTATGGCGCCCCATATATCTAATTGCGATCGCCCCTCCGGTGGAATGGCCGACCAAAGCAAATTCTCTCAGACCTAAAGCCTGTACTGCACCTCTCACATCGTCAGACAGGGTATCGTAATCATATCCGGAAAAAGGCCTGTCAGAGTTGCCGAACCCTCTGGTATCGATCCCGATACACCGGTACCCCATCCGGGGCAGCTTATCGAATTGATATTCGAACAGTTTGTGACTGCCGGGCCAGCCGTGCAGAAACACAATGACATTTTTGCCCTGCGGATTTAAATCCTCGACATATAAATTAATGTTATTTACATTAAGATAATAACCCATACTCCATCTCCTGCAGCAGATAATTCCGGAATATATATTATTCAGCAGGATGATTTTTGTGATGGCCTTATAAACACCTATATCAAAGAAACGAGCCTTCACAGATGAGCTTCGCAGGCTTGGATTCAGTGAAGACGGTATAGGTAACGGATTCTGCTGGGGCCGGTATATGATCATATACCGCAAATCAGGAGTCAAATCCAAAAAAGTTTATGCCCGGATCTATATAAGAGATAACGGGATCTGTCTCAGATTCTTTTTTAATGATGTTACAAAGAGAAGTGACTTTATCAGAAATGCACCTGGCTATATAAAAGATGTTTTCACCGGCGATTATGGAACCTGCAGGCACTGTAAAGGCGACAGCTGCAGGTTCAGAAAAGTTTATGAAATAGATGGCATCAGTTATGAAAAATGCAATGGTTTTACTTTCGAGTTTTATGAACCGGGTTTGGATAAACTGCAAGCTTACATCGATTTATTCAAAGCATTTAACCTGCCTTCAAAATCCCCAAAAAGCTTTGCCGGTATATAGGACGTGCAAGCCACGTCATTGATAAGCACGGCCTGTCATTCCTGTGTATGAGATGCCTTATTCCTGCAGCAGATCCTGACAGCATGGTGCAGACATTCCACATTAATCTGCCTGTGCCCGGTTTCTCTTTCACCGTCCAGTGTCCAGTCCATATCTTCCGGTGCAATAATCTTTACCCGGTCTGTATTCACAAAGGTGAGCATACTGCAGTTATATGTCTGACGCTTCAGCGCCTGAACACATTCCGTGAGTTCGGCAATGTCCTTCGGAGCACGTATCAGCAGCAGTTCAAACCTGCCATCACACAGGTCCACCAGGTCTTCAGACAGCGTCAGAACACCACCGACACTGGTGGAATTGCATATGGCGCCAAAAATATAATCGTCTTCCAAAACCATTCCGTCCGACAGCTCGAAACGTACATGATAGGACTTCAGCTGCAGCAGCTCCTGAATGCCGCTGAGGATATATGCCGCATGGCCCAGAACGTTTTTCAGTTCCTGGGGCGTCGAATAGCTTGTCTTTGTAAACACGCCGAAAGAAGCTACGTATGAAAAATACCTGCCTTCAAAACAGCCCACATCCAGCTTCATGATGTCTCCGTCAACAATATCACGGGCAGCCTGCATCATATCCGGCGACAAGTGAAGGCTTGAGGCAAAATCATTGGTTGAGCCTGCAGGGATGTACCCTATGGGAATATCCAGACCGCTTTTAAGAACCCCGGATATGGTTTCGTTAAACGTTCCGTCGCCGCCGGCGCATACGATGAGATCCATTCCAGGTGCAAAACGTATCACCGCCTGCTCCCCGTCGCCGTGACCGTTCGTAATGTATGTAACTACAGCATAACCGGCACGGTTAAATATATCAATGATATCAGCCAGATGCTTGCGCGCTTTTTTCTGTCCTGCACAAGGGTTTACGATCAGCAAGAGTTTTTTCATATGTAACAACTTCCTTTTCCATCTGCTAAACTCTGATTTTCAGTATCAAATTATGTTGCTTTACTCATTATAACACTTCGGTTCTTCATTTTCAGAAAATCGTTTCATTTGTTTGCTGAAAATCATCGTTCCGTTTATATATAGCATAACCCTGTATTATTTACAACAATCCTGTAATAATTTCAATAACTCCTTTATGACCACGTGATGCGTAATTTTGCAATCCCGTAATTTTTACAGCAGCCCCGGTACACATTATATTTTTACATACCCAGGTATATATACCATAACCCCTATTCCTAAACTGAAACTAAACAAAAAGCTGAATTTAAGCCAGGATTAACCTGTCTGGATTTTTCAGCATCCGTACGTCTGATCCTGTAGTTTTCTGTCTGTAAAGCAAAATCCCTGTAAAAGTTTTGTTTCAGTTTAGCATCGTGATATACTATTACATTGAACATTATGTCAGAGGTGGTTTTGTGCAGGAAAATCAGACTTCATTGTTCAACGGAACAAGCAAGACCAGGGGATCCATATTTGCGAAAAAGCCGGTTGTCGACCTCAGATCCTTTCGTCTGTCGAAGATAAACGATCCCCGGTATTCTCACCTGAAATACTCTCTTGGCTGGGTCGGTTACTGTATTTCATTCATTTTGACTGAGAACCTGATTCCGGCAGAAAAATGTCATCCTGTCCACAGCTGGCTGGACGATGTGATCCCATTCTGCGAGGTATTCGTTATACCTTATGTTTTCTGGTATATCTTCATCGTCGGCTCGCTGCTGTATTTTGCTCTGTATAATCCGGACGGATTTAGGAAACTGATGACTTTCACCATAGTTACTCAGGTGGTTGCCACAGCAGTCTACATCATTTTCCCAACAAGACAGGATCTGCGGCCTGCCGTATTCCCCCGTGACAACATACTGACCCAGCTGGTCGGCCTTCTATATTCTGTTGATACCAATACAGGCGTATGTCCGTCACTGCACGTAGCAATATCATTGGGAATTGCATCCGCATGGCTGAAAGAAAAGGATGTCAGAAAGTCGTTTAAGGTATTTATCGTAATCACCGCCATATTGATTTGCCTGTCCACAATGTTTATCAAGCAGCACTCTGCAGTTGACTTCTTTGCTGCTCTGCCTCTCTGTCTGCTGGCTGAGATTATCGCATACGGGAAAGACTATTGGAAACCACTGCTGCAAAAGCAAAAAGGTGCATCAATACAGTAACAGACATAATCGAAAAATCGGGATAAGTCTTACATCATTGCAGGCAAATGATTTTATTCGGAGGAGCAGCCGGTGCTCCAGATTTTAAGATCTATCTCTGCTCTCTTTTGTTTCTGCAAGATATGGAAGATCAACATCCCGGACATAGAAAAATGTTCAGCTTCCCTCATAGAAATGATATATTGGTGGTTATATTGCTTTATCTGTGCACCGGCTGCTTCTCCGGTTTTGCCTGAAAGAAGTTGCTGAAATATCAGGAAAATCCTTCGTGCTGTTCTGAAGAAGCACATTTTGCAGTCTTCCGGTTACCATGGCACATATTTCTTCTTTCAGATTTAAACCGTAATTTATATGTTGAATTCAGATGATTGATTGAAATTCCTTATCATTAATGGCAAACATATCGCTGTCTGTTTGTAACCCATCTTCAATATTTACCGAATTCTGTATCATTTAAAGTGATTCTCGACATGGGAGCTTCGTTTTCATGCACATCGGTGTTACTCATCGTTTTTGCTGACAAGCTCTCCAGCATTCTGAGCACTTCAGGATTGATTTCACTGCCCTTGTCGCGGAATGCGGCACTCTTCCTCAGCTTGAAGCTGCTTACCAAATTGTGCAGCAGCTCAGCCTGACCTGAAAGTTCTTCACTTGCAGCTGCGCCCTCCTGAGCCGTTGCCGAGTTGGTCTGCACCACCTGCGATACCTGCATGATACCCTGGTTTATCTGAGATATTGCTATCGATTGCTCATTTGAAGCAGTATTTATATCGCCTACAAGATTAGATACGGCTTCAACACTGTCTACAATCTTGCTGAGGGCTGCGGCGGTTTCTTTTGCTATTCTGGTTCCTTCTTCTGATTTCTTTATTGAATCCTCAATCAGGGCTGTTGTTTCCTTGGCTGCATTTGCAGACCGTCCCGCAAGTGTCCTGACCTCTTCCGCAACCACGGCAAAGCCCTTGCCGTGCTGACCTGCCCTGGCTCCCTCGACAGCGGCATTAAGCGCCAGTATGTTGGTCTGGAAAGCTATATCATCAATTACCTTGATTATTTTATTGATATTGCTTGATGATACATTGATATCATCCATCGCCTTAAGCATTTCTTTCATCTGGTTATTGCCGGTAACAGCAATATTTTTTGCTTTCTCAGCCAGATCATTGGCCTTGTTTGCATTCTCTGCATTTATTTTTGTTTGTGATGATATTTCTTCTATTGATGCCGTCAGCTCTTCAATTGCGCTTGCCTGTTCCGTCGCTCCCTGCGAAAGAGCCATACTGGAATCCGATATCTGCTTCGAACCGTCAGAAACCTGCTCGGCAGCGGATGCGATATTCATCAGTAAACCATTTATTTTCTGTACCATTTCGGAAAGCTTGCGTCCCAGCAGATCCTTTTCAGATCGTACGGGAATATCGACCGTAAGGTCCCCGTCAGCAATTTTTTCAACCATGGCGGCCTGTTCTTTGGTGCTTGCTACCAATTCCTCAAAAGCATCTATGAGTTTTCCTGTTTCATCTTCGGACTTAATATCAAAAGCTACATCCATGTCTCCTTTGGCAAGCTTACCGGCAGCGACAACGACTTTGTTGACAGGTATGGATATGCTGCGGGATATTATAATACTTAAAATAATTGCAAATACTACACCGACAGCTATTACTGCAATCATTATGTAAATTGAACTTAATGCCTGTTTTTCATTTGCTGCAATCCTTTCTGTTGCATATTTGATATTATAATCAATCAATTCCTGAATGGCACTGTCCGCATTGCTTGCCAAATCATACGCTTCTCCGCCCTTTGAAAAATATGAAACAAATCGCTCCATACTGATCGAACCGGCCTCGAAGCTATCCATCAGCTGCTTTCTCATAGTCTCGAATTCAGTTATTGCAACTTCAACATTACCAAGAAGCCTTAACTCTGTTTCAACTTCATTTGCATTATATTGATCCAATATTTCATGGTAGGATTTGATATTATCACTGACAACACTTTCATGCTGTGAAATCCTTTCCATATTATAGTCCTTATTTTTTTCAGAATCGAAAGAAAGGGCAAAACCAAACACATTTACCCTTATCTGTTGAAAGTTAGAGCTGATTCCCTCTGCAAGTTCCAATGCATCCGTGGTATTTATATAATCAAGAGCATATGAGTTCTGTACGGTACTAAGATTCAGAATACCAACAATTCCTATAGTGCACGATATGGCTATAATGATGAAAAAACCAATAATGTTTCTGACTCCGATCTTCAGATTACTAAACCACCTGAACATTAAGTATCCCCCCATCATGTAGATCAGATTGCGTCGCTTATGTCATTAGCCTTTTATGGTATTTATGATGCGGAAAATTTCGTTTTTTTCAACGCCTTATTCACCCCGTCATTACAAATATATTTGTCACACAGAGTGTTGACGTGCAGTTATACCACCTTACTGAAAGGATATACCTTTTTGCTGTTAATTGCAGCTTTTTGGGGATGAAATACAGAAAAACCGGCATAAAACGCCGATTTTTGCCGATGAATGGTGTGCGGTCAAGTCAGTCAGTTTTGATTCCTCTGATCATTTGATCGATATCATCCATTGAGACACCAAGAAGGTCTAGCACCTCAGGATCAACCGTAAGATTCTGTTCGCCGTAAATGCTGTTCCAGGAACAGATATCAGCGATATTCAGCAAACACATAAGTTTTTTGTCGGTCACGTTCTCATCCAGCGGGTCGTGATGATATAACGCCGATTCCACCATGATCTGCGGAAGCTCCCACCAGTTGAGAAGGTATGCGCCAATTTCCTGATGAGAAATGCCCATAAATTCCATTCTTTCATAGTAATAAAACAGATCCTTTTTATCATAGACTGCTGCAGCTGCTTTCAGATACCTGTCAGTAAAGTTATATATTAGCACCACCTTGCCGATATCATGCAGTAGACCGGCCATAGAGCACATATCAGGTATAGGCTGTCCTGTGACCCATTTATACAGGTGTGCCAGAATGTTATTCGTCTGAATTGCATGCTTCCAGAGCATATCAATATCTTTTCTGAGGCATGGATTGCTGAGGGCTCTGTCATTGTTAAATGCCGCCGCACTGAGCAATATGTTCATTACATTGGATATCCCCAGATAATTTATCGCCTGCCTGACAGATCCTGTCCTTATGCCGTAAACTGCTGAGTTTGCCACCTGAAGTATTTTTGCGGTAAGGGACTGGTCAGATTCTATCGTTCTGGCGATTTCGTCAATACCGGCATCCTGCTCTGCCAGCATGTTCAGCTGAACACAAATATTCCCCGGTGAAGGAAGGAATTCGATCCTGTTGACAATCTCCAGCAGATTTTTATTCTTAAGGGCTTCTTCAACACTGAATATCTGCTCCACTGTCCTGATGAGCTCCTGATTCTTCCACGGCTTAATAAGATAACGCTTGGCAAGGCTGCTTCTCTGGATGTTTATCACCAGATCCTCATCATTGTAGCCGCTTAAAACCACTCTGATGATCGAAGGATATTTTGCCTTGATTTCCTTCAGCAACTGATACCCATTCATTCCCGGCATCCTGACATCAGTGATTACCAGGTCTGTAGCTCCTTTTGCCAGTATGGACAGCGCTTCCTCTCCGCTTTCCGCAAGATAAATGTCAAAGCCGCTTCCTGCAAATGCCCTTCTCAGCGAGTTCAAAATCTGACGTTCATCGTCCACGAACAGTATGCTTTTATTCATTGTCTGTCACCTGTTTTGACGCGTTTTGGTCAACAGGAAGCAATATAGTAAAAACTGAGCCGACCATCGGAGTACTCTCAGCAAACAGCTGCCCGCCATGCTGATTCACGACGATATCATAAGCAATGCTCAGCCCCATCCCTGTTCCCTGTCCCGGAGCTTTGGTAGTAAAAAACGGATCAAATATTTTGTCGATATTTTCGGGATCAATACCAACGCCGTTATCCTCTATCCGGCACCGTACAAAGCCGTCTTTTACATCCGTCGTTATGGTGATCAATCCTAGTTCACCCGTTTTCTTGTCTTTTATAGCACAGGATGCATTGAGGATTATATTCAGCAGAACCTGATCGATCCTGCTGCTCATTGCCTGTATCAAAGGTATATCTCCAAGGTTTGTCCTCACACCGGCATGGTATTTTATATCGTTCTTTGCGATAATCAGTGAATTTTGTATGCCTTTATTCAAATCATAGTCTTCAAATTCATTGCCCTGCCCCTGCCTTGAAAATGCCCTCAGCCCCATGATGATCTCGCTGATTCTTTTCAGACCGTCTTCAATATCGCTAAACATTTCATCCTGATCTTTCACCAGAAAGTCTATGTCTATTTTGCTTTCAAGTTCAGCCAGCCTTTGTGTTTCTGCCCTGATGCTTTCCGCCGGAAGGTTCGGTACCTGCATGGCAAAGTCCCTGTACGCAAACAAAACTTCTTTGAAGTCATCATAATATCTTCTGGTACTCTCAATGTTGCTGCATATAAATCCAAGCGGGTTGTTGATTTCATGTGCTACACCGGCAGCAAGCTGACCGATGCACGCAAGCTTTTCATTATACATAAGGCGTTCCTTTGCGCGCTCCAGTTTTTTCAGTGCCTTTGTCAACTGAATATTTTTTTCGATAAGCTTTTGCTCGATATATTTTTGCTTACTAAGATCTCTTTGGCGCATTTTTGCATCGTCTCTCTTCATCCTGTCTGCAGACCAGACAGAGATACAGACAGCTGAAGCTTCTCCCGTGCCTTCATACAGGGGACTGAGGTACAGCTCGAACCAGCAGTCTTCATTATTTATACCGTGGCACTGCATCACTTCTTTGAGTGTATTGCCAAGAAAAGCCTGATCTATCAACTCCATAAGACGTAGCTTCTCTTCAGACCCCAGTAGATCCGGCAAAGAATCACCTGCTTTTATGTCTTTCCCAAATATCCTCTTTATTCTTTCCGATGTATTGGCAGTGAAATGCTTAACGGTATAGTCCTTATTGATAAAAATCATGATATGAGATTGTCTGTGGTCCATCGGTTCAAAATCATGCAGTTGCAATACCGTTTTGCCGCTCATCTGTCGCCCTCCAAAAGCATTATAAGCCAAATATGCTCCTCAAAGTCTTCATATTCTCTCTGCTCACAGGTATGGTCTCCTTACAGTCCTTCAGCATCAAATTGAAGGTGCCGTTGAACCACGGAGAGATTTTTTCGATCTTATCGATATTCACTATGTAGCTTCTGTGGCACCTGAAGAATTTGCTCATATCCAGCTTCAGGCTCCATGCATTCAGTGATTCATGGCTTTTATACTCCCTGCCCGCAGCAGCCACAGTAACTTCACCTGACTCGGCAGCCAGATAAAGAATATCACTGCTGTTTACCAGCAAAATATTGTCATCTTCATCGAAAAGGGGAATCTTTTGCTTATCAGATTCCCGCTTTTTATCAACAGACCCAGTTTTTCCGGCTTTCACGTCGGAACAACCTTCTACGTCGTCCGGAGCCTGGTACAGATCTGCCCGGTCCTCCCTGCTGCGCCTTTTCTCCAGCGCACGCCGGATCATTGATGTCAGCTCTTCTGTCGTCCACGGCTTTGACATGTAATAAAAAACACTTCCCTCATTTATAGCTGAAATCGCTATTTTGACATCGGAACACCCTGTCATCAGAACCCTTACAGCAGCGGGCATGACTTTTCTGGAGTGTTTTAAGACATCAATCCCGTTTATTTTTGGCATGTTGTAATCACAAATAATGATGTCGATTTTACAGTGATTGATTATGCTTATCGCATCTTCCGGACTTGTAGCGGATAAAATCTCATGATCCATTCTGTGCAGAGCACGTTTCAGAGCATTTACCGTATGTACTTCGTCATCTACTATCAAAATTACTGCTTTCTCGTTCATTTTGCAATTCTACCTCTGTTAGCGCATTTCATTTAACTGTACTTTATATATACCACCCTGTTTTACTTAAATTTCTCATTTTACTGAAAATTTTCTATAACCTTTTTTTATTTTATATCGGTACACTGTAATTTTTTATAGATATTTTTCTATATTGATACACTGAATACGGCTCCTCATAATAAAATTGCTCTGATACACGGCAATGTTCTGATATAAGCTTCCATCACTGATATATCATCAGCAGCACAGAAAACGGCAGAACCGATTTGACAGTCTTAAAAAGCAAAACTGAGGTTATTCTGATTTCAGCTTTGAAATAAGTACAGAGGATAAATAGTAAGAATCTATGGCAGTATACTGCCTGTTCCGTTTTTGACTGCCTGAATGAAATCTTCGATCGACATCAGCTCATGGTCGAACTCCATGCCGCCCCCGGGCAGCCAATATGCAAAGTGTGCATCAGAGCCGCCTGTCTGATATAATGAGTATTTATTGGCAAGTTCCAGTGCCCGCGCATCGAATTTCGGGTTGGTATGGCTGGCGTTCCGGACCTCGATGGCATCGACATGCTCCGGAAAAACACGTATTTGCTTTATATACCATGCTTCTCTGTATGGATGTGCCTGTGAAACGAATCCACCGTTTTCCCTGACGATCCTGAGATATTTCTCAATAGGCCATGACAGCATGTCAGGGTGAGATAAAAGGAAGTCCTTACCCAGGCCGTATGTCAAAAAATCGGCTCCATTGTCTGTGTATTCCCATCCGAAGAACACATGGAAATCCAGCTTCTCAGCTTCCTGCAGCGCGTTTTCATAGCCCCTGCAGAACAGCTCGACCTTCTCCTTCCACGGCAGATGAGCCGGTATGGCGGAATTGCCGTTAAAAAAGTGATCGGTCACTATAATGCCTGAATAGCCGGCCCGGTAGTATGCCCTGACCATCTCGGCTCCGGTGCTGCCGGCACAGGCGCTGGCCTCTTTAGTATGCATATGGGTCTCGTATTTGTATTTTTTCGGAGCGGTAAGTATCCTGTCCAACGAAAACTCGGTCATCATGCCTTCTGAAGTCAGTGCGTCCTGAGCAAAAAGACCTTCGCCGCCCCGCAGTGCTTTATCATCGGAACAATATATCCCATTGCCTGTCTGAGTGACTGTTTCATGTTCCGACGCTGCTCCGCCGATCGTGACATGATTTCTGCTATCCATGTCTTACATGCTCCATCCCCTGCTTGAAAAGCTGCAGTATATGATCATCATCCAGTGAATAATAAACAGCCTTGCCTTCCTTCCTGTATTTCACAAGATTCATGTTCCTCATGATCCGGAGCTGGTGGGAAACTGCCGACTGCGTCATATTAATGGTCTCCGCGATATCACACACACACATTTCGAAGCATGATAAAGCAAAGATGATCTTGACCCTGGTCTGATCGCCAAGTACTTTGAAAAGCTCAGACAGCATAACCGCTTCATCGTCGCCGATCATGCACGACTTCACTCTGTCTACCCGTTCCGGATCAGTTTTGAGCTCTTCACAGACTTCACAACAGATATCGTCCTTCATAATATCCTCATTTGAATAATTAATTGTCCTCAACCCAATAATTTAATTATATTTTTAAAATATGCTTAAGTCAAATGATGCATTTGAAATACATATTGCTGTATCTGCCGGCAATTGGTATATTTATCATATATAAATCACAGGGGATGACGGTATGGTTTTGGTATATATCCTGTTGGTAATAGTTATTTTTTATACATATATGACCTTTGAAACCACCTGGATGAAAGTAGAGAGGCTAGATTTTTCCAAAAAGGGTACAGGCCTGCGGATCATGCATTTGACTGACCTGCACGTCTACATGACCAGGATCTCGGCAGAACGCATAAGAAAGGTAGTGAAGGCTGAAAATCCCGATGTTATACTGCTGACCGGCGATTACATAAACAAGCCGGTACACGCGCAGGAGTTCCTGCGGTATCTTCGCACCTTCAGCAAGGGTTATCGTACCATAATATGTCTGGGCAACCATGATTACAAGGCCTTCGGTTCGAACAAGACCGGTCTGCAGAATTTCATCCGGGAAATAGAGGCTCTCGGCGTGGAAGTGCTCATAAATCAAACCGTGATCGTTGAAAAGGACGGAAAGAAATATAATATAATCGGGATCGATGATCTGAGAAGGGGCAGCCCCGATATCGAAAAAGCAATGGAAGGCTGCATTGCAGGAGCTCCCAAAATCTCCATCACCCATAATCCCGATCTGGTTCTGAGCATTCCCGGGAAAGTAGTCGATTATATGTTCGCCGGGCATTTCCATGGGGGACAGATATGGATGCCCTGCAACCTTGAGTTTTTCCTGCTTCGAGATGATCAATTGTGCCGTATGGGCATCAAAAGAGGCCTCAAGCGTGTCAACGGCATAAAGGTGTACCTCAACAGGGGCTTGGGCAACGGCGTTGTTCCGCTGCGTTTTATGTCCCGCCCCGAGATACTTATCTGCACGATACCCTGATCAATCCTGACAGAATAAACCGAGGACGTCCTGATGATTTTGAGCATCAGAACGTCCTCTTTTATCACATGTTATTATTCACTTCCGCATCAACTGACCGTTCGGAAGCCAATTCGGCAATTCTGGCCAATACATATTCATACAACAGTTGCCTTACCTCTGCAGAATTTAGAAAAACCATCGCCCATGTTATGAAACCTGCCTGTTATGAAACTCGGATCAGCCTCGTTCCTCTGCAGCAGTTCATTACTTCTGAAGCCGCTTTTCCAGCTCTGCTTTGGCTTCTTCATAGCCTGGCTTGCCCAGCAGTGCAAACATGTTCTTCTTATATGCCTCAACACCCGGCTGATCAAACGGGTTGACACCCATCAGGTACCCGCTTATGCCGCATGCCTTTTCAAAGAAGTAGACTACATTTCCGAACCAGTAACTGTTCATCTCAGGTATGTTGATGATGAGGTTCGGTACTCCTCCGTCAGTGTGAGCCAGTACAGTACCCTCCATTGCCTTCTTGTTGACAAAGTCTATGTCTTTTCCGGTCAAGAAATTCAGTCCGTCTATGTTGTCCTTGTCTTCCGAGATCGTCATGTTCTTCCTCGGTTTCTCGATATTGAGCACAGTCTCGAAAATATTGCGGAGCCCTTCCTGTATATACTGTCCCATTGAATGCAGATCTGTGGTGAAATCGACGCCTGCCGGGAAAATACCTTTATGGTCCTTGCCTTCGCTTTCACCGTACAGCTGTTTCCACCACTCTGTGAAATAATGCATCGAAGGCTCGTAATTCACCATTATTTCAGTGGTCTTGCCTTTTCTGTACAGTATGTTTCTTATGGCAGCATAACGGTAGCAGTCGTTTGTTGCAAGGTCTGCATTGCTGTAAAGGTCGCAGGCGTCTGCCGCACCCTTCATCATTTCATCGATATCGATGCCGGCCACAGCTATAGGCAGCAGGCCTACAGCGGTCAAAACCGAGTATCTTCCCCCGACGTCATCCGGTATCACGAAGCTTTCATATTTCTCTTCGTCTGCCAGCTTTTTAAGAGCACCCCGTGCCTTGTCAGTGGTCGCATAGATCCTTTTTGCAGCCTTTTCCCTGCCATACCTTTTCTCAAGATAGTCCCTGAATATCCTGAAGGCAATTGCAGGTTCCGTTGTCGTGCCTGATTTGGAGATGACGTTCACAGATATGTCCCTGTCCTTAAGCAGCTCCAGAAGCTCAGCCAGATATGTGGAGCTTATGCTGTTTCCCACGAAATAAATCTCCGGAGCCTTGCGTTCTGCTTTCGGAAGAAGATTGAAGAAGGAATGTGAAAGTGCCTCTATGGCAGCTCTTGCACCCAGGTAGGATCCTCCTATGCCTATAACCACCAGTGCGTCCGAATCTGACCTTATCTTTTCGGCGGCAGCCTTTATCCTTGCAAATTCTGCCCTGTCATATGCCTTCGGAAGATTGACCCAGCCGATGAAGTCATTTCCCGCACCGGTACCGTTGTGCAGCATATCATGTGCTGCTTTTATAAACGGTGTCAGATTTGTGATCTCATTCTCGCTGAAAAACGTCAATGCGTTGGAGTAATCCAGATTCAATTTACTCATGAAATATTGCCTCCTATATAATAATCTCAATTTCATTGTCTGCCCGAAATTCTGTTTGCTTGTCTGCTCAGGCTGTGTGCTGCACCTGCGGGATTTGCAGGGCATTAATTTTCACATATTATAACATTTTGTTAAATTTTCAGCAATGTTTTTGCCCGTGCCATATACGTTTTGTCATGCGATGTATAATCTTACAGCTTAATATTTATCAAATCGTAAAAAATATAAACGGGCAGTAAAAATATATGTCATACGACAGAAGCGAGGTGATTTTATGTCAAGGCCGAAAACCCCGCTGGTCCCTGACTCGAGAGACGCGCTGACCAGATTCAAGATAGAATGTGCCAAGGAAATTGGCCTCGAGCAGTTCGTAAAAGAAAACAATGACCATTACAAGGGAGACCTGACTGCCGCACAGAACGGACGTGAGGGAGGCCCCATCGGCGGACAGATGGTTAAAAGAATGATCGAATTTGCTGAAAAGAACCTGATGAAGTAGCACCAGACAGGTTAATCACAAGGCGGTCATCAGATAAGCAGAACGATAACTAGGCGACCACACTAAGGTGCGATTCTCCTGATCAAAGATGATAACAGAGTCGGCCCTCCTTATCAGAAAATTACGGGGACGGATCTTTATTGAATGTAAAGAACCGTCCCCGTAATTAATTAAGTGAAAAACCGTTCACGTTGCTGAGTTATACTCTGAGCTGCGCCCTAAGCCTGTCTGACAATGCCTTTATGATATTATCCATGGCCTTTCCGACCTCTTCGTCAGTCAGTGTTCTGTCCGAGGCTCTGAACTGGATGCTGTAGGCCACGCTCTTTTTGCCTTCAGGCACCTGTTTGCCCTTGTATACGTCAAACAGCCTGGCCTCTTCGAATATATTGCCGGCCTGCTTTACAATAATCTGCTCTATGTGCTTCACCGGTACTTCGTCATCCACAAGCACAGCGATGTCCCTTGATACGGCAGGGAATTTCGGCAGCGGTTTGTACTCTGCCTTCAGATTGGTGTGCATTACCAACGGATCTATGTCTATCAAGGCCACATAGTTCCTTTGCGCCGCTTCGAACTTCTCAGCTACGGCAGGGTGTATCTCGCCGAGTATACCACAGCTCTTTCCGGCAACTATCAGCTTTGCTGTCCTTCCAGGATGGAAGGTCGGATCATCCTTCACAGGCTCGAGGGCATATTTTTTGATGCCCAAAGCTGCCATCAGCTCTTCGATTACGCCGGAAAGATCATAAAAATCGACATCTCCGTACATGCCTATGGTCAATACCGGTTTTTCCTCGGGCAGTTCCGTCAAAGGCATGCTCTTTGGCAGATAAACATATGAGATTTCGAACAGCCTTGCTTCCTCCACTCTTCTGTTGTAGTTAACGGAAAGGACCTTAAGCATATCAGGGATAGTGGTCGTGCGCATTATGCTGTAATCCTCGCCCAGCGGGTTCGAAATGACGATGGCCTTCCTCAGTTCACTGTCAGCAGGCAGATTCATCATGTCAAACACCTTCGGGCTGGTGAATGAATATGTGTATATTTCGGACAGACCGCAGGACTGCATGGTGCGCCCTATCAGGTCAACGATCTTCTGCTTCTCCGTCTTTCCGCCGACAGTAGCCGCTTTTCCCTCCAGAAGCGTCGGCTTAATGTTGTTGTAATCATAGAACCTTGCCACTTCTTCGGCCAGATCCGCTTCACATTCAAGATCCGGTCTGAAGGTGGGCGGTGTTACTGTTCCTGATGCTTCATCCACTTCTATCTCAAGGCGTTTGAAAATGGCTGTCATCGTATCGGCGCTTATATCAGTGCCCAGCAGTGCATTGATGCGGTCCGGATTGAAGGATATGACTCTCTTTTCCTTCTTTACAGGATAGCAGTCTATGATCCCCCTGCAAACGGTTCCTGCGCCCAGCTCTTCTACCAGCTGTGCCGCTCTGTTGATGGCGTTTATAACGTTTTCAGGGTCAAGCCCTTTTTCAAACCGGCCGGAAGCCTCCGTTCTCATACCGAGCTTCTTAGCCGTAAGACGTACGGATATTCCGTCGAAATTGGCTGACT
>Ga0134092_1001709_pt1 | contig 18517 bp, 16 predicted proteins | sample 3_6taG_FD_94454 | JGI IMG/M metagenome (GOLD analysis project Ga0134092, IMG submission 94454) | Switchgrass degrading microbial communities from high solid loading bioreactors in New Hampshire, USA - 3_6_20_6_A3 metaG | ecosystem: Engineered > Bioreactor > Semi-continuous > Anaerobic >... | reverse complement strand
TTTATTGTCTTAAATATATCACCAATTAAATTAAAATCTTCCCCATCTAAATGATTTAAAGATTCTATATGTTTCTTAGGCACTACTAATATGTGAACAGGAGCTTGAGGGCTAACATCTTTAAATGCAATAACTTTATTATCTTCATATATAATTTCTGATGGTATTTCCTTATTAATTATCTTACAGAATATACAATCTGTCACTTTCTCACCTCCCTACAGCTTAATAATAATATATTCTACATAAATCTTATAATTCCTCTATTTCTCCTATTAAAATATCATTTTCTCTTTCTTTTATTTTTACAGGCAATATTTCCCCTTGAATATCCTTGCTGCTTTTAGCTTTTACACGTATATAGTTTGTAGTATATCCTTCATAATATCCATCTTTATTTTCTTCAAAGAGGACTTCCATTCTATTACCAACGAATTGATCCATAAATCTATTAGCCAATTGGTTTCCTAATTCAATTAACTTTTCACTTCTATAGTGTTTAACGCTGCCATGGACTTGACTGTCAAACTTGCTTGCTGGAGTTCCCTTTCGAGGAGAATATTTAAAGACATGAATTCTAGAAAATCCAATATTCTTTACAAAATCATAAGTCTCTTGAAATTCTTCCTCAGTTTCCCCTGGAAATCCAACAATAATATCCGTTGTTATACCTGCATTAGGCATATATCTTCTTATCAAATTAACAATGTTCTTGTATTCTTCAGTAGTATACTTGCGGTTCATTCTCTTCAATACACTATTGCTTCCGCTTTGCAATGATAGATGGAAATGATCGCAGAATTTCTTATTGTCTACGACATTAGTCATAAACTCCTCATCTATAAAAGTAGGTTCGATAGAGCTCAACCTTATCCTTTCAATTCCCTCTATCTTGCTTACCTCGTTTATAACATCCAATAAGCTTAAATTTTTTAAATCCTTACCATAAGAAGCTACGTGAATTCCTGTAAGTATTATCTCCTTGAAGTTAGCTTTTGCAAGCTTCTCAGCTTCATCTAATATATCTTCTAGCTTTCTGCTTCTTATTGGGCCTCTGGCGTAAGGAATTATACAATAGCTGCAGTATTGATTACAGCCATCCTGTATTTTCATATACGCTCTTGTTCTTGATTCTAAGTTATCAATGCTAAGATTATCGAACTGTTTATGGTATTTTATATTTCTAACCACATTGATCTTTCTTCTCTTTTGCTTAACTTCTTCACATAGGTCCACAATCTTCTCCTTATCAGTAGTACCAATCACAATATCTACGCCCTCTATGTTCTCTACCTCATCCGGAGCTATCTGGGAATAACAACCTACTGCTGCTACAATGGAATTTTTATTTAATTTTTTAGCTCTTCTTATAAACTGTCTGGATTTTCTATCCCCTAAATTGGTTACAGTACATGTATTTATAATGTAAATATCTGCTTTTTTTTCAAAACTAACAACTTCATATCCTCTTTTTCTGAACATCTCTTCCATAGCTTCAGTTTCATATTGATTTACTTTACATCCTAGGGTATAAAATGCAACTTTCATCATAATACCACTCCTAAATCTCCAAGCTCATATAATACCATAGCAACAGTAATAATACCTGCTGTTTCTGTTCTCAAAATCCTAGGTCCTAAAGTTACTATATGGGCACCAATATTCTTGAGCATTTCTATTTCATACTCTTCAAATCCGCCTTCCGGACCAATAACTATATTAATCTTTTCGCCATAAAAGCCTTGTAAAACTTGTCTTAATCCAAGGGACTTCTCCATCTCATATGGAACTATTATATTCTCTTCATTTTTTAAATAGTTAACCATATCCTCAAATCCAACAATATCTCTAACTATAGGTATAAAGTCTCTCTTGCTCTGTTTAGCCGCCTCCTCAGCAATAGCATTCCATCTCTCAACTTTATTCTTTTCCTTTTTACTATCTTTAATCTTTACAACAGTTCTATTGGTTATTACAGGAATTATTTCTTTTACACCTATTTCTGTGCTTTTCTGGACTATAAGGTCCATCTTATCTCCCTTAGCAATACCCTGGAAAAGATTGATATGAATTGGAGGTTCATTTTTCCCTTCATATATATTTAATATACTAACTAATACCACATTGGACTTAATCTCAATTATTTCACATATGTGGCATTTGCCTTCAGATACTACTTCTATACTTTCATTTGGTTTTAATCTCAGAACATCCTTTATATGTTTTACATCTTTACCTGTAATTTCAATTATCCCATTATTTATCTGATCTTTATTAACAAAGAATCTATTCATATATCCACCCTATTTCATCTTAGCAACAAGAACTGCCCAATCATTCATAGTCTTTTCTTCTAATATATTAAAACCGTTATCTATCAGAGCATCTTTTACATTGTTTAACTTTTCAACAATTATACCAGAAGCAATAAAGATTCCATTATGTGTAAGATAATCTTTCAAATCTGGTATCATGTGTATAATGGTCTCAGCAATTATATTAGACACGATGATATCAGCTTTATCACTGACATTATCCAATAAGTTTCCTTTTCTTATTTCTACTTTTTCTTGAACGTTATTCAATTCTACATTTTCCTTGGAAACCTTAACGCTTAATTCATCCAAATCAATTCCTATAACTTTTTTTGCCCCCAATTTAGCTGATACAATGCTTAATATACCACTTCCGCATCCTATATCATAAACAAGGCTATCACCATTCACATACTTTTCTAGTGCTTCTATACAGAGGGCTGTAGTCTCATGGGTTCCAGTTCCAAATGCCATACCAGGATCAAGCTCTACTATTATGTCTTCTTCTTTTTCCTCATATTCTTCCCAAGTAGGCTTAATAACTATATTTTTCCCGATTCTCACTGGCTTATAATATTTTTTCCAATTCTCAGCCCAATCTTTTTCATATACCTCTGATATCGTTACAAAACCCAAACTCTTACCAGTCTCATTATATGGATTTCTTTCTATACTGTCTCTTATTAGTTCAATCTTCTCTGTTAGATCTTCGCTTTCTGGAAAATAGGCTTTTATTATTACTCCTTCATAGTCCTGATTAATCAATTCTGGGTCTATATAATCCCAATTTTCTTCTGACTGTTGGAAGGCTAATATATCCTTTGGATCCTCTATGGCCAATCCTGTAACCCCTAGTTCATACATTATGCTGCAAACTATTTCTTCAGCTTCTGTAGTAGTTTTTATTTGAACTTCAACCCACTTCATCTCTTCACATCCTTTTATTTTTCTCAAATTATTATACCCTATAAGACATCAAAAAACAACCACTCCAGAACACTGGGTGATTGCTTAGTTACCGAAGGCATTTTTCATTTTATTGAAAAACCCTTTTTTCCCTTTTTTTGTATTGTTCCCAAATTCCTTATCTAATTCTAATAATAATTCCCTTTGTCTCTCAGTTAACTTTTTAGGTACTTGAACTTGTACTTTAAAATATATATCTCCTCTTCCAATTCCTCTTACATTTGGTACTCCCATATTCTTAAGTTTGAACTCTTCTCCTGTTTGCGTTCCTGCTGGAAGGTCAAACTTTACTGTTCCCTCAAGAGTAGGTACTTCAATCTCAGCTCCTAAACATGCTTCTGTAAATGATATAGGAACTGTTAAATACAAATCATTTCCTTTTCTCTTAAATAAACTGTGAGGTTTAACAGTTACATAAACATATAAATCTCCTGGTGGACCTCCTCTGTCTCCTGCATCTCCTTCTCCTCTTACTGAGATGATAGAACCAGTGTCAACACCTGCTGGAACTTTTACTTTTATTCTCTTATTCTTCATTACTTTTCCTTTTCCATTGCAGTGTGTGCATTTTTCTTTTATTATCTCTCCTGAGCCACCACAAACATCACAAGTAGCTACTCTTACAAATTGTCCAAAGGGAGTTGTTTGAGCATATTTTACTTGTCCTGTTCCCTTGCATTTGCTACATGTTTCTTTTGAACTTCCTGGTTTAACCCCAGTACCATGACAGGTACCACATTCTTCAGTTCTCTTTATTTGTATCTCCTTTTCTGCTCCAAATACTGCCTCTTCAAATTCAAGCTCTAAATCATATCTAAGGTCCGCTCCTTTAACTGGACCATAATCTCTTGCTCTATGAGATGTTCTTCCAAAACCACCAGTGAACATATCAAATATATCATCAAATATATCTCCAAAGCCTGTAAAATCTTGGGTATACCCTCCTTGGCCATTAACTCCAGCTTCACCAAACATATCATATCTTCGTCTTTTCTCTGGATCGCTTAATACTTCATAGGCTTCATTTATTTCCTTAAATTTCTTCTCTGCTTCTTTATCGTTTGGGTTTAAGTCAGGATGATATTTTTTAGCCAATTTTCTATATGAGGATTTTATCTCATCTAAGCTGGCATCCCTTGATACATTTAGTATTTCGTAATAATCCTTCAATAAATACCACCCACTTTCTAATCTATTACAATAATACACCAAAAATCAAAGCTAAATCAAATTTGATTTAGCTTTGATTTTCATTACTTATCATCATCCATCACTTCATAATCTGCATCTACTACATCATCGTTTTTTCCAGTAGCATTGTTGTTAGCATCTCCTGTTTGGGTTCCTTGAGCATTTGCTTGTTGATATAGTCTTTGAGATATGCTATAGAATTCTTGGCTTAATTCCTCTGTTTTAGATTTAATTTCTTCAACATTATCTCCTTGTAAAGCTTTCTTCAACTGATCCAATTTTTCCTGAACTCTATTCTTTTCGCTATTGCTGATTTTGCCTTCTAACTCTTTTAAAGTTTTTTCTGTTTGATATACCATTGAATCCGCATTATTTCTTATTTCTACTGCTTCTTTACGCTTTTTATCTTCTTCAGCAAACTTTTCCGCTTCTTTTATCTTCTGTTGAATTTCTTCCTCTGTCATGTTAGTTGAAGATGTAATTGTAATCTTCTGCTCTCTACCTGTACCTAAATCCTTAGCGCTAACGTTTACAATACCATTGGCATCTATATCAAAGGTTACTTCAATTTGTGGTACTCCTCTTGGAGCTGGAGGTATTCCATCAAGTATAAATCTCCCTAAAGTCGTATTATCTCTTGCAAACTGTCTTTCCCCTTGTACTACGTGTATTTCTACAGATGTTTGGTTATCTGCTGCTGTTGAGAATATCTGTGATTTCTTTGTTGGAATTGTTGTATTTCTTTCAATTATTCTTGTTGTTACACCACCTAAAGTTTCTATTCCTAAAGACAATGGTGTTACGTCCAAAAGTAATAGGTCCTTAACTTCTCCGCTAAGTACTCCACCTTGTATTGCAGCACCTATTGCAACACATTCATCTGGATTTATATCTTTCTGCGGATTCTTACCAGTTAGCTTTTTAACAGCTTCTTGAACAGCGGGAATCCTAGTTGAACCACCTACAAGTAATACTTTATCTATATCGCTAGCTTTTAATCCTGCATCTTCTAGTGCCAATCTAACTGGTTCCATGGTTTTTTCTACCAAGTGTTCTGTTAATTCATTAAATTTAGCTCTTGTTAAATCTATGTTTAAATGCAATGGACCAGAAGAAGTTGCAGTTATAAAAGGCAAGTTAATATTAGTTGTCATTGTAGTGGATAGTTCCTTCTTAGCTTTTTCTGCAGCTTCCTTTAGTCTTTGTAGAGCCATATTATCTTCTCTTAAATCTATTCCATTTTCTTTTTTGAACTCTTCAGCAACATAGTCTATAATGGCTTGATCGAAATCATCTCCACCTAAATGGTTGTTTCCTCTTGTTGCCAATACTTCAAAAACTCCATCTCCTACATCTAATATTGAAACGTCAAAAGTTCCTCCACCTAAGTCAAAAACCATTATTTTTTGTTGACCTTCAGATTTATCCAATCCATAGGCTAATGCTGCAGCGGTAGGTTCGTTTATTATCCTCTTAACGTTTAATCCTGCAATTCTTCCTGCATCCTTTGTTGCTTGTCTTTGACTATCAGTAAAATATGCAGGCACAGTGATTACAGCATCTGTTACAGTTTCCCCTAAGTAACTTTCAGCATCTGCCTTTATTTTTTGCAATATCATGGCAGAAATTTCTTGAGGAGTATAATCTTTTCCGTCTATATTCTTCCTATAATCTTTCCCCATATGTCTTTTTATGGATAAAATTGTTCTATCGGGATTTGTGACTGCCTGTCTTTTTGCAGCTTCTCCTACTAATCTTTCGCCTTTTTTGGTAAAAGCAACAATAGATGGAGTTGTTCTATTTCCTTCTGCATTAGGTATAACTATAGGTTCTCCACCTTCCATTACAGCTACACAAGAATTAGTTGTACCTAAGTCAATTCCAATTATTTTCCCCATAAAAAATTCCTCCTTAAATAATTTATTTTGCTACTTTAACCATAGTAGGTCTGATAACTTTATCATTTAGCATATATCCTTTTTGTAGTACTTCTAAGATCATTCCTTCATCTTTATCAGATTCCTCTGAAATAACAGCATGGTGGAAATTTGGGTCAAAATATTTATCTTCACAATCTATTTCTTTCAAACCATTCTTGTTAAGTACATCTAACATTTGGTTATAAATCATCTTTACACCTTGATAATAGCTGTTATCCTCATCCATATTGCTTAATGCTCTCTCGAAATTATCCAGTACAGGTAGTAATTGAGTTATAATATCTTCTAATGCATAAGAATATATATTCTTTTTATCCTTTTCTACTCTGTTTTTATAATTAATAAAATCTGCTTGCAGTCTCATAAGCTTATTATTTAAATCTGCAATTTCTTGATCTTTTTTTTGAATTATTTCATTTTGTTCATCTTGATTATCTTCTGGATTTCCATCTATATCTTCTCTATTTTCTACTTCAATCTTTTCTTCTTGAATACTTTCATTATTTGCTACATCAGTATCCTTTGCTTCCTTTATTTCTTCATTAGTTTCCTGTATTATATCTTCTTTTTTTTCCAATTTTATCACCCTTTATTATTGTTGTTATATAATTTATACATTAAAAAGCCACTAAATCAATAGTTATCGATTTAATAGCCTTTCTAATATTTCAGATAAGTTTTCGGAAAACAATTTTAATGAGCTAATAGCCATTGAATAATCCATTCTTGTTGGTCCTATGACTCCTATTTTGCCAATGATCTTATTTCCTAATTTATAAGTTGTTGTAACTAAACTACAATCTTTTATTTCATCGTAAACATTTTCACTTCCTATGGTTATTTCTATTTCACTATTTAATGAGCTTTTCAATAATAGATTTATCAACTGTTCTTTGTCCTCTATAAAGGATATAAAGGTCTTTGCCTTATTTGCATCCTTATACTCTGGAAAATCGAATATATTTGTTACGCCATTTGCATAGACTTCCACATCATTATAATCTTCAAAAGAATTAATAATAATTGGAATAACCTTATCTATTAAATTCTTATACTGATACATTTCCTTTAAAATATCATATTTTATTACTCTTTCAACTTCATCTACTGTAAATCCTCTTAACTTATCATTTAAGAAATTGGTTAATCTCTCCAATTGATATTCTGGAACAGCTTCATGAGTTGTAAAAGTGATATTTTTTACTACACCTGAACTGCCAACCAAAATAATCAATATCTCATTATTATCTATGGAAACCAACTGTATATGTTTTAACTTCATGTTCTTTATTTGAGGCGATACTGCGAGGGCTGTATAACTTGTAATAGCTGATAATATCTTTGCTGAGTTCTGCAATAATTCATCTATCTCTTTAGATTCTTGAGTTAATAATCTCTTTATCTCCTCTTTTTTCTTTACATCAATTTTTATCTGATTGTTTTTTATTATATTATTAACATAAAACCTATAGGCTTTATCTGAAGGTACTCTTCCGGACGAAGTATGTGGTTTGCTTAAGTACCCTAATTCTTCTAAATCGGACATTTCATTTCTAATAGTTGCTGAACTTATTCCCAAATCGTATTCTTTAGAAATCGTTCTCGATCCAACAGGTTCTGCTCCTCGTATATAGCTATCGATAACAGCACACAAGACTTTAATTTTTCTTTCATCTAACAAAAATACCACCTCAATCCAAATGCAACATGGAAATTTATTAGCACTCTTAATCTCTGAGTGCTAATTTAAAATTAACACAAATTAAACTATATTGTCAATACCTTTTTCAGTAGTTGGTAATTAAGGTAATAAATCCACATATACAATATTGGATAGGTCTAGCCCTTTTTCTGTAAACTTGATATTTACTCCATTTTCTTGAAGGAGCCCTTCTTTAATATATTTGTCTATAACAGGTCCATATACTTCCTCTATGTCCTTACCAAACCTCTTTTTAAACATATTCTTATTAATTCCATCAACAAGCCTAAGCCCCATGATCATATATTCTGCCATTTCCATGTTGTTGTCAATATATTCTACTTCAGAAATAGGCAGTTTTCTTTCTCTCAAATGTGCAAAATAGTCTTTGAAATTGTTGAAATTGCAAAATCTCTTGTTTTCTATATTTGAATGAGATGAAATACCAAATCCTATATAAGGCATGATTCGCCAATAGAATAAATTATGTTTACACTCAAATCCCTGTTTACAGAAATTTGATATTTCATAATGCTTATATCCTCTACTTTTTAGATAGTCCACACCTTTATGATACATTTTTCTCTCTAAATCATCATCAGGAAGTTTTATTTTGCCCTCTTTATACCACTTGTTCATTAGGGTCCTTTCTTCTAATATTAAGCTATAATAGGAGATATGTTCCACTCCTAAATCTGTAACCATTTCTAATGTGGAAATACAATCTTCTACAGCCTGGTTCGGTAAACCAAACATTAGATCTACGTTTATATTAGAAAATTCCAATTCCCTTAGTAGCTTAATATTTTCAATAATGTCTTTTCCACTATGATTCCTGCCTATAGATTTAAGCAGTTTATCGTTTAAAGTTTGAACTCCTAAACTTATTCTATTTATCCCTGCCTCTTTATATTGAATCAGCTTTTCTCTATTGAGGGTTCCAGGATTAGCTTCTACTGTTATCTCCTCTATATATGATAAGTTATAGTTTTTGCGTATGAATTCAATTATCTTTACCAAGTATCTTCCATCGATATAGGAAGGGGTTCCTCCTCCTATAAATATGGTTTTTACTACATATTCTGTTAGAATCTCTCTATATAGGTTCATTTCCAAAAGAAGAAAATCAATGTATTCATCTATCCTTTTATCCATCCCCGAAAAACTTGTAAAATCACAATAGTAACATTTTTTATGACAAAAGGGTATGTGAATATATAAGGCCAATTCCTTCAATAAACTTCACCTTCTCTTAAAACAATTTATGCACACATAATGTGTGCATTTATTCATCATACTTCAACACTGATAAAAAGGCTTCCTGAGGTATATTAACTGAGCCAATTTGTCTCATTCTTTTCTTTCCTTCTTTTTGTTTTTCAAGCAGTTTCTTCTTTCTTGTAATATCTCCACCATAACATTTAGCCAAAACATCTTTTCTCAATGCCTTTACTGTTTCTCTGGCTATAATCTTAGAACCAATGGCTGCTTGAATAGGTATGGCAAATAGATGGCGTGGGATTTCTTCTTTTAACTTTTCTGCAATCCTTCTTCCCCTTTCATAAGCCTTATCTCTATGGACAATTATTGATAAAGCATCTACTAAATCGCCATTAATCAATATATCTAATTTTACTAAATCCGATTGTTTATATCCTATTAAATCATAATCTAGAGAAGCAAAACCTCTACTCTTTGATTTAAGTGCATCGAAAAAGTCATATATTACCTCATTTAATGGTAATTCGTAATGTAGTACTACCCTAGTTTCTTCTAGATACTCCATATTTTTAAATATTCCTCGCCTGCTTTGACATAATTCCATAATTGGACCTACATATTCAGTTGGAGTCATAATTGAGGCTGACACAATTGGTTCTTCCATGTATTCAATTTCCGTTTCATCAGGTAAATTAGTTGGATTTTGAATAGATAATAGCTCTCCTGATTTTGTCTTTACTCTATATATTACACTAGGAGCAGTTGTAACAATGTTTAAATCGAACTCCCTTTCGAGCCTTTCTTGAATTATTTCCATATGAAGTAACCCTAAGAAACCACATCTAAATCCATATCCTAATGCTGCTGAAGTTTCTGGTTCAAATACTAAACTTGCATCATTTACTTGAAGTTTCTCTAAAGCATCTCTAACAGCATTAAAGTCTTCTCCTTCTGCTGGATATATCCCACAATAAACCATTGGTATAACTTTTTTGTACCCTGGCAAAGGCTTATCCGTTGGATTGTCGTCGCCAGTTATTGTATCTCCTACTCGTGCATCTTTTACGTTTTTGATGCTAGCTACAACATAGCCAACATCCCCGGCCTCCAACTTGTCTACTGGAATATGCTTGTTTGTGGTAATACCCACTTCTGTGACCTCATAACGCTTATTAGTTGACATCATCCTTATAACCATACCTGGCTTTATTGTGCCTTCAAATATTCTAATATAAGCAACTACTCCTTTATAGCTATCATAATAGGAATCGAATATGAGAGCTTTTAATGGAGCATCTTTATCTCCTTTTGGTGCTGGAATCTTGTTAACTATCTCTTTTAAAACAGCGTCAATATTGATGCCTTCCTTAGCAGATATTAATGGAGCATCAGATGCATCTAAACCAATTATATTTTCAATCTCCTGCTTAACTTCTTCTGGTCTTGCACTAGGCAAGTCGATTTTATTTATAATAGGTACTATTTCTAAATCTTGATCAATAGCTAAGTAGACATTAGCAAGAGTTTGTGCTTCAACTCCTTGAGTAGCATCTACTACCAACAATGCTCCTTCACAGGCAGCCAAACTCCTAGACACTTCGTAGTTAAAATCTACGTGACCAGGGGTATCAATTAGATTGAGCACATATTCTTCTCCATTATCATCTTTGTAGTTAAGTCTAACGCTTTTTAACTTAATGGTTATACCTCTTTCCCTTTCCAATTCCATGCTATCAAGAACCTGGTCATACATTTCTCTTGAAGTTAATAGTCCAGTTTTTTCTATCAATCTATCTGCTAGTGTTGATTTACCATGATCTATATGTGCAATAATACAAAAGTTTCTAATGTTTTTCTGATTTATGTTCTGCATGTCTTTCCCCCTCAAGTAATATAGCTCTAATCATTAATTATAGCAAAAAAATAGAATAAGTAAAACAAAGACCAGATACCCTGGCCTTTTAGTCAATCTTTTTTAATATTTTTAAATCAATAAAATAGCTCTCCCCAAACAATTCCATTCGTTTATCTCTAATATTCAAATCAAATATAGTAGGATTTTCTATATATCCTAGATAAATAATGTAGTCGTTAACAAATTTAATCCCAAAATAGAGAATTGAACAAGCCAACAGTATTATCAAAAATTTAATATACCTTATTCTCTTTTGTTTTCTTAATTTCTTCTTTCTTTCAATTCTAGATTCCAATATTACCACCATTAATAGTGTTCCAAATTAATGGCAATACTATACTACTCCACCTTTCCAAATCTATCGTTAAATGGGAAGTATCTAAAATTAACTATTCCTTTTACTGACTTTAAGGGAACACATCCAAAGTATCTGCTATCCTTACTAGCACCTTCTAGCCTATTATCTCCCAATACAAATACATATCCTTCTGGAACTTCCCAATAATTTTCTCCATATACATGAGTATAGGAGCCTTCTTTTACATATGGTTCTTGCAACAATTCTCCATTTACATATACCTTACCTTCTATAATTGCTACTGTGTCCCCGCCAATGCCTATTACTCTCTTAATATAATCTTTATCTGGGTCATCAGGGGCTTTAAGAATTATTATATCTCCTCTGTCTGGTCCTGAAAAATACAATGGAATTTTATTAGCAAATAGCCTGTCTCTCTCATGTAGAGTAGGATACATGGAATTGCCAAGCACATAAGTAGTATTAAATAAAAATGTTTTTATTAACACAGCTATGACTATTGCTAATAGTATGCTCTTAATCCATTCCACAGCTTCATTCTTATTATTGGTTTTATTTTTATTATCATTCATGTTATCCCTCCTGTGTATTATTATACCATCTTCTTTAGATTTATAAAATAAATTACTTTTGAATATTTTCAATCACTATACTCAGTATTTCTCCTACTAATTTTGCTGTTTCCTTTGCTTCCTCTATAGTATTTAAATTACTTCCTATTTCAATTAGAGCTGAATAATCAGAAAGGAATTGATTATACCTCCCTACTGGCTTTATGACAATACCTGTACAAAGATTTGGATATAGAATATCTGAAACAGCTTTTATATATTTTGCAAAGCTTAAAACTGCTTCCTTGTTTGCAGAATCAGGACCAACTACGAAAAAGAAAGTAGCTACCTTTTTTCCGTTGATCTCCACTTTAGTTTTTTCTAGTAGATTTTTTAGATTCTTCTTTACGTTAGGATCATTATGGTCAAATCCGTCTCTATGTATATCCAACAATATCTTTAAATTATTATTTTCATTTATTTTTTGCTGTATTGTTTTCAGTGACTGGGAGTAGGACTCGTTATAGGATGGAACATCATGATATTTAGTTACGTGTTCTACTTTATGTCCGTTTTTCTCTAAAGTATCTGCCAATATTTGTCCAATACTCGTAACATTGTAATTCATATCAGTAGTATGGTGCATGTTGTTATCTAAGGATGAATAGGATTCAGTACCATGGGTATGATAAACTAGAATATAAGGTTTCTCCTTGTCTATAGTTAAAGTTTGTACATTTATAGGAGCTGGTAAATTTTCTAAAGAAACTTTCCCTTCAGAGTCATGGATAATTATCAAATCCTCATACTCTTCTAGTCTGTCAATTATGATTATATCTTCAAGTACTTCTGGATTGTTATCGTACTGCTCTATATTATTTTCATCTAATTGTTCTGGTTTTTTTGCATTTACAGCTTCATAGTAATTGACTATAGCTGGAAATTGCCCTTTGAATAAACTGTTTAATTTATTATATATGAACTCATTTATATTCAAAAATATAGACTTTCCATTCCCATAATACTCATTTTTATAAATATTTATAATTGAACTAGTTTTTCCTAATAGCAGCATGTAAAATTCACTTTCAAGAGATAAACTTGGATTGAAAACCTCCTTCGCTTCCATAGGCTTTTCTGATTGATTATTTGCTAAATTAATGATTATGGTGCCAATATTAAATGCTATAAGGCAAACTAGAGCAATTATTATATAGTTATTTGTATATTCTTTCCCTCTCATATAAAACACTCCTTAACTTATGTATTCAATAAATAATTTTATTCATCATTAATCTTACATATGATTAATGATTTAGAGAGGGAAAGAATAAAATATTTCATCTTATATATCTATTAACATCCTTTAGCTCAATACCGGGATGTAGAGCTATATTTAAACCATTAGCAATAATAATAGATAGGTCATCAATTAATTGATCTATTTCTTTTGGTGTTACTAGAACATTTGGCATATATGGTTCTAATACTTCTTTAATTAGCTGATATTTTTCCTCGTTGGATACTCTTTCTAACATAGAATAGAATTCCGTTCCCACTTGAGCCTGTTCTTTCATAGAATCAATTATCAAATCTATGGTATCGTTAACCATCGTAGCAGCATCCACAACAGTAGGCACTCCAATAGCAATAACGGGAATTCCTAGATATTCCTCATTTAAGCCTATTCTCTTATTGCCAACTCCACTTCCTGGATTAATACCTGTATCCGATATTTGAATAGTAGTGCTTACTCTATTCATTTTACGAGATGCTAAAGAATCAATAGCTATTACCAAATCTGGATTTGTCTTTTCGACAATTCCCTTGACTATTTCTCCTGTTTCTATTCCTGTAAGACCCATAACTCCAGGAGAAATGGCTGAAACATTTGCTACAGTTTCGTCTCTGTCCTTTTTGTAAGCAACAAAAAACTGTCTTGTAACTAACACTCTATCTACTACTTTTGGCCCTAATGCATCTGGAGTTACATTCCAGTTTCCTAAACCTACTATCAATGTCTTTGTATTCTCATCATTTCTGCCAAGACCTTTTATTTCTTTAGCTACTAACTGGCTAACTTCATCTTTTAAATCCTGATCTGTATTTTTTAATCCAGGTATTTCTATTGTTATATATGTTCCTTTTGGTTTGCCTAAATTTTTTGAACCAATTTCATCAACTATTTTTATTCTAGTAACCGTATAGTTTTCGCTTTCATCAGTTTCTATGTCTACTCCGGAGCTTCTTTTTGTGCTGTCTGTTTATATAATTCTGTGCTTTCTAACGCTAAATCAGTTCTAATATTAAACATATGTATCCTCTCCTTTCTATTCTTGAAATTATTTTTGTGCAATAATATAATTTTATGTATATAAAATTAATTATCCTTGCAATTAATCTATCTTCGTGGTAAAATAACTGTTGTTAGTATAGAGGAGGTGAATTTGTTGGCAAACATCAAATCTGCAGAAAAAAGAATTAGAACTATCAAAAAGAGAACAGCACTAAACAGAAGTAGAAAATCCGAAATAAAGACTTATATTAAAAAGTTTGATTTAGCTTTAGGAAATGGAAATATAGATGAAGCTAAAGAATTACTTAAAATTATAGATAAAAAATTAAAAAGAGCAGCTTGTAAAAACGTTATTCATAAAAATAACGCTTCAAGAAAAGTTAGTGCTCTTACAAAGAAATTAAACAAAAAAATAGAAGAAGCAGTATAAAATAAAACTTCGGGGTTGCCGAAGTTTTTATTTTACATTTTATAACATAGATTTGTTATCAATAGTTCCAAGGCCAATCGCTCATCCATAGAACTGGATTTTAAATTTTTGTCTGTTTCCAAACAATAGAACATGGCTTTTTCTAATTGATCTATTGTAAAGTTGCTACTTTGACTAGATACTTTTTGAAACTCAAATGTACTAATATTCATCTTCTTATTAATATCATTATCCGAATATCCCTTTTCTTTTAATAATCTATAGTTTAGCATATTTCTCAATTGTCTTACTATCATATGTAATATAAGTAGTACTGGATGATTGGCCATATAGATTTCATTGAACAACTTAAGTGCCGTTTCACCATTTCTGTTACCTATAGAAGTTAGTAGATTAAATACATTCATTTCTAAGGATTTAGACATAATGGCATCTATATGATCTTTTGTAACTTCTTTATCCTCCGGCTTATAATTACAGATCTTATTGATTTCATTTTCCAAATCATATAGTGTTTTTTTATTATTAGAATCAAAGTAATAGGATTGCTGAATAAAATAGCTAATATTAGGCTTAGAAATTATCTTATTAAAGCTATTGAATTTCTTTTCAACCCATGAATTTAAATCCTTCCCCTTTAATTTTTTAAATTCAACTATATCTCCTACTTTATTTATAGCTTTATATACACTACTCAACTTATTAATGTCTTCATGTTTGATTGTAAATATTAGGCATACATAAGGATCAAGTTTATGCATGTAATTAGATAAAGAATTTACATCTATTTCTCTAACTCCTTCTGATTTTGGCTTGCTCTTTAATAAATAAGGAAAATCCTTAATTATTACAATCTTCTTCTCAGACATAAACGGCAAGGTTTCACAAGCATCAATTATCCTATTAAATTCTATAGTTTCTCCATCTAAAACCACATAGTTTAAGGATTCAAAATTCTCGTCTATAAAATAATCTTTAACAAATCTTACTGAATAATCAATTAAATACTCTTCTTCTCCATAAAACAAGTATACGGATTTTAAATCATTAGATTTTACCTTATCAATAAATTCTTTCCAGTTCAATCCTTTTCAACTCCTCATCAGCTTTTATGAAAAACTTCATGGCAACATATATAATGATACTATAAATTATCAAAAAAGAAATATGTGAATAATGAGTTTTGATTAAATGATATATACTTGGCTTTTCTTTAATAAAGGTATCCATTAGAAAACCATCTTTACCTATATAAACTCTTATTAATCCAGATTCATCAGTTCTATAAAGGCTTATATTGTTTTCTCTATATCTCTCTATAACTTCATCATGAGGGTGTCCAAACATATTATTTCTGCCTACAGAAACAACAGCTATTTTAGGTCTTAGCTTTTGTAGTAATTCTAATGATGAAGATGTATTGCTGCCATGATGGGGCACCTTTATTAAATCAATATCTCTATTTAACGTTTCTATTACATGGGATTCCCCTTTTCTCTCAATATCTCCTGTAAACAGAATGGTATTGTTAAAATGTTTTAACAGTAAAACAAGGGATAGCTCATTGTCTTCATTCCACGCTGCTTTTAATAATTGTTCATCTGGGCCTATTACGATAACAAAAGTATTTTCGTCTAGCTTAAGTAGATCCCTTTTACTTAAAACTCTAATGGGTATGCCCTTTTCAACAGAAATATCTTTAATATCTCTATATAAATTATTATTATCATCTACATAGCTAACATATAAATTCTCAATATTCATGTTGTCCATTAAATAAGGTAAACTCTTGCAGTGATCTTCATGAAAATGAGTGACGAAAACTCCTTTAAGTTTAAATATACCTTCCTTTTCTAGGTATGGCAATAAAATATTTTTCCCAACATCAAATTCTCGAAATACATTTCCGCCAGTATCTATTAAATAATTGCCTTCTTTACTCTTTATTAGAATACTATCCCCTTGACCTACATCTATAAATTCCACAGTAATTGAATTATCCATAGTTGCCAAAACCTGATGAGTTAGTGAATAGGCAATGACAAATAATAGAATTACTTTTAAGGCCCTATTCCAAATGCTCCGAAATTGAATAATGTCAAATATAATAAATATTACAATGTAATATAGGATAATCTCCCATATGGATGGTGACCTGAATTTAATATATAACACTGGAAAATAGCTTAATATGTTCATTCCTAAAGATTGTATGTTTATAATACTATCAATTATTATTCCAATAGAATTTGCTATATGTTCACTGATAACTGAAATAGGAATTAGCATTATGGTCATTACAAGACAGATATTGAATAAAGGGATTAATAGCAGATTAGCAACAATTCCGATAGTAGGTATCCTATTAAAATGATAAGCTAATATTGGAAAAATGCCTATTTGGGCTACAACTATTGAAGATAAGGACTTGAATATACCTTCATTGGTAAAATGTAATATCTTTTTTATTTTTGGACCATAGCAGATGATAAAAAAAGTTGTAATAAAAGATAATTGGAATCCAATGTCAAATATCCAGAAAGGATTTATAATTATAAGCAATAATAGAGCAAAAAATAGACTATTCAGCGAATTATATGGCTTTTTAAATAACTGAGAAGACAGCAAAACAGTATACATTATATTAGCCCTAAGAACCGATACAGGATTTCCAATTATATAAGCGTATATCCAAATTATGATTATGCTAACCACTATGTTGATTTTTCTGTTGACTCCTATATAAGCAAACAAGCTAATTAATAAACTAGTTAATATGCCAATATGCAATCCTGATACTGCTATTACATGTGCTAATCCTAAATCACGGAATTGTTGAATTTCTTCTTCCCCTAAATAACTATAATCTCCTAATAATATCGATTTCATTATGGAGCTACTGTTATCGTTAATATGTAAATCCAGTATCTTCTCTACCTTTTCCTTTACATCAATTCTAAATCTAGTTATAAAATCCAACGGATTTCTTGTTAACTCTATTATTTCATATTCTCTTATAGTACATATAGTAAAAATTCTATCTGATAATAAATTTAGCTTTTGATTATATAAATGTGGATTTGTGTTTTGCAATGGTTCCCTAAGTGTACCATTGAATCTTATTGTATCTCCTATACTAAGGGTTTTATTTCCTATAACATTTAATACTGATTTTTCTGAAACTTTTTCATGTACATTATACTGTTTAACACCATGAACTCTGATGATATACTTACTTTCATTCTCTGATATATCTATTACTTCCTCAACATCTGCAACAATTTCAATGGGCTTGTCCAAATACTGAATTAGTTGACTACTAGTAAGTCTTAAATCAATTAGCACCATTCCTATTAAAAACAACATTACCACTAATCCAGTGCTAATTTCATATTTTAATTTTATACCAAGTAGACAAAATATTATGGATGCAATCAATAAAGACAATAGTATAGTAAGATTTACTTCTATAAAATAGCAAAATATTACGCCCAATATAATTGGAATAGTAATAAATGCTAATGGATATTTCATCAGATTATCTCCTTCTGTTTCTATTAGCCTTATTTAATGCCCATATAACTATTATCATACCTAAAAGGGTAATCATCTTTCCTAAAAATTCTCTATCCATTACACTTCCCCTTTCAAATCGTGTCATAATTATTTTA
>Ga0134092_1001707_pt1 | contig 18535 bp, 13 predicted proteins | sample 3_6taG_FD_94454 | JGI IMG/M metagenome (GOLD analysis project Ga0134092, IMG submission 94454) | Switchgrass degrading microbial communities from high solid loading bioreactors in New Hampshire, USA - 3_6_20_6_A3 metaG | ecosystem: Engineered > Bioreactor > Semi-continuous > Anaerobic >... | reverse complement strand
ATATTAGATAAAAATAATATTAATAAGATTACAGTAGCAAAATGGTGATAGAAGCAAAATAATAATAATAATAATAATATATGCGATAATCTTTAAGCTACTTGAATACTTTGGTACTCGGAGAGGGGTTGTAAGGTTAAGTATGAAGTTCACTAAAATGCAGGGGCTCGGAAACGATTATGTCTATATAAATTGTATAAAGAGCTGCCCCGATAATCTTCTCGAAAATATACCCAAGGTTGCGAGGTTTGTAAGTGACAGGCATTTCGGAATCGGCTCTGACGGGCTTGTGCTTATAATGCCATCTGATGTGGCTGATTTCAGGATGAGGATGTTCAACTCTGACGGCAGCGAAGCAGAAATGTGCGGAAATGCAATAAGATGTGTCGGAAAATACGTATATGATAATGGCTTTACGGCAAAAACAACCGTAAGCATTGAAACATTGGCAGGCATTAAGGTACTCAGCTTGGTTCCGGAGCATAACAGGATTGTATCGGTAAGGGTCGACATGGGAGAACCTGTCCTGAACCCTGCGGACATACCCGTTATACACGGCGGCAATCGATTTATTTCCCAGCCTTTGGAGATTGACGGCAGGTTATATAAAGTCACATGCGTTTCTATGGGGAACCCTCATGCGGTAACATATGTGGATGATGTTGACAATTTCCCCGTTAAAGAAGTGGGCCCTAAGATGGAAAACCATAACCTTTTTCCCAAAAGAATTAATGCAGAGTTTGTGCAGGTAATAGACGAAAAAACGCTTAAAATGAGGGTATGGGAAAGAGGGGCAGGGGAAACCATGGCCTGCGGAACAGGTGCATCTGCCGTGCTGGTTGCTTCCGTGCTTAACGGTTTGAGCGAACGGAAGGCTACGGTAAAATTAGCCGGCGGAGATCTGATTATTGAGTGGAGTGAAAGCGACAACCATGTATATATGACAGGGCCTGCCGTGAAAGTTTTCGAGGGGGAAATAGACCTGGATGAAGTGATTGGGCAAAGCGGCAGGTAAAATATAATCATTATAATCATAAAGATAATCATAAAGAAAAGCTTAATATAAAGGATGAAAAATATAATCTTATGTAAAGATTAGTGAAGATTAATGTAAAGGAGAAGGTGTATGGTAAGGGTTAACGAGAATTATCTTAAATTACCCGGGAATTACCTTTTTTCTGAAATTGGGAGAAGGGTGGCCAAATTTAAAGCAGAAAACCCTGATGCTAACATTATAAGGCTCGGAATTGGGGATGTGACAAGGCCGCTGCCTGAAGCTGTTATAAAAAGCATGCATGAAGCAGTGGATGAAATGGCCAGAATTGAAACTTTCAAGGGCTATGGACCGGAACAGGGGTACAGTTTCCTGATACAAAAGATTATTGAATATGATTACAGGCCTCTGGGCATTGAACTGGATGAGGATGAGATTTTTATAAGCGACGGCTCGAAGTGCGATACGGGAAATATTCAGGAGATATTCGGAATCGATAATATTGTTGCCGTTACAGATCCCGTTTACCCGGTATATGTTGATACAAATGTTATGGCAGGCAGAACGGGAGCATTGGACAGCAGCGGAAGATTTGAAAAAATAGTATATCTGCCTTGCAACGCGGAGAATAATTTTATTCCCCAATTGCCCGAAACAAGGGTTGATATGATATACCTATGTTATCCCAATAATCCCACCGGGATGACCCTTTCCAGGGAAGAATTAAAGAAGTGGGTTGATTACGCCATAGAAAACAAGTCGGTAATCCTTTATGACGGTGCTTATGAAGCCTATATAACCGAAAAAGATATACCCCACAGCATTTATGAAATAGAGGGGGCAAGGAAAGTAGCAATAGAATTCAGGAGTTTTTCCAAGAAGGCAGGTTTTACGGGTACCAGGTGTGCTTATACCGTTGTACCGAAAGAGGTTGCGGCTTATACTGGCAAAGGGGAACCGGTGTCATTGAACAAGCTGTGGAACAGAAGGCAAAGCACAAAGTTCAACGGTGTGGCATACATCATTCAGAGAGGTGCGGCTGCCGTCTATACCGAGGAAGGACAAAGGCAGGTAAAATCCATAATTGACTATTATATGACCAATGCAAGGATTATCCGAGAAGGATTGTTAAGTATCGGCCTTCAGGTTTTCGGCGGAGTGAATGCCCCGTATATATGGCTTAAAACTCCTAACGGGATGGATTCCTGGCAGTTTTTTGACAAGCTGCTGAAGGAAGCAAATATTGTAGGTACACCCGGTGTGGGCTTTGGCCCAAGCGGGGAAGGATATTTCAGGCTTACCGCCTTCGGAAGCAGGGAAAGCACCGAAGAAGCGGTTGAAAGATTTAAAACAAGGCTAAAATTGGATTAAATTAATGAACCTGTAATAATCATTTTAACGGGGGTAATAAAACAAATGCATAAAATGCAGAATAATTTAATCCGGGTAATCAATGAGGATTTTTCCGATTTTGATATCGGTGAATTCCCCTATGATAAAGAACATTCCGCCCTTGGTGAATATCATTATGTAATGCCGGATGGGTACAGGGGAAACTGGTATGATCCCATCGTATGCTATAAATGGCGTTCTGACGGGCCTACATGGATAATTACCGAAAGGGACGGCAAAAAATACATGGAACAGACAAGGATGCCAATCCCGGAGGGTGTATTTAAAGAAATGTGGCACATGCTTGTGACGGGGGATGAATACCTGGAGAATTTTATACTGAAGGCCAAAGTCAGGCTTCTTTCCACGGGGTCATACACAGGCCTTCTTTTCAGATACATACATTCCCGGTGCCATTACGCTCTATGCTTTTTCAATCAAAAGCTGTGTTTTTTAAAGAGGGACCAGGACAGGTTAACCAGCCTGTCCGAAGTAGATTATTCCTATAATTGCGATGATGAATACGAGCTGGAAGTAAAATGCAGGGGAAATTTCTTTGAGGCTTATGTCAACGGCGAGAAATGTATGGAGGCGGAAGACCCTGAAAACAGTTATAAAAGGGGAAAAATCGCCATTGTTTCGGTAGTGCCTGCACAATTTACAGGCATTGAGCTAATGATGGCCGGTGAAGATTATGAAAAGTACCGGATGAATAGGGAAGAAGGCAGAAAAAAATGCCTGAAGAAAAGAGATATATATCCAAAACCTGTTCTATGGAAAACCATTGATTTGAAGGACTTTGGAACCGGAAGGCAGATTCGTTTCGGCCATTTAACGGGGACGAAAGATGTCCATATTGTACTGGCCCAGCACCAAAAAAGAGTGGCCAGGGATTCATATGCCCATATTAGCTGCCTTACGGCCATTGACCTGGACGGAAATATACTGTGGCAGCTTGGCAGGCCGGAAAAGAAAATTGAGAACACCAGGATAAGCGCCGATCTGCCGTTCCAGGTATACGATATAGATGGTGACGGCTTTGACGAAGTAATTGCAGCCATTAATTTTGAATTATGCATCCTTGACGGACGTACGGGAAAAAAGAAAAAATCCGTACCAACTCCCCATTTGCGTGTACGGGAAAGGGCATCTGAAAAGGTATATAATCCCGGACATGCCTTTGACAGGTTAAATGTGGATTCTATCTGCATAGCTAATTTTTCGGGAAAGGAAAGGCCCTCGGATATAGTGATAAAGGACAGGTACAGTACGGTTTGGGCCTATGACAGTGAGCTAAATTTGCTTTGGGAGCATAAACACGGCAATACCGGGCATTATCCCTTCGTATATGATATTAACGGCGACGGAAAAGATGAAATGATAATAGGATATGACCTTGTAGACAGTAAGGGCAACATAATATGGAGCCTGCCGGTTCCCTCAGATCATACCGATGAAATTATAGTGGCTAAATTGGATCCCAGGAAAAAAGAAGAGGTTATATTAATGGCCTCGGGATTTGAAGGATTTATAATGGCCGATGCGAAAGGAAATATAATCAAAAAGCAAATGCTCGGCCATGCCCAGCGGATAAGCGTGGGCAATTACAGGGATGATATTAGGGGCTTGGAAATTTGTGTTTCCACGTTTTGGGGTTCCCAGGGGATTATATATATATTCGATTGCGACGGAAATTTACTGCATCAGTTTGAACCCGGAACAAACGGCAATATAATTGCACCGGTGAACTGGACGGATAACGGTACTGAATTGATACTGTTGAACGGAAGCAGAGAATACGGGGGAATGATTGACGGATACGGGCAACGGGTTGTTGAATTTCCCGATGACGGCCATCCGGAACTGTGTGCGGATGTGATTGACCTGGTGGGTGATGACAGGGATGAGATTATTTTATGGGATGAAGAAAAAATGTATATATACACCCAGGAAGATTCGGATATCCTGAAACCCGGGAATGAAAGCTGCAATAAGCGCCAGCGAAAACGGTTGAAAAATCCCTTGTACAACTGTTCAAATTACAGAGGAGAGTATTCCTATTTGGAGGTGGAATAACAAATACAATGAAAAACCTTGGACTGGTTCATATATATACAGGAGAGGGAAAGGGAAAAACTACCGCGGCCATAGGCCTTGGAATAAGGGCCTGCGGAAGAGGGCTAAAAGTACTGATGGCCCAGTTCCTTAAGGGAACTGAGACAGGAGAAATACCGGCATTGAAAAGGCTTGAACCTGGATTTACATTATACAGGGCTGATTGTTCCTTTTCTAAATTCACATGGGAGATGAGTCCTGAAGAGCTTAAAAAGGCAGGCGAAATTCAGAACGGTATATTTCAATACATGAAAAAGGCAGCATTTAGCGGGGAATGGGATGTAATTATTCTTGACGAGATTATGGCTGCTGTTAATCAAAAGTTTTTATCAAAAGACGAGGTTATAGAGTTTATAAGGAATAAGCCCGATAATGTGGAGCTTGTTCTTACCGGAAGGGATGCCCCTGCCGAATTTATAGAGCTGGCTGACTATGTTTCCGAGATTAGTGCCGTTAAACACCCTATGGATAAAGGGATTTTTGCAAGAGAAGGTATAGAATATTAACAAAATTTATTTTCCGATTTTATGAGTTTTTTGTGAGTTATTGGGTATTGACATTATTTAATTATTAATTAATATTTTATTTAATAAAAACAAAAGGGAAAAAGAACCACTTTTAACAAAACAGATACAATTAACAAAGTGAAATAAATTATTTTTTGTAAATCATTACTGTAAATTATTACTGTAATAAAAGAAAAATTAAACGAAGCAAGGGGGGAAATTGATGGAAAAGAAAACAAATAATACACACAATTTACAGCTATTAGTACTTAACGGCGTAATGATTGCACTGGTTTTCCTGACAACATTTATAATACGATTTCCCGGACCCATTCCACCCGGATATATTAACCTGGGGGATACTGTCATAATTATCACTGCGCTGTTACTTGGGAAAAACAGCGGTTTCATTGCCGGTGCTTTTGGATCCGCACTGGCCGATGTGGCTGTACCCGGCGGATATATTTTTGCCCCGGTTACCTTTATTGTAAAAGGGATAGAAGGGTACATAATCGGAAGGATGGCATTTCCTGATAATAAGAGCCTGTCAAAAGTTGAAATGAGAAAAATAATTGCCGTAATAACAGGGCAATTGGTGATGGTTGCAGGCTATTTTATTGCCGAAATGTCTGTTATGAAGCTGTTTGATCCTGTTTTCGGCTTATCGGCGGCCATTGCCGAACTTCCCCTTAACCTGGTACAAGGTGCGGCGAGCGCGGTATTGGGCTATATGCTTTATATATTACTGGAAAGAGCAGGAGTGAGAAAACTATTGGAGTGAAATCCGGATAATTTTCATAAGGTTTTTTTTCATAAGGGTTTTCTGTTTTCTGAATAATTTTCCGTTACTTGTGCACTTTAGAATATGGGGTCATGCCGGTATGATACATGTAAGGAGGAAATGTACAAGGTGCACACAATAACTGAAATGATTAAAGCTCTCATCGATTTTAAGGTATTGGTGGGAGCTTTTTTGGCTTTTATGATTCCTTATGGCTTATCATTATTTTTCAACTGGTTTGCGGGACAATACAAAAAAAAGTAGCAGCCCGGAGAATTATTTTCCCTTCTTCTGCACATAATAAAAACGCATGGAAGAAGGGGAAAGATAATGTTTATGCGGTTTAACAGAAGGAAAAATAAAAAAGAAGATATTGCAAATGACAAAGACAGCATTATAAATGATAATGATAATGTTATCAACGATAATATTAAGGACTATAATAAAATTCCGGTTGAAAAAAGCTTACATTCAAATGTAAAAACCGTTAAAAAGGCGTTGGAATATAGTCCTGATCTGGTCATTCGGACGATTAAGTTGGAAAACGTAAAATCGGAAATTGTTGTAATGTATCTTGACGGCCTTGCTGACAGCAGGAATATAGAGAAAAATGTAATACAGCCGATACTGAAGAAATTTTATAAAAAAAAACCTGATGAAAAAAACTATGACGGAAATGTCATTGAGAAACCAATCTCGATTGAAGAATTAAAAAATTCCATACTTTCAGTAAGTGAGCTTAAGGAAACGGCCACCGTCAATGAATGCATAGCGGGAATTCTTGCCGGGGATACGGTTCTGTTTATTGATAACGTTAATAAAGCCTTAGTTATAAACAGTCCCGGATGGCCGACCAGAATGCCGGAAGAACCTACCACGGAAGCCAGTGTAATAGGGCCCAGGGATGGTTTTGTTGAGACTCTTAGGGATAATATTGTAATGGTCCGTCGTCGTATCAAGGATCATAACTTATCCATAATAAAACTTAAATTAGGACGCAGGACAAGCACTGATGTAGCCATAGCATATATAAAAGGCATCGCCAACAGGGATATTGTTAAAGAAGTAGTGAGCAGGGTAGAGAAGATAGATGTTGACGAGATAATAGAAGCAGGTACTATTATGCAATTTATAGAGGACAATTTTCTTTCTCCTTTTCCCCAGATGCAATATACCGAGCGACCTGACAGGGTAGTTGCCGCATTAATTGAAGGCCGTATTGCCATACTGGTGGATAATACGCCCTTTGTCCTTATTGCGCCTGCAAGTTTACCAATGTTTTTACAGACTCCGGAAGACTACTATGAACGTTGGATATATACTTCATTAATCCGGTTCCTGAGGTACCTGGTTATTATGATAGCATTGTTCCTTCCGGGTATTTATGTTGCCTTAATATCCTACCATCAGGGGTTGATACCTACAAAACTCGCTATTTTTATAGCTGCCACCAGGGAAGGCGTTCCCGTTCCCTCCCTGATAGAGGCAATCTTAATGGAAGTTACGTTGGAAATTTTAAGGGAAGCCGGTATACGTTTGCCTAAAACCGTAGGACAGGCGGTAGGTATCGTAGGTGGTCTGGTCGTCGGAGAAGCGGCGGTAAGGGCAGGACTTGTCAGTGCCGTTTATGTAGTTATTGTAGCCCTTACGGGAATAGCGTCTTTCTCCATGGCTCAATATCCCTTTGGCATCCCGTTAAGGATCCTGCGTTTTGTCATTATATTGGCAGCAGGAGTGCTTGGCTTATACGGTGTTATGCTCTCTTTTATCATACTTACCGTACACCTTGTAAAACTTAAAAGTTTCGGGGTCAATTATTTGTCGCCCTATATTCCATACAGGCCTGCTGATTGGAAAGACTTTTTATTCCGTGCTCCTGTCATGGGAATGAAGAAACGGCCTGAAATGCTAAAGACCGAAGATAAGAATAGGCAAAGTAACTAACCTCGATTTGAAATTACGATTAAAGGGCAATTAAGCAAGCAATAATAATTGAAAGGCAGGGTGAAGGTTTATACAAAACAACATTAGGGATAAAATTTCCGCTGTACAAACAGCTGTTATCATATCATCGGTAATAATAGGCGGCGGGATTCTTACCATGGTAAGGTCGGCCGCATTGATTGTTAATACTCCTGATGTATGGTTATCCGTACTTTTCAGCGGATTGGCTTCAATTGTTTTGGGCGTCATATTGGCAAAACTTGGGCAGAGGTTTCCTGAAAAAACATTTTTCCAATACAACCGGATTATTGTAGGTAAATTTTTCGGATGGATCATCAGCGCTTATGTAATTATATTTTATATCCTGTTGGCAGCACTTGAAACCCGCCTGATAGCTGAACTTGTGCATACATACCTGCTGCTACGTACTCCTATTGAAGTAGTAATTATATCTTTTATGTGCGTTAGCACATACCTGACCGTTGGGGGAATAAATCCCATTGCACGTACTTTTGAATTGTACTTATCCATTATCGTTTTTATGCTTATCAGCATCCTTTTGCTGGGATTACAGCATTTTGAGCTGGATAATGTTCTGCCTGTGCTGGGAAAAGGTTTACTGCCCGTAATAAAAGGTATGAAAGCAACGTTGCTGGTATATGTTGGCTATGAGGTCATAATGATACTCACCGCGTTCATGAAGGAGCCACGTAAAGCCGTTAAAGCCGTTGTAGCCGGGACTGCAATCCCAGTTTTGATTTACATTATAGTATCCGTAATATCAATAGGGGTCTTAACGGTGGATGAAATAAAGATACTTACATGGCCCTTGACGTCATTGGTAAATTCAATTGAGTATCCGGGCGGATTTATTGAAAACTTCCAAATATTTTTTCTTATTGTATGGATACTGGCAATATACACCACGTATGTGGGAGCTCATTATGCGGCAAGCCTTGGCCTGAGCCAGATATTTAACAAGGATTTTGGTATTTTCGTTTATGCTTTGAATCCTGTGATATATGTGCTTTCTTTAATGCCGCAAAACATGAGTGAAGTATTCAGATTCGGGGAACTGATAGGTTATTTGGGAATAACGGTGTCGGGTTTTATACCCATATTATTGTATATCATTGCTATTATCAGAAAGAAGGGGGGAAGTCCAAAAAGAAATGAAACGTAAGCTTCTGCTGGTGCTGTTTGCTGTCCTTATTCCCTTTGTTTCAACCGGATGCTGGGACAGGACCGAACTTGAGGAAAGATTGATTATAGTAGGTATGGCTATTGATTGTACTGAAGATAGAAAAATTATACTTACCCCAAACTATGTTATACCTGAAGGGGTAGGGGGAGGAGAAAAAACTGCGGCTCCGCAAAAACTGCCCTATGCAAACACATCGGTTGAAGGAAGAAATATAATAGAAATAATAGAAATGTTCGGAAACATTATCAGCCGCAGGCCGAACTATGAGCACTTAAAAGTTATTATAATCGGTGAAGAAGTAGCCAGGTCATTTAACTTGTATGAATTGATCAATACCCTTATACGACATCCTGAAATGCCTAGGAATGTAAATGTACTCATTTCCGAAGGGGAAGCCCGACAATTTTTTGAGGAGCAGCCAAATATTGAAGATATACCTTCTTTTAATATTTTAATGATATTATCCGATGCAAAATATAAACTGGGTATACCGCCTGAATTAGGCCTTGGAGATATATCTGAAAAAATGTCGGGGAGTAAAAGTTTTGTTGTCCAGAGAATAGCAATGCGAAACGGTATTCAATCCCTCCCTGACACCGTTCCGATTGGTTCAGGAAGCGGAGCAGGAAAAGGTGATATATACGAGGTTAGGGGTGCTGCTGTCATAGAAAGCGGCACATATATGCTGGCAGGCTGGTTAAATGATATGGAAACGGATGCCTTGAACTGGATAATGGGGAAGTCAAATAACGGAATTGTGGAGATAGAGCAGAAGGATACGGGAGAAATCATTGTATATAAGATAAACAGGGTTAAGACAAGTATAAAACCAAAAGTCACGGGAAACAACATTTCATTTACAATAGAAAGCGAATTTGAAGGAGCCTTGACTGAAGTCAGGGATATGAAAATCGATATCTTTAGGGATAACATAATAAATGAGGTGGAAGAAACCGCTGCGGAAATAATAAAGGACAGGATGGAAAAAACAATGAACAGGATCCAAAAGGAATTAAAGGCTGATGTGGCGGATTTCGGTAAAAAGCTATCCATAAAATATTATTCGGTTTGGGAACAGGTAAAGGACAACTGGGAGGAAGTTTTCAGCAAGGCGGCTATAGACATAAAAGTGAAAGCATATGTTAGAGAATTCGGAAGAAAAGGAGGATTTAAGTAATCAGGATTTCTTATTGATTCAGGGTAAATCATGGTATAATAAATTATGGTATAATAAGTAATGGTATAATAATAAATATTAGTAAATGATGGAAACGCAGAAAAAGTAAAACGGCAGCATCATAAGGCAGAATGGCAAATAAACGATAATAAGTTAATAAAATAAAAAAGTAAACAAGCAGAAAGGAAGAAAGGATTACCCATGAAAATAACGGTTCTTGGAAATTACGGCCCGTTTCCTGCTGCAGGTGGGGCATGTTCCGGATACCTCCTGCAGGAAGAAGGCGATGGTAGAAAATACAATATACTTATTGATTGTGGGAATGGTGTGTTGAGCAACCTTCAGAAAATAATTAAAATAGAAGATATTGACGCGATAGTACTTTCCCATTTGCATTATGACCATATGGCAGATATGTTTGTGCTGCAGTATGCAGTTGATCTGAAAAACAAAAGGGAAAATATGAACAAGGTAATGACCGTATATGCACCTTCCGAGCCATTAGCCGTCTTTGAAATGCTGGATGTGGCTAATATTTTTGACCTAAGGCCTATAACAGAGGACCTTGTATTGAGGTTCGGAGATTTGACGTTAACTTTTGCCGGCATGAAGCATCCTTTTAAATCCTTCGCCGTTTCCATGGAAAACAAGGGAAAGAGGTTTGTTTATTCCGGAGATACATCCTGGTGCGATAATATCCTCGAGTTTTCCAAAAACTCCGATATATTGATGCTTGATTCGGGCCTTTTGTCAAGGGATAAGAAGAGTGAGAATGTTGCCCACCTTACGGCTGAAGAATGCGGTATAATTGCGGAAAAGGCCGGGGCGCGGCTCCTGCTGCTTACCCATTTGTGGCCGGGTTATAAACCTGAAGAATTGTTGTCGGAAGCAAAGCAAAAGTTTGATAATGTAAAAGTCACGGCAAGTTTCGATGAATATAATTTATAAATAATATATATCAGAAATATATTAGAAATATATCTGAAATATATCTAGTATACCTCTTATTATATGCAAGTAATTGCATCTTCTGATGTTTTGAATAAAGGTTAATTATTGATTGATAATTAATAGTTTTATTAATTATTAATAATCATGTTAATGTTTATAAAAATTAATACTATTAAATCTATTAATCATAAATTAATTATAAATTCTAAGTGGGTGATCCTTTATGCTTTTTAAAGTTATCAATAAAAACAGGGTTATACAAGTAACCCTGATTTTTGCAGTCATAATTGCCCTTGTGCTGGGCGGATGTTCCGGCAATGGGGCTAATAACTCAAAAGATAAAGAAACTGGTAGTACAAAGGAGGACAAAATAATGCGTCAAATGGAAGAACTAAACAGGGGCCTTATAGCCATAAAGGTTGACAATGGCGTATATGTGGGATGGCGCCTGTTTGGCACCGAGCCGGATGATATTGCTTTTAACCTTTACCGGGATGGTAAAAAAATCAACTCATCACCGATAAAATCAAGTACAAACTACCTGGATGAAGAAGGGACACTGGAATCAACCTATTTCGTAAGGGCAGTTATAAACGGCGAAGAACAAGAACCTTCGGAAACGGTAGGTGTCTGGAAAAACAATTATCTTTCAATACCGCTCCGGGTTCCCGAAGGCGGGGTTACCCCCGATGGAGTTAAATATACATACAATGCAAATGATGCCAGTGTTGGCGACCTGGATGGGGACGGTGAATATGAGATTGTTTTAAAGTGGGATCCTACAAATTCACACGATAATGCCCACCAGGGGTATACCGGAAATGTGTACCTGGATGCATACAAGTTGGACGGCACTTTCATGTGGAGAATTGACCTCGGAAGAAACATACGGGCCGGTGCACATTATACCCAGTTCCTGGTATATGATTTTGACGGGGACGGCAAGGCGGAAATAGTTTGTAAAACAGCAGACGGAACAATAGACGGACAAGGTAACGTTATCGGGGATAAGGACGCGGATTACAGGGATTCCAGCGGTTATATACTGAGAGGACCAGAATACCTCACCGTATTTGAGGGACTTACAGGAAAGGCGCTTTTTACAACGGAATATGATCCCCCAAGGGGGAATGTGGCGGCCTGGGGCGACAGCTATGGTAACAGGGTGGACCGCTTCCTGGCTGCGGTTGCCTACCTTGACGGTGAAAGGCCAAGTATTGTAATGTGCCGTGGGTACTATACAAGAACGGTATTGGTGGCATACAATTGGAGAGACGGAAAGCTGACAAAGCTGTGGAGGTTTGATACTGCCGAGAATAAGGAATATAAGGGCTATGAAGGGCAAGGGAACCATAATTTGAGTGTTGCTGATGTTGACGGAGACGGATTTGATGAAATTATTTATGGCGCCTGTGCCATAGACCATGACGGAACAGGCCTTTATACTACGGGCCTCGGGCATGGGGATGCCATGCATTTGGGAGATTTGGATCCGGACAGGGAAGGCCTGGAGGTATTCGCAGTGCATGAATCCAAAACCTGCCCTGCAAGTATAGAATTCCGGGATGCCAGGACCGGTGAACTGATATGGGGTGTCCCTAAAGGCAAGGATGTGGGAAGAGGTCTTTCAGCCGACATAGACCCAAGGTACAAAGGAGAAGAGGTATGGGCTGCAGGCGAGTTATATGACTGCAAGGGAAATAAAATAGGCGATGCTCCGGCATCTGTGAATTTTGCCATCTGGTGGGACGGAGATCTGCTGCGGGAGCTTCTTGATCAAAACAGGATTGACAAGTGGGATTACATAAATGGCAAGCTTGTTAATATACTGACTGCAAGAGAATGCGAATCAAACAACGGTACAAAGGCTACGCCATGTCTGCAGGCGGATATTTTTGGAGACTGGAGAGAGGAAGTAATATGGAGGAAAGCGGATAATACCGAGTTGCGCATATACACAACTACTGATTTGACAGAACATCGCATATATACGCTCATGCATGACCCTGTTTACAGGCTGGGTATTGCATGGCAGAATGTAGCATACAATCAGCCGCCCCATACGAGTTTCTATCTTGGCGATGGCATGAAGGAAATTCCAAAACCTAATATATACACTGTTAAGGCAAAAAAATAATAATGTGCTTTTTTACCTGATTTCTTCCCGGAAAGCACGGGGAGTACAATTGTATCTTTTTTTAAATAGTGTGATGAAATGATTGACGTTATTAAACCCGACAAATTGGGAAATCTGGGTAATGCTGTAGCTGGTGTAGCGGAGAAGTTTTTCTGCTTCTACCAGCCTTTTTTTTATAATAAAATCCACAACGCTTAATCCTGTAACTTCTTTAAAAATATGGCAGAGATAATATTTGTTTATATAAAAACGTTTAGCAAGGAAATCCAGGGAAATATCCTTTGAGTAATTCGCATTGATATAGTTTACTATCTGAGAAACTCTCTGTTCTTTCGAATTAGGAAAAGAATCATCTTTTTCTATTATTCCCTTTTCAATCATGTCGATGATTGAGAGCAATATATCAAAAAAGGAAAGCATGGCTTTTAATTTTTCAATGCTTGTGGCATTCGGATTGCTTGCGGGATATATTTTGTTGTTAAAATCCTGCAGCATGGATTGGTTAAAACTTTCAGGAAGCGAAATCTTCTTTATCTTAAAAAGCTGATATATTTTACTTAAAACATCAGGATCTTTTATAACTTTACTAAAAGCCTCTTCACTTATATAAATAAGATATCTTTCCAGGTTAGTGTTATACAAGTACCAGGTTTTATGGTAAGTGAACTTGTCTATAAATATAACATCATACTTTCGTATGTGAAATGATTTATTATCTATGAAATAGGTCATTTCATCCCCGAGAAAATAATAAATTTCATAGCAATTATGGTAATGACTTGCCGGCATATTTGACTTCCGGGGAACGCTATAATATTCAACTTTAAAAATTTCACCTGGTGGTAAGGGCTCAAGCCTTTTTTTCATTACTGCACCTCTATATAATTATTTCCCATTTATATTTCAAACCATAATGCAAAAAAAATAAAACACTAATAAGAATTAAAGCAATATTTTTATATAGTAATTATTATATACAGCAATTTAGTTAAAGTAAAGATAATCACTCTCTTGTATAATATACACAAGATAAAGGAAAAAATATACAAAAATACATATCATTTCATTAAATGATAAATTCATTTAATAAAGGGGGATTTTAAATGAAATTAAAAAGAACTCTTTTAATTACCCTGCTCCTATCTTTTATTATCAGCATGATGTCAGGTTGTGTAAAAAGCGCCCCGGGAAATACTCCAGGTTCACCGGATGTATCCGCGCCAGGAACGAATAATACCGTTAAAGGACAGACCGAGCAAAGGGAAACAGGCACAGGAGAACAGGGAACAGCACAAAATCCAATATCGGAACCCTATATTGAAGATGTTGTTTTCAGAGAAGTCCCCATGGACCTGGGGGGAAGGGAAATTAAGTTTTTGTCTGCATTCCCGAATCGCTGGAGAAAGAATCCTAACGAAAACGCCATTACACCCAATGAAGTTCTTGAAGTAGTGGAAGCTCTGGAACAGATTGAAAAAGATTATAACTGCAAGATAACGGTTGAAGAAATAAAAGGAAGAAACTTACTGGAACAAGCGCTTGCTGCTAAAGCTGCAGGAGATACTCTTGGAGACATCCTTGAGATGGATATAACGGGCTCATATATGGAATCCCTTTACAGCGAAGGTATTGTAATGGATATGACAAACGACCCCATTATTGATCTGGGCGGTAATCCGTGGCTTCCCCAAACTCAATTTGCGAACATGTTTGGCAAGCAGTTCGGGGTTCATTTCCTTGCAAAGGGTTCAGGGGACGTATTGCGCGGTGTCCTAGTATATAACAAAACAATGGCGGAAAAATACGGCTTGCCTGATATTTATGAATTGGTAAGGAGGAAAGAATGGACATTCGACAAATTCAGGGAAGTCTGCGAAATTATTTATTCTAAGGCCGGAGGCCAGGTTTATCCAATAGGATATTCCCATGAAGGTATATTTATCCCCCTGTTCGTATTTGCAAACAACGGGACATATGTTGACAATACTCCCGAAGGATATAAGTATAACGCACTTCAGGAAAACACCCTTGAAGCCAACAATTTTGTTGTGGAGCTGATAAAGGCAGGTTATGTCATGCCTGAACGCGGTACTGATGAAATGTTTATGGACGGGAAATATGTCTTTTATTTCGGAAACTATTCCGCCCAGGCGAAATACAAAGCAAACATGTCCGACGAATACGGCCTGTTGCCGGTTCCGCTGGGCCCAAAAGCATCCCAATATTGCGCAGTCACATATAATGATTCAATATTCCACATATTTAATAATATAGAAAAACCCGAGCAGGTTGCCGCAGTTTTAGTTGCAATAGCTAACAGATGTTCAAAGAAAAATATAATTCATGATGAAATGATGACTGTTTTATCTAATATGGAGTCAGCAGAAGTGTTTGAAATTCTTTACAGAAACGTAAAATGTGATCTCAGCCGTGTTGTAAGTACTGTCAGGAGTATATTTAAGGATGCAAATAACAAAATCCTGGCAAGGGAGGTCACTCCTGCTGAGATCTTGGAAAGCATAGGTTCTGAAGTGCAGAGCCTTCTTGACCAAGTCATATATAAAGGAGAATAAATTACCTATATGACACATTCACTCATCAGGAAATATTGCCTGCTGAGTGAATGTGTAATTCTGTTTTGGAGGGATAGTTTTGTTTTGGGATAAGGGCCGGAAAATTATTCAGGGTTTGACAGCCGCTTTTTTGGGAACCATAGCCTGCTTATTAATATATCCCCATGTCTTATATGCAAGCATGGAAAACATCACTCCAAATTCAGCCAGGGAAACGTATGATAAATACATAGAAAAACATGGAAACAAGGGCTATACGGGTGACAAAATTATCATTGAAGGCATTGATTATATAAATGCTGAAAATGTTTCGGTAAAAGATAACCTGGACGGGAAAAAAGCAGTACTTACCCAGGAAGAAGGATTTATAGAATGGAGTTTTTTAGTCCCGGAGGACGGTTTATACAGTATAAATGTGGAGTATTACCCGGTTGAAGGAACGGGCGGCAATATTGAAAGAACGATACTTATAGACGGGAAGCTTCCGTATAAGGAGGCTTACGGAGTAAATTTCTCAAGGCTTTATATAGACGAAACTCAGATAGAAAAGGGTATTAATGGAGACGATATACGGCCGGGACAGGTTGAAGCGCCCCGGTGGGTAAGCGAATATGTTAAAGATTCCAACGGATATTTCGGGGAAGGGCTATACTTCTACTTAAGTAAAGGGGAGCACACATTATGCATGCAGAGTATAAAAGAGCCCATGGCAATAGGGAAGGTAATACTGGAATCAAAAGCTTTTGACATAAAACCCTATATCGAGGTTTATAAAGAGTTCGAGGGAAAAGGAGCCAAAGTAGTAAAAGGGGTATTGCCTAACGGCGTTCTTATTAAACAGGCTGAAGAGGCATATCTAAAAAGCGATCCCTCCCTTTATCCCTTAAATGATAATACTTCCCCGGCCAATCAGCCCTTCAGCTATACCGAAAAAAGAATAAACGCAATAGGCGGGACACAGTGGAGGTACACCGGGCAGTGGATAAGCTGGAAGATAGATGTTCCCGAGAGCGGGTTTTATAATATAGGCTTAAGATACAAACAGGATTTTGTCAGGGATATTTATTGCAACAGAACATTGTACATAGATGGGAAAATTCCCTTTGAAGAATGCAAGAACATACACTTCTACTACGATAAAAAATGGAAAGTCAAGCTGTTAGGAGATGATGAACCCTTTCTGTTTTACCTTGAAAAAGGGGAACATGAGATAAAATTAAAAATAACCACGGGAGATTTGAGCGATGTTTTAATCAAAGCCCAGCAGTCCCTGGCCGTGCTCAATAAAGTTAACCTTGACCTGATTGCTTTTATGGGGGCAACCCCTGACGCTGACAGGGACTACCGGGTTGAAAAGTATATGCCTGAAGTGCTTGATATACTGGAAGAGCAGGCGGTTGTCATTGATTCAATTATAAATGAGCTTGTTTCCAAGACCGGAAACAGGGATTCCTTAATTTCGGAGTTGGAACAGCTTTCAAACCAGATGAAGGAGATAGTTAAAAAGCCGTATAAAATCGCAAGCTTGTTCGGCAGGTTCAGAACAAACGTCGGGGCTTTAGGAAACTGGATTATGGAAGTAAAAGAACATCCTGTTACATTGGATTACATATTTCTGGCTGAAGCAGGGGCAAAACTGCCAAGGGCAGAAGCTACATTCTTTGAAAACTTAAAAGCGGCTGTCATGGATTTTATAAATTCATTTTCGGAGGATTACCTTACAGCTTATGATAAGAGTACCGACAGGAAGCCAATAACCGTGTGGATAGGGAGCGGTCTAACCGGCGGGAGAGACCAGGCAATGACGTTAAGCAAATTGATAAACCAGCAATTTACAGCTAAAACAGGCATCCCTGTCAACCTGCAACTGGTGCCTGAAGCTACGATTTTATCTGCCACGCTGGCGGGGAGGGCTCCCGATGTGGCTCTGCAGCTGAGAAGCGCCAATACGGCAGAAGGACAAAGCATAACGCCGGTGGAATTTGCCATGAGGAATGCGGTTTATGATTTAGGTAAGTTCGAAGATTTTGACGAAATAGCCGGACGTTTTCCCGACAGCGCTTTAACACCTTACCAGTATATGGGTGGTACCTATGCACTGCCGGAGACATTTGTCTATCCCATGATGTTTTATAGATCGGACATTCTTTCGGATTTGAATATAGACATAAATAGAATAAAAACCTGGCAGGACGTTATAGACATACTTCCTGTACTTCAGGCCAAAAACATGAGTTTTGGGCTGCCGTCGGGAACCGGTACGTATCCCATATTTCTCTACCAAATGGGCGGGGAGTTTTACCATGACGAGGGGAGAGCTTCCGCCCTTGACAGTGATATTGCCCTTAAAGCTTTTCAATTTTGGATGGAGTTCTACACCGATTATGGCCTAATTGTAGACTACAGTTTTGAAAACAGGTTCAGGACGGGAGAAATGCCTATAGGTATATCGGACTATACCACATACAATCTGCTTACAATTTCAGCGCCTGAAATCAAAGGGTTGTGGGGCATGACTCAAATCCCGGGGATTAAAGATAAAAACGGTAATATAAATAATGTTGCCCCTTCATCGGGGGCAGGTTGTGTGTTGATGTCAAGCAGCAAATACAAGAAAGAAGCATGGGAATTTATGAAATGGTGGACATCAGCAGAAATACAATACGCATATGGCAGGGAACTGGAAGCTGTCATGGGCGCTTCCGCAAGATACAACACTGCAAATATGGAGGCCCTTCAGCTATTTCCCTGGTCTGCGGCT
>Ga0134092_1001706_pt1 | contig 18550 bp, 14 predicted proteins | sample 3_6taG_FD_94454 | JGI IMG/M metagenome (GOLD analysis project Ga0134092, IMG submission 94454) | Switchgrass degrading microbial communities from high solid loading bioreactors in New Hampshire, USA - 3_6_20_6_A3 metaG | ecosystem: Engineered > Bioreactor > Semi-continuous > Anaerobic >... | reverse complement strand
GGAAAACCTGATGAAGAGACGGTAATTAAAAGATTTATTGAGTGGTTTGGAAATCATCCAATGGTTGCACATAATGCGAAGTTTGACGTGTCATTCTTGGAAATGGCATATCAAAAATATAATTTAGGAACTTTTAAAAATACTGTTATAGATACATTAGAGTTATCAAGGGCTCTTGATAACAACTATTCACGCCATAGTTTATCAGCTATTGTAAAAAGATATGATGTTCCTTTTGACGAAGAATCACATCATAGGGCAGATTATGATGCTGAGGCAACTGCTTATGTTTTCCATAAAATGGTTCAAAAATTAGTATCAAGAAATATTGAGAAAATAAGTGACTTAGATAAATTAGTAAGTAGAGATGAAATATATAAATATGGTAGAAGCCGGAATAGTTGATCCTGCAAAGGTAACAAGGACTGCACTCCAAAATGCTGCATCAATAGCTTCAATGATACTTACAACTGAAAGCATTGTTGCGGAAATACCTGAAGAAGAACCGGCAGCTCCCGGAGCAGGAATGCCGCAGGGCGGAATGTACTAATGTAAATTATAAATATAATAATGTAAATTATAAATATAAAGTTTAAATCGATTATAGACTTATGTAAAAAGCAATTAAATTTATATAAAACTAAAAGCTGGGACAAGCTGCGTTCCGGCTTTTAGTTTTTTTTTATTATTTTCCTTCTTATTATTTTCCAACCGTTTATTTTGCCCGGCACCCGGTTCAGCCTATAATGCCGGGGGAAGAAAAACGTGTTGTTAATTCGGGCCATATATGATAAAATCAAAAAAGAAAGCCTATATAAGATGGGGTTCTTGTAAGAACAGCGGTTATACCGGCTGTGCAAAGGAGGGTCTTAATGGACAGTTTTATTGAAAGATTAGTTGTTAAGAAAAAAACGGGCAAGGATTACCTGATAATAGTGGGAGTAATACTGGGGAGCCTAGTAGTGCTTTGGCTGTTAGGGTATTTGGTTCAGCTTGTGAAATTCCTCCAGCCTTTTTTACTGCTATTTTTTGCCGGAATAATATATTTTTCATATCTAATCATAACAGGGCGAAATGTTGAATATGAATATATTTTTACAAATGGTGATTTGGATATTGATATGATAGTGGCCCAGAGAAAAAGAAAAAGAATATTCAGCGCAAACTGCAAAGACTTTGATATTGTTGCAAAACTAAAAGGCGGTTATAACGACAGGAGAATAAGCGGTGTAAATAAAAGAATAGAAGCCATAAGTTCCATTAATTCTGATAATGTATATTTCCTGACGCTGGTCTACAAGGGTGAAAAAACTGCGGTATTATTCGAACCCGATGAAAGAATACTGAAATCTCTAAAAACATATATCCCAAGAAAAGTAGAAGCGGATAACATAAATATTTAGTCAAAGCCATATATTAAAAACGGGGGTCAATTGATGAGGCAAAAAAGAAGTTCAGGTACACGGAAAGGTGTAAAAATATTCCTATTTATCTTTATTATTAGTGTTCTGGGAGCAGCTGCCTATGGAGTATATTACCATTATTTCATGCCCAACAGTGAGATGGTGGCGGTATTTGATACCGGAACTCTTAACCTGGTTATAGAAGGAGACATAATTATTTCCAAAACAGCACCTCAAATAAGGGATAATGAGATACTGATACCTTTTGATGTAATTAAGGAGTATATCGATCCGTATATTCACTGGGACGAGTCCTTGAAAAAAGTCACTATAACTACCGAAAACAGGTTAATAAGAATGAAAACAAACGAATTGCAGGCTATTGTGAACAATGAACCTGTTGAATTGAATATACCTGTCATTGAAGAAAACGGCGAAGTCCTGGTTCCCATTGAATTTCTCAGCGATTTCTACAATATTGAAGTAAAATATGTAAAGGAAAACAATGTTATTATTATTGATTATAAGAACAGGATGGTACAGACAGCAGAACCAATAACGGCGGATGCCGTTATGAGAAAGGGGCCTTCGAAAAAATACCCTATAGTATATAAATTCAGGTTAGGAAATAATAAGGAAGAGGATAACATTCTGAGGGTCTTTGAAGAGTATGACAACTGGTACAAGGTAAGAACAAGCAGGGGAGTCATAGGATATATTGAGAAAAAGCATGTTGTTGTGAGATGGATCACCATTAATGAAATTCCTCTTAAGGATGAAAAAAAGGCAGAACAATGGAAGCCTGAGAAGGGCAAGATTAACCTGGTTTGGGAAATGATGTACGGGAAAAGGCCGGACCTCAATTCAATAGGAAAAATTGAAGGCTTGGATGTTCTGTCTCCTACATGGTTTCAGCTTAAAGACGCCGATGGAAACCTTATAAACCGTGCAGATGCAACGTATGTAAAATGGGCTCATGACAATGGATACAAGGTATGGGCCCTTTTTAGTAACGACTTCCAGGATATAAAAATGACAAGTAAGTTTCTGCATAACGCAGATGCAAGGGATAATGCCATCAGGCAGATACTTATATACGCATCCTTATATAACCTGGATGGAATAAATATTGATTTTGAGAATGTGTACAAGGAAGATAAAGACGCCCTGACCCAATTTGTAAGGGAACTTACACCATTGCTGAGGGAACAGGGACTTGTTGTGTCCATTGATGTAACAATACCTGACGGAAGCGATACATGGTCCAAGTGTTATGACCGGAAAGCCCTTGGAGAAATCGTGGATTATGTCATGCTGATGACATATGACCAGCATTGGGCCACAAGTCCAAAGGCTGGTTCCGTTGCCCAGATAACCTGGGTGGAGCAAAATCTTGTGAAGGTACTGGAAATGGTACCAAGAGAAAAGCTTTTGCTGGGCCTTCCCTTTTATACGAGATTATGGCAGGAAGAGAAAACTGATAACGGGACAATTGTAAAGCAAGCGGCAGTGCTTTCAATGGAAGGATCAAAGAAGGTTGTTAATGATAATACTGCAGAGGTTGTATGGGATGAAGAAAGCGGGCAGTTTTACACAGAGTATGAAAAGGACGGTAAAACATATAAGCTGTGGATAGAAGATGAAAACTCAATAAACCTGAAATCCTCCCTGGTTCACAAGTACAAGCTTGCCGGAACGGCTGCATGGAGCAGGACATATGAAAATCCCGCCGTATGGGATGTATTGAATGCAAATCTAAAAGAAATAGAAACCTATGCCCAATGGAAGGAAATAAACTCTCAAAAAATCTTTGTTTATAATAAGTAAATTAGTATATATTCTATATAATAAACATAATAAGTGAAATAAGGTAATAAATGAAATAAATATAAATATTAAATATTAAAAAATAATTGAATATGTGGATTTTATCTAATTTCATCAGTTGAAAATATCAATTGATGAAATTATTTGTATTTATATCATAATAAAAACCTTCTCGAAGGAGATATGGCAATGCTGTATATCTTGGAAACCTGTATCAGGCTTATTTTGGCATGCCTGCTCGGTGGAATAGTGGGCTATGAAAGGGAGCACAGGAACAGGCCTGCGGGTTTTAGGACCCATATACTTGTATGTGTTGGTTCTGCCCTAGTAATGATAACTTCCGAGTATATCTTTAAAAAGTTTTCTTCTTTAACCGACATAGACCCTACAAGATTAGGAGCCCAGGTTATAAGCGGAATAGGCTTCCTTGGTGCGGGAACAATTGTCCGTGAAAAGTTTAACGTGAGGGGCCTTACTACGGCTGCAAGTTTATGGGCCGTCTCATGTATAGGCCTTGCAGTAGGTATAGGTTTCTATGAGGGAGCCGTGATTTCCACATTTTTTGTATACTTAACTTTAATGCTGCTGAAGAAAATGGAAGAACGTATCGGGGAAAGGAAATACTATAAAAATGTAATTGTGGAGCTGAAAAATACTACAGAAGACGGTAAGAACGATATTATTATCAAAATTACAAATATATTTTCAAAGTATGATGTACTGATAAAAAACATGGAACATTTCCATAGCGAGGAAAAAAACGGTGATACGATAATAAAGTTTATGTTAAAACCTCCTCACTCCTTCAGTTTAGAAGACATTGTTATTGATTTATGCAATATTGAGGGCGTGTACAGGGTATATGAAGAATAGATATATATGAGCAACATGGACAAAATAGGTATATAATTAAGTTAAGGACCGATACAATGCATGAAATACATGAGTCATGATACGTAGGAGGTGTATAATTCCATGATCAAGAACATCAGCGATTGTACCACCCTTAATAACGGTGTTAAAATGCCATGGCTGGGATTGGGGGTGTGGCAGGTAAATGACGGGCCGGAAGTGGAAAGAGCGGTAATAGCTGCAATAAATGCAGGCTACCGAAGCATAGACACCGCAGCCATATACGGGAATGAACGCGGTGTGGGAAAAGCTATAAAAGATAGTGGAATTCCAAGGGAAGAGCTTTTTATTACTACAAAACTATGGAATGCATATCATGATTATGACGTTGCTCTAAAGGCATTTGACGACAGCTTGAAATCGCTGGGACTGGATTATATCGATTTATACCTCATACACTGGCCCATACCTGCAAGGAAAAAGTATGTTGAGGCCTGGAAGGCATTAATAAAGCTGTATGAAGAGGGAAAGGTGCGCGCCATTGGTGTTAGTAACTTCCACATCCATCATATTGAGGAAATAATTAATGCTACCGGGGTTATACCCGCGGTAAACCAGGTAGAACTTCATCCATACTTAACGCAAAAGCAATTACTGGAATATTGTAAAAAACGCGGGATACAGGTTGAAGCATACAGCCCACTCATGCGGGGAAAAGTGGCAAGCATCCGTGAAATATCCGCAATTGCCGAAAAGTATGGAAAAACACCGGCACAGGTTGTGCTGCGCTGGCATTTGCAGAACGGAGTAGTGGTTATACCAAAGTCAGTTCATGAAAACCGTATCAGGGAAAATGCGGATATTTTTGATTTTGAACTGTCTGAATCCGACATGAAAGAGATCGATAATTTGAACATTAATAAACGGTTTTTGCCTGACCCTGATAAGATGAACTACACAGGCTAAGAAAGGAGTAATAGATTTATGAGTACTTCTAATAATGTACAATATTATACATGCAGAGAGCAACTGCTGAAAGTTTACGATGAGTCTGCCAGGCAATACGGTTTAAAGGCAGAAGATGCGGAAAGCCACAGCAAGTGGAAAAGTGAGGTTAGGGCTCTGCTGGCTGACATTACAGGCATATCAAGGATGAGGAAGTGCGAATTGCTTCCGAAGGTCCTGGAAAGAAAGCAAATGGACGGTTACATGCGGGAAAAAGTTGTCATCCAGGTTGAAGAAGGGGTATGGATGCCTTTTTATATCCTTATCCCCGACGATATAAAGGAGGGTGAGAAAAGGCCATGCATCATTGCCGCCCATGGACACGGAAGCTGTGGAAAGTATGCAGTAGCCGGGAGAACTGATATTCCTGTAGTAAAAAGAGTTATTGAAAGCAGCAATGTGGATTATGGTTTGCAGTTAGTCAAAAAAGGGTTTATAGTTTTTTGCCCTGATGCAAGGGGTTCAGGTGAAAGAAGGGAATGGATGAACCAGGGAGAAGAAGAGTCAAAAATGATGGAATCATCCTGCTTCCAGTTAAATAATGCGGCTATCAGCCTCGGACGCTCCCTTACTGGAATGTGGACATGGGATCTGTCCCGGCTGATAGATTATATTGAAACGTTTGAAATATGTGATCCGGATAGGATCGGATGCTGCGGATTTTCCGGAGGCGGACTTCAAAGTATATGGCTAGCGGCAATGGACGACAGAATAAAATGTGCCATTGTCAGCGGATATTTTCACGGATACAGGGACTCGTTGCTGAAAACTAATTTTTGCGGTTGCAACTTTGTTCCCCATCTGTGGGAATATGTTGATATGGGTGATATCGGAGCGCTTATAGCACCCAGACCTTTATTGATAGAAAGCGGAGCAAATGACCCCTTAAACGGCGAAAGGGGACTTACAGATGTGAAAGAACAGCTTGAAATTACAAAGACGGCTTACAAGCTATATGGAGAAGAATCAAAGCTCTATCATCATGTGTTTGAAGGCGGGCATAGGTGGGACGGTGAGAAAGCCTACGAATTTTTTGCAAAGTGGCTGTAACGGCAAATTGACCGTAGCAATATTTCGCAGCTTTTAACAGCGTTTATTTTGTGTTAATACTTGTACTAAAACTGTCTTCGGGTGAATATATAAAAAATATGAGAAGGAAAATAACGGATGAAATATAAAGGAGGTACTATTCACTTGAAGGCGGTTTTAAAACAAGGAAATTTAAAATTAAGCAATTTAACATTATCTGCTGATGCACATTATGATAATTATGACAAGGGACTGAGTGAAAAAGAAGCGCAGGCATTGCTCAACAAGTACGGTCCGAATGTATTGCTCCAAAAAAAGAAGGTTTCGGCTTTTAAAATTATAGTTGATCAGTTCACAAATTTTATGGTTTTAATTCTTCTTGCGGCTACGGCGATTTCCGCTTTTATGGGTGAAATGGTGGAAGCCGTGACAATAGTAGCAATAGTAATATTAAATGCATTACTGGGATTTATCCAGGAATATAGAACCGAACGAACCCTTGAAGCTTTGAAAAATCTATCTGCTCCGTCCGCCCGTGTAATAAGGGACGGAATGGTCCATATAATACCGGCATCGGAACTTGTACCCTCGGATGTTATTATTGTGGAAGCCGGAGACAGGGTACCTGCCGATGCCATTCTTATAGAAGCAACCAATCTTGCTGTGGATGAATCTCTTCTCACCGGGGAATCGGTACCCGTAGAAAAGCATCCTCTAAACAAGTATAAGCATAGTAAAGGAAATGAAAACCGTATATATATGGGCACCATGGTTACATACGGAAGGGGAAAGGCCATTGTATGTGCAACGGGTATGAAGACTGAGATGGGAAAAATTGCCGATATGATCCAGGGTATAGAGGATGAACAAACACCCCTACAGAAAAGGCTTGAAAATTTAGGAAGGTTTATTGTTTATGCCTGCCTTGCAATTTGTGCTATAGTAGCTGTGACAGGTATAATTAGAGGAGAGAATGTATTTACCATGCTCCTTGCCGGAATAAGCCTGGCTGTTGCCGCAGTTCCCGAGGGGCTTCCTGCTGTTGTCACCGTGTGCCTGGCCCTGGGTATGCAGAGGATGCTGAAAAGAAATGCATTGATAAGGAAGTTGCCCGCAGTGGAAACGTTAGGCTGTGCCGATGTAATATGTTCAGACAAAACAGGAACTTTAACTGAAAACAAGATGACAGTGAGGAAAATTTACTGTGATGGTAAACTGTACGAAATAAAAGGGAAAAAAATAGAGTATTCCAGAAATCCCCAATTAAAACTTGCCCTTGAGATAAGCGTTCTGTGCAACAACGCTCAGCTTGTTAATCCCAGGCCTGATGAAAACACGGCCGATGAAGTCATAGGAGACCCTACGGAAGTTGCTCTTTTATTTGCAGGGGCCAAAGCAGGAATAACCCGCGAAGCATTGGAGAATAAATATAAGAGAATAGGTGAAATACCCTTTGACTCTGAAAGAAAATGCATGAGTGTTATTTACAGGGACAGCGGTAATGCAACCTATGTTTTTGCGAAGGGAGCACCTGATGAAATTTTAAAAAAGTGCACAAAAATATATACGGCCTATGGTGTTGAAAACCTGACTTCAGCTAAAAAAGCAGCCCTTGTGAAGATAAATAATAATATGGCAGGAGAAGCTTTAAGGGTTCTGGCTGTTGCATATAAAGAACTGAATAGCAGACAATTCGGTAATTTAAAACAATCAGGAAATTTCAGCACGAATACCGAAAATGAACTGGTATTTGTCGGACTGCTCGGTATGATTGATCCTCCGAGGGCTGAAGCGCTGGAAGCCGTGAACAAGTGCAAAATAGCGGGCATAAAGCCGGTCATGATAACAGGAGACCATAAATTGACTGCCTGTGCTATAGCAAAGGAAATTAACATATATAATGATGGTGATATCGTACTAACGGGTGATGATCTGGATAAAATGGAAGATGATGAACTTGCAAGAATCGTTGATAAAGTATCTGTATTCGCAAGGGTCTCTCCAAAGCATAAGCTGAAAATAGTAAAAGCAATAAAAAAGCAGGGTCACGTGGTGGCAATGACAGGCGACGGTGTAAATGATGCTCCTGCGGTAAAGGAAGCAGATATAGGCGTATCTATGGGAATAATAGGCACTGATGTTACCAAGGAAGCTTCATCCATGATTCTAATGGATGATAACTTTGCAACAATTGTTGCTGCTGTGGAGGAAGGCAGGGTAATATACAGTAATATCAGGAAATTTATCCGTTACTTGCTGTCTTGTAATATAGGAGAGGTCCTAACCATGTTTGTTGGCATGCTGATAGGGCTGCCTGTCCCTCTTTTGCCAATACAGATACTATGGGTGAATCTTGTTACTGACGGCCTTCCGGCAATTGCCCTGGGGCTTGAGCCGGCTGAAAAGGATATAATGATGAGGCCTCCAAGGGGAGCTGATGAAAATGTATTTTCAAACGGCCTGCTTAGAGTAATCATGCTTAGGGGTATATTGCTGGGCGCTAGTACACTGGGTGTTTTTATAAGCATGTATCATTTGACTGATAATGTGGCGCTGGCAAGAACAGGAGCCTTTGTTACCCTGATGTTCACGCAGTTGATACACGTGTTTGAATGCAAATCCGAAAATAAAAGCATTTTTGAAATACCGTTATTTAACAATATATTTCTTGTGCTGGCTGTTTTGTGCTCAATCACCATGATATTATCCGTTATCTACATACCCCAACTCAGAGCCATTTTCAGGACGGTTTCGCTGGCCCTTGAAGACTGGATGATTATAATAGGCTTTAGCTGGTTGGGACCGGTACTGTCTTCACTTTTCGGCAAAAAAAGGTCCTAGAATTCCCGGTAAATAACTATTGCAATGTTATTATAAAAACTATACAATTAAAATGTTAAAAAGATTAATATTTTGTTACAAAATGTTCACAATTTATTAAAATGTATCTTTAATAATTGAGTTAAGCTTAACATTAAAATGGTGCCTTACTTTTTATTTTCATCATGTATATTTTTTTTAGCATGGGTGATACTTTTTACGAACAATAGGGGGGGAAAAAAATGATTGAGATACAAAATTTGACGAAGCGCTATGGTAATGTCTTAGCGTTAAAAGATGTATCTTTTACCGTGGAAAAGGGCGAAATCCTTGGTTTCCTTGGCCCAAACGGCGCAGGAAAATCCACTACCATGAACATAATCACGGGATATATACCATCGACTTCAGGCTCAGTGAAGGTCTGTGGCTATGATATTATGGAAAATCCCATGGAGGTAAAAAGAAGAATAGGATATTTGCCTGAAAATCCGCCGTTATATTTTGATATGACGGTTATAGACTACCTTAATTTTGTCAGTCAGTTAAAAAAGGTGGATAAGAAAATAAGAATAGCCCAATTAAATGATATAATGGAGCTGGTTGGAATAACGGAAGTCAGAAACAGGCTAATAAGAAATCTCTCAAAGGGTTATAAGCAAAGGGTAGGTCTTGCACAGGCTTTGGTTGGAAAACCTGAAGTTCTGATCCTGGATGAACCTACGGTAGGTCTGGATCCCAAGCAGATTATAGAAATCAGGAAACTAATAAAAGCTCTTGGCGAGGAACACACCATAATCCTAAGTTCTCATATATTAAGTGAAGTAAGTGCCATATGCGGAAGGGTAGTTATCATTCATAAAGGGGAAATTGCAGCCGTTGATACTCCGGACAATCTTTCCAAGAATTTCGGAAAGGTATCCAAGATGTCTGTGACAATATCAGGACCGAAGAACTCGGTATTAGGATATATAAACGGAATATACGGAGTGAGGTATGCAGAAGCCACAATCGAAAGGGAGAAAGATGTAATAACTTATATAATTGAAACAGACAAGGATATTGATATAAGACGCACGCTTTTCTTCACAATGGCAAAGGCCGGATACCCGATTATTGAACTGAAGTCTGTAGGAATGACATTGGAAGAAATATTCCTCCAGGTTGTAACTAAAGAAGAGAAGGAGGTAAACTAATATGAAGGCCATTTTCTGGAAAGAGGTTAAGTCGTACTTCTTTTCTCCCATAGCTTATGTCTTAATCGCCATGTTTATTCTTATATCATCGATTTTTTTCATGAGCAATTTATTATACGGTATTGGTGAGTTTAACTCTAATTTGTCAACGATGGGATATATCCTGATATTTATAATACCTATACTGACCATGAGAATACTTGCGGAAGACAGAAAGAACGGTTCTGAAGTGTTACTTATAACTTCGCCGTTGAGACTTTCGGAAATCGTACTTGGCAAATATTTCGCAGCTTTGTTTGTCTTCTTTGTAATGGTTCTTGTATCATTTGTATACCCGATAATATTAGTTGCTTTTGGTGCGTCAGTTACACCCCAATTGGTCGGAGGATATGTAGGCTTTATACTTCTGGGAGCATCCTTTATTGCTGTAGGATTATTTGCCTCATCAATAACCGAAAATCAGATAATTGCAGCGGTAATCAGCTTTGTAGCCCTCCTTATTATGTGGATTGCAGACGGAATAGGGAGCATGGTGGGAGGAATATTTGCGAAAATTCTTTACTGGTTTTCGCTGCTTTCAAGGTACAAGGTTTTTAACAAGGGAATCCTTAGCCTGAGCGCAATAATTTATTATATTTCATTTATCGCAGTATTTATATTTATAACTGCCATGAATATTGAAAGAAGACGTTGGAGTCAGGGGTGATACAAATGAGTAAATCTAAAGGAGCAAATAATAAAAAATTTAATTTGAAAAAGCTGTTAAGCAGCAGATCCCTTAAGTATGGGACAAACTCAATTATATTAATTGCAGCCGTTGTTGCAATTGCCATACTGTTAAATCTTCTTGTAGATAGGGCCGGCGTTATATGGGACTTAACCCCCAATAAAATATATTCTATTGGCGATACGACAAAGAAAATACTGGAGAATTTGGATAAGGACGTTATTATTTACGGCTTGTTTGATGAAACTAGATTATCTTCGGGACAGGGTACCGAATTTATCGAGCTGCTTAATCATTATGATAAATATCCCCGTGTAACCGTAAAATATGTAGACCCGGACAAGAATCCCGGAATATTTAATGAGATTGATCCTAACAACGTATTAAGTGATAGCTCAAAAAGTATATTTATCGTTAAGTGCGGGAATAAGCTGAAGAGCCTGTCATATTATGACCTTTTCAGCACGTATACGGATTCGTATACTTTCCAGTCAAGAATTGTGGGTTCAAAAGCAGAGCAGGGTTTTACGGGAGCAATCAAGTATGTTACTGCTGATGTTACCCCCACTATATATTTTACAACGGGACATGAGGAAAAAGATGTGGAAGATTATTTCTCAACACTGCAGGAAACACTTATGAATAACAACTTTGATGTTAAAAACATAAACCTGCTCATAGAGGATATACCGGAAGATGCCCAGATTTTAGTTGTAGCTTCGCCCAAAAAGGATTTGAATGTGGCTGAAAGAAGCAAGCTTGAAGATTACCTTAAAGACGGCGGCAGAGCTATATTTATGTTTGATTACCTGGAAACGGATCCTGATTTCCCTGAGTTTGAAAAACTATTAAATGTATTTAACGTTGGGCTGAATTATGACAAGGTAAAGGAAAACGACCAGAGCAGGCACTGGCCTCAAAATCCGTATATAGTTTTGACGGATGTTTACGGAAGCGGAATTACTTCCGGAAGTTATAGCATGATTGTTGCTAATTCAAGAAGTATAAATGTACTCAAGAATGACAAAGAATATATTCAAGTAACGACTGTTGCTAAAACCAGCAGCCAGGCTGTAGGTGAACAGGTAGACAAAAGCAGGGGAAGCGATATAACAGGGCCCCTGAATATTGCAGTTGCCGTGGAACACAAAGGATGGTATAAAGCATCAAAAATAGCTGTCTTGGGGAACAGCCTTTTCCTGGAAGATGATTTGGCAGATGTGTTTGGACCGTACTACAGCAACGGACTAGTATTCTTCCTTGATTTGGTTAACTGGATGTATGAAAACAAAGATCCTGATGTTATTGCTACCAAGGTTTATACTTCCCAGTATATCAATATAAACCAGAAGCAGGCAAATGTAATGAATATGGTAGTTGTAATCATATTGCCTCTTATAATACTTGGTTGCGGAACTTATGTATTCTTAAGGAGGCGCCATCTATGAGAAGGTATCGTTACACTATAATTGTAGTTGTTGTACTTGTTATAATGTTAGGAGCATACTTCTTTATAACCAAATATAATAAGAATAAAAACTCGAACTCGGGCGGCGGAATAACAACCGAAAGGATAATTGATTTGAACTCTCTTGAAATGGAAGAGGTAACAGTTGAAACCGACGGAGATAGGATTGTTTTCAAAAAACAAGATAATGAGTGGGTATTAGTATATCCTGAGGGAATAAAGTATGATGCAAGCAGGCTTAGCAGCGTAGCTATAAACTTCTCGTCCGTACTGGTTGAAAAAGTGATTGAAGAGGATGCCAGTGACCTTTCGAAGTATGGCCTGGATAAACCTGTTTCGGTTGTAACGGCTAAAATGAAGGATGGTACTACTGCAACCCTTGAGATTGGCAACCTCACTCCTACAAAGGGTGCCTACTATGTAAAAAGAAAAGGTGAAAATACGGTTTATACAACGGACACATATACAATTGGAAGAATTATGGTTAAAATTAATGATATAAGGGATAAAACACTATTTGCCGTTGGACAGGATGATATTTTAAAGATATCCATGGAAAGAAAAGGGCAATTGGTATTTACTGCTCAAAGGCCCGATACAAATGCCGATTGGATGCTGACATACCCAATCGATGGAAATGCCAATTATTCTGCCCTTTATCCGATGCTTAGCGCAATAACTGAATCAACCGTTACCGAATTTGTTGAACAGAATCCCTCTGACCTGGATAAATATGGGCTTGCATCCCCGGCTTATGTACTGGAGTTTGAAACATCCGAGGAGAAATACAGGCTCCTTCTGGGGAAAGAAGATATTCAGAATTCGGCAATATATGCTATGACCCAGGACAGCAATGAGGTGTACAAGATATCGTCCACATCTTTCACATTCCTTGACAAGCCGCTGAAAGAGATTGTAGAAGTATTTGCTTATATAACAAATATCTGGGATGTGGAAAGAATAGTAGTTGAAATGGACGGCTACACTTTGGACTGCAAATTGGAGACAGATCCGGATAAAGATACGGATAAGGACAAGTTCTATGTAAACGGCAAGGATGCCAGTATGAAGAACGAAAACGGCGATCAGCCTTTCAGGAAATATTACCAGGCTCTCATAGGAGTAACTTTGAGCGATGTTGAGCCAAACGCAAACCCGCAGGGTGAAGCGGAGATAACTTTCACCTATTACAGGAAGACAGACCCGAAGGTTATGAAAGTGGAATTCATACCTAAGGATGAGCACTACTATTATGTGGTGAGAAACGGTAAGTACAGCGGTATCCTGGTTGCGAAAAAGAAATTCGATGAAGAGGATGGAGTAAGGTATTGGTATAATAAACTGATGGAAGCCTTGAACGAGAGTGAAAACCGGGAGAACAGCGGACAATAATGTACAACAGATTTAAGGGTTATTAAGAATCCAACTCCGTCATAGTATTATATAAGGTAATATGAGATACTGTGGCGGAGTTGTTCTATTTGAAATATTTTAAAAGAAACGTAATAAAGATTGCAAGCATATATTTGGCATCAATTATTGGTGCCGGTTTTGCTTCCGGGCAGGAAATAATTCAATTTTTCACCAATTACGGTGTAAACGGCTTTTATGGCATTGCTTTATCAGGTATTTTATTCGCTTTTTTTGGTTATCTTATCCTGGAAAAGGTTCGTATTCAGAAAATAAAATCCTTTGATGAATTGCTCTTTCCCTTAGCAGGTCCTGTTTTGGGCCAGGTATTCAAATATATACTGCTCCTGTTCCTGTTCTCGATTTATTGCATTATGGTTGCGGGAATGGGCGGAATCCTATCAAGATTATTTAAGCTGCCATTTGTATCCTGTCTCCTCATGTCCGGCTTATTATGTATGGTAATCATGATTTTTGACATAGAAGGCATTGCTAAGCTAAGTACTGTTTTGGCTCCACTACTTGTGGGAGGAATTGTTTTTGCCAGCCTATTGGCGATTATTAGCAGTAGCGTTGAAACCTCAGTTGAAATATCTTCGCTTGAAATATCAAAATTATCTGCAGTATGGCAGCAACTAAAAGAGGTTACAAATAATTGGATTGTTTCTTCAATTCTGTATGTAAGCTATAATAACTTACTAATTGTAGGAGTTCTAAGCAATATGCTGCCATACCTTAAAAAACGTTCCGATGCCATGGGCGGAGGAATCCTGGGAGCCTTCCTGATATTCCTTTCGGCCGTTACCTTGAACATGGCCATGTTCGTAAATTATGAAAGAATCATGCATTCTGAGTTCCCCATGCTGGATATACTAAAAAAATACGGCAGTATTATAACAGGAATATACAATATTATTTTGCTTTTTGCCATGCTGACTTCTGCCGTTAATTCAGGGTATAGCGTAATTCGCAGCATAAGTGAGAAATTCGGGATTAACATTAGAATTACCACAGCGGTGATGTGCGCAATATCAGTACCTTTGTCAAGCATCGGATTTGCCAAATTAATATCTACGGCTTACCCTGCCTTCGGATATGCAGGGCTGTTCATTATGGTTTTATTGCTTACGGGCGGGATTAAAAAGGTTGGAAAATAGATCAATGGAACATTTGATTAATATGTGGGTTTATTGATATGTGGATTAGATTATAATATATGCGTTAAATTATAATTTATGGTAAAATAGATTCATAAAGGAATCAAAGTAAATGAGAATATGAATTAATACCGGTAAATCAATATGCATTAGTTCAGGGGGAGTATCTTTGAATAATACGGAAGATAAAGTCAGGACAAGGACAAAGGTTGATACCGCCAGAGAAGGCGGGATATTCAAAGTACTTATATTTTTAATTCTTTTTGTTGTTATTTCCTTAACGGCATACACGGCATATTTAAGGAGCACTAATACAGGAGAGATTGATATTAGGGAAAGTGTTTCAAGCATGCTGTCAGGTCTGCTGACAGGACAAGGTGATACATACAATGCCGGCACCAAACTGTCGAGTATTGATTACGTGGCAAAGGAGAGGCCCAGCTTTGCAGTATATAACAATATGATTATAAAATGCAATGTTAATGGCATAAGTGCTATGAATAGAAACGGAAATGAGCAGTGGAGCGTCTCAGCCATTATAAATAAACCTGTGGCCAAAACCGGGGGACAGAATGTTATTGTGGCAGATATCGGGGGAAGACAGGTATTCGTGGTGGATGATAAAGGCTTAAAATGGGAGAAATCTATGGAAGGGGATATAATAAATGCCGATATTAATAGAGAAGGGTATGTAACTGTAGTTCATAAACGGGAAGGATATAAGGGGGTTGTTAAGGTCTTTACTCCCGGCGGAAAGGAAATTTTTGAAAGGGCAATAGCTGATTCATATGTGTTTTACGGGAATGTCATGCCTTCGGGAGAAACTGTAATAATTCAAGGCATTGATGCTTCAGGTATCGAAGCGGCATCCCACTTTGAGTTTACTGATTTGAGGGGAAATCCCTTCGCTGCCATTATTCCGTCCGAAAAGAGGGTATATCCCTTTGTATTTGCCTTTGAAAATGATTCCTTTGTATTGCTTGACGATACAACAATAGTATATTTTGATAAAAACAGAAACAAAATGTGGGAAAATGAATACCAAAAAATATACGGGGCAGGAATTATGAACGGAGAATACATTATAGCCGCAGTAAAAGACAGGCAAACCGAAGGTGTATGCGATGTGGTGGTGATGAACAAGTCAGGCACAGTTACCTCAAGGTACCCGCTGGACGAAGAAGTATACGGCATAGATACTTATGATGACATTGCAGCGGTTAATACCGGCAGAGAGGTATATTTTATAAACAGCAGGGGGAACCTGTTTTTAACTTACAGTTCAATTTCAGATATAACGGAAGTGCTCTTTTTTAATCGTAATGAAGCAGCATTGGTTACTAACAGCAATATAGAGATTATAAAAATCCGCTGAGTAAAAAAGATGAAGGGAGAAGGATGAAATGAATGTTGCTGATATTGTAGTACTTGTTATTATTATTGGTTTTGCAATCATAGGGCTTAAAACCGGTTTTATTTTATCGGTGTTTAAAATAGTTTCATACTTCATCTCCATATGGATATCCTTGAAGTTTTATCCGGTGGTTGCGGAATTTTTAATGAAGACAAAGATATTTGAAAGAATCCGGTTATCAATACTGGACAACTTGATGAAACAGAAAAACCTGCTTATATCCCAGGCAGGCGAACAGGTTAAAGAGGCTGCTGCGGATTCCGTAATTCAAAGGATTCCTTTGCCCCAGTTTTTAAAAGACGATATTATTAAGCAGATACCTGAACCCGGTAAAATTATAGATATAGATAAAGTAATGGATATAATAAGCACGGAAATAGCAAAAGTCATTATTTATATATTAAGTATAATATTGATATATATTGTGGTGAGAATTGCAATAGTTGTTGCGAAATACCTGATCCAGGGAATTACTCGGCTTCCTGTATTCAAGCAGTTGGATAAGCTGGGAGGGTTTGTGCTTGGAGCAGTTGAAGGATTGCTTACGGTGTATGTTATTTTTGCCATTTTAATGCTTTTCAATTCATCACCTTCCTTCAGGCCCATATATGAAGCAATTGAAAGCTCTAAAATAGCCATATTTTTCTACGAAAATAATTTTATAATTGACATGATAACGCCTGGTGCATAAATTTTAATGAAAATTGCCATGGGTCGGGCTGAATATTTTAATGAATTATGCTTTTTAATCCCACGGTATGGACATATTTGCAGTTAATATAGTAAAATAAACCTTAAACTAACAAATCTGTAGCCGGTATGATCCGGCTATTATTATATATGGGCATATTAATCTGACAGTTGAATTTAAATGAATATGGGCAAAATTGGATGCGGATGTTCAGATAAATCGGATGCAAATATTGGATACAAATATATTGGGAGGGTTAAAAATTGCGAAGTGATATAGTGAAAGAAGGGGTTGAGAGAGCTCCTCACAGGTCTTTGTTTAAAGCGATGGGATATACTGATGAAGAAATAAAAAGGCCGCTTATAGGTATAGCTAATTCCGAAAATGATATAGTGCCCGGGCACATTCATCTTGACAAAATAACCGAAGCGGTAAAAGCGGGTATAAGAATGGCCGGGGGCACTCCCATAGAATTTGGCGTAATAGGCGTTTGTGATGGTATTGCCATGGGGCATATAGGCATGAAGTATTCTCTTGCCAGCAGGGAACTTATAGCTGACTGCTGTGAGACAATGGCCATAGCCCACGGCTTTGACGGTATGGTTTTCATACCCAATTGCGATAAAATTGTCCCGGGTATGCTAATGGCAGCAGCAAGGCTTAATATCCCCTCCGTTTTTATTAGCGGAGGCCCCATGCTGTCTGTAAAAAGAAACGGGAAATACCTTGATTTAAACAGCGTATTTGAAGCTGTTGGAGCATACAAGGCAGGAATGATAGGCGATGAAGATTTGCTTGAGTGCGAAGACCATGCGTGCCCTGGCTGCGGTTCGTGTTCGGGCATGTTTACGGCAAATTCCATGAATTGCCTTTCAGAAGCGTTGGGAATGGCTCTTCCCGGCAATGGAACAATACCTGCTGTTTATGCTGAAAGAATAAGGCTTGCAAAGCTGGCAGGCATGAAAATTGTGGAACTTGTAAAAAAGGATATAAAGCCGCTGGACATACTAGTACCGGAAGCATTTAACAATGCTTTGGCTGTAGACATGGCCCTGGGATGTTCCACAAATTCGGTCCTGCATCTTATGGCCATTTCAAATGAGGCCGGAGTAAAGATAGACCTGGGTATTATAAACGAAATCAGCTCAAAAGTGCCTAACCTGTGCAGGCTGGCTCCGGCAGGACCACACCATGTCCAGGACCTTTATGCAGCCGGGGGAGTACAGGCAGTAATGAAAGAATTGTCCAAAAAGGGACTGATAAATGTTGATTTGATGACCGTAACAGGCAGAACAGTGGGAGAAAACATTGAAAAAGCCAGGGTGCTTGACAGGGAAGTAATCAGGGACATTGATAATCCTTACAGCACTACGGGCGGTATAGCCGTTTTAAAGGGCAACCTTGCCCCGGACGGAGCGGTGGTAAAAAGGTCTGCCGTTGCGCCTGAAATGCTGTGCCATAGAGGCCCTGCCAGGGTTTTTGATTCGGAAGATGAGGCAATAAAGGCAATCTATGCAGGGAAAATTGCAAAGGGTGATGTGGTAATCATTCGTT